>Ga0268255_10000266_pt1 | contig 41220 bp, 38 predicted proteins | sample AgamicOrMarz_FD_200256 | JGI IMG/M metagenome (GOLD analysis project Ga0268255, IMG submission 200256) | Agave microbial communities from Guanajuato, Mexico - Or.Ma.rz (v2) (version 3) | ecosystem: Host-associated > Plants > Phyllosphere > Phylloplane/Leaf | place: Guanajuato, Mexico...
AAAAATTATATAAAAAGGGAATTGTGATTGCACGTCACGATAATATACTTCACATTGAATCACGTAAAAAAACTTATAAGATCGAGCAAATTAAAGTCTATCCCTTAGGCGCTCCAATGCCTTTCGTGTACAATATGTTTTGGATTTGTGGATGTCCGTGTACTCTACAAAACTAATTACTTAAATTTAACTGATAGCAAGTTATTTTATAGATTGAACTGGATTAATCATCAGATTCATTTTTTATCTTTTGTTTTTACAGATAAGAACCATAGCTTGATAAAAGCGGCTCATAACATATAACAAAACCTCTGTTATTTATTTGACAAAACAAAGACGTACTCTTATAAACCTCAAGTAAAGTTGAGGTCAAATGTGATGAGTGAAAATAAAAAAGCTGTCCCTAGTCGCGTTTTGACTGTGGGTGAAGTTGCAAAAAGGAGCGGGGTTCCTGTTTCAACCCTTCATTTTTATGAAGCGAAAGGACTTATAAAAAGTATAAGAACGAATGGTAATCAACGTCGGTATCCCTTAATTATTTTAAGATATATTGCGATTATTAAAGTTGCTCAAAGGGTAGGTATTCCTTTAAATGAGATTAAAGAAGCTTTAAGTCAGTATCCGATTGGTAGCAAATTATCAGCTAAGCAATGGAAGGATTTATCGAGTCATTGGCGAGAAAATTTAGATGATCGAATTCAAAAACTAACTCGCTTAAGAGACGAAATGGACTGGTGCATTGGCTGCGGTTGTTTATCATTAGAGCAATGTCCATTAAGAAATCCTGAAGATATTTTAGGACAAGACGGATCAGGGGCCCGGATTTTAGAAAGACCTGAATAGAATAGTTCAAAAAATGGCTTTTAATTGGGAATATCTTAATTTCCAATAAATTAAATTTATTTTGCTAGAACATTCAAGTGAGTTTTTTATTGTAAGCAAGTCATATGGAACATGAATTTTTTTGATATCTTTAGTTTTTTTAGTAAGAAGCAAAAAATTATGAAAAAAATGATCTTTCTTGGCTTAGCGCTTGTTTCGTTAACGGCTTGTTCGTCTGTACAACATAAAGATTCAACTCCACCAAAAATTGGTTCACCAAACCCAGCTAGTCAATATTGTGTTGAACAAGGTGGGAAATTAGAAATTAGAAATGAAGCAAATGGTCAGGTTGGGTATTGTCATTTACCAAATGGCCAAGTCGTCGAAGAATGGAAATTATTCCGTGATAACCAAGCGAACTGTATAGCAGAAGAAGCTCAAAAATTAGTGGGGCAATCTGGTCTGACTGATGATCAAATTAAACAAAAGACTCAATCAGAGATTGTGCGTAAAGTGGCTCCTGGTCAACCAATGACAATGGATTATCGTACAAACCGAGTTACAGTCACTATTGATCCTGCTTCTAAGAAAATTACTCAGGCAACTTGTGGTTAATTTGTTTAATTAAAGTTTGTTAAACCAAATCTTGAAGTAAAAAAGCCTGTTGAGATGCAGGCTTTTTTATGACTTTAATTTTGGGAATAATGAATGACTGGATACTCTTTTTGTTGGGGCAGTTGTTGCAAAGCGTGATTAATTTTGATGAGAAAAATATCAACTTTATCTTGGCTTGGATTATTGGTGTTGTATGAAGCTCTTTCTTGATAGTTAATTCCACATCCAATAATTTTCATATTTGAAGGATTAAAGCTCCAGTCATTTTTATTTTTGATAGAAACATCTAAATCACTATCACATTCTTTCCAGAGTTTTAAAAATTGATTGGAATATACAGCGGGAGTTCCTTGTGCTCGGTAGACTGTAAATCCCTGCATTTCAGAGTTAGCAAATTGAAGGAGATGATTAGTAGGCATTCCTCCCCAAAGCATAGCGCTATCTTTTGGTAGCTTTATTCCGGTTATATGTTCTTCTTTAAGTGGTGCAGTTTGCTCATCTTTCTGTTTGGACTTTTGAGATTTATAAACCAGTTTTGTTCCAACAGGAACTGTTACGCCTTTGACTTGAGTGATTTGTTTTGTATAGAAATAAGGGGAATCATCTCGATTACAGCCAGTCGGGTTATAACAGCCAATGCAACCACTTAACAATAAAACAGGAAAACTTAAAATACTTAATTTGAAAATTCGATCCATTTTTCTTGTCTTTCATTATGTCTAGAAATTTAATATATCAGCATTTAAATCAATAATAAAAAAAGCCTCTAGCGGACTAGAGGCAGAAAAACATCAGATGCAAGAACAGGTGAATTATGCATCTGAGTTAAGTAGGTTGTATCAAACCATGTAAAGCACTTTACCAGCAAAAATGAATAAAAATAGGGACGTACGACTAATGGCTAATGTTTCGTGATTGTTTCTTAAGCGACTTAAAAGAGAGAATCGGACTGTAATTGATAACAGTCCAGATGATGGATTTTCGACACTGTAGATTAATTTTTGATTTGTGCCGAAAATTTTTAAATTTGTGATCTTTATCTGTTACTTGAATTTTATTTTTTAGTGAGAACAATAACGCATAAGAAAATTAGGATTAAGCCTAAATAACTGCTAAATGTTAGGCTTTCACCTACTAATAGCACCGCTAATAAAGTTGCTACGGGAATTTCAACGAGTGCTAAAGTCATGGCTTGACTCGCAGGAATACGTTTTAATCCAAAGCTAAAAAATAGATAACCCAAAAACATAGGTACGATGGGAATATAAAGTGCTACCCAAAGATTCGTTGGATAATCAAATAGGTGAGTTGCTGTAATAAATAGCGTAGGTAATAAAAGAACTGCTGAAATACCAAAAATCACGCCCATCGCAGCTCTTGAGTCGACACCTTCATGAATTAAATTTTTCATAATCCATGAATATGTTGCATAACTCAGGCTAGAAAGTAAGCCAAAAAATACGCCTAAAAGACGTTCTGACTGAATCCCTTGATGTTGATGACTATGTTCGCCTGAATAGGAGAGTAAGACAACTCCTAAAAAACCTAAAATAAAACTAATGAGCCATTTTAAAGAGAGTTTACGTTTATCTAATAACCATTCGAGCATGACCGAAAACAAAGGGGCACAGCCAATTGAAATGACGGTACCAATGGAAACACCAGCCAACGAGACAGATGAATAAAATGCAAAAGGACAAAGAATAGAGACAACTGCGGCAATAAAAACTTTCGTTTTATAGTCGAAAAGCTTTTGGTAATCTTTCCTAATCGCTTTTAAACTTAAAAAAGTGTGAATTAACCCTCCGAAACCTACAGATATAGTCGCAATCACGACTGGACTAATGCCTTTTGCAAAAGACGCAGCGGTACCAGCAGTACCCCATAAAAATGCAGCAAATATTACAGATAAGAAACCCGTATAATAAGTCAGGGAAAATTTTGTTTCTGTTGGCGCGTTCATATGGAGTGACTCAAACTTTAAAAGTTTTATGCAGCACAATTTTTACAAGAAAAGAATGATTGATCTTGTAAAGAATAACTCAGCTGAATGGATAGGAACTTTTTTGACGACTGTCCGTCTTAATGCAACAGTATATGCAAATCACATAATTTTGTTGAAGAATTTATCATTTAATTTAATAGAAAAATCTACTATTTGAAAAATAGTAAATTCAGTATTGATTGCGTTGTTTTTAGGCAATGACACATTTATTTTCAGTGCTTTATGGACAGCTTAATGATAATTTTAATGTCATCCGAAAGGACACAATAACGACGAACATACGAATAATAATGAATTGAAGGTAGGACCCAGTGTTTATTAGTGTATTTGATCTTTTTAAAATTGGTATTGGTCCATCTAGCTCCCATACAGTTGGACCCATGCGAGCAGCATACAGTTTTGTGGATGATTTATTAAAACAAAATGATTTACAAAACACGGTTAGAGTTCAGGTGAAGTTATACGGTTCGCTTGCAGCAACCGGTGTTGGTCATGCGACAGATAAGGCTATTCTTTTAGGCTTAATGGGCTTTGACCCTGAACATATCGATACGCAAGCAACTACAAACTTGATTGAAGATGTTGTTGAAAATAATGCCATCCGGCTTAATCAGCAAAAGAGTATTTCTTTTGACTATAAACGTGATGTACTTTTTTTAGATGAGTCTTTGCCTTATCACCCCAATGCGATGGAGCTGATTGCGTATAACGACGGGGAAGAAATCTTATATAAAGAAACCTATTACTCGATTGGTGGTGGTTTTATTATTAGTCAAAGACAATTAACACAAACCCAATCTGAAACCAATGACGTTAAAGTTCCATATCCATTTCACAGTGCGGCTGAACTTTTAAGCTTATGTAAAACTCATCATTTATCGATAAGTGAATTAATGCTTGAAAACGAAAAAAGTTTGCGTAGTGAAACTGAGATTCGCAGCAAAATTATGGACATCTGGAAAGTGATGCAGCAGTGTATTCACAACGGATTAATTAATGAAGGGATATTACCAGGTGGATTAAACGTAAAACGTCGAGCTAAAAAAATTCACGATAAGTTATTAAATAAGAAAAATTCAAACCTGATTGTGACAACTTTTCACGCCATGGAGTGGGTCAATTTATTTGCTTTAGCGGTAAATGAAGAAAATGCTGCTGGTGGCCGAGTAGTGACTGCACCCACAAATGGGGCAGCTGGAATTATTCCAGCAGTTTTATATTACTACGTGACTTTTTCTAAAGACTTTTCCGAAGACAAAGTTGTTCGCTTTTTTCTAAGTGCGGCCGCAGTTGGCATTTTATGTAAACTCAATGCTTCTATTTCTGGTGCAGAAGTAGGATGTCAGGGAGAAGTTGGCTCAGCATGTGCGATGGCTTCGGCTGGTTTAGCCGAGATTTTAGGAGCATCACCTGAGCAAGTGGAGCATGCGGCTGAAATTGGGCTTGAACATAACTTGGGTTTAACGTGTGACCCGATTGGTGGTTTGGTTCAGGTGCCTTGCATTGAACGAAATGCAATTGCAGCCGTAAAAGCCATTAATGCAGCACAAATGGCACTTCATGATGAAGGTGAGCATTTTGTGACATTAGATAAAGTGATTCAAACCATGAAGGAAACAGGCAAAGATATGTCTGAAAAATATAAAGAGACTTCAAAAGGTGGCCTCGCTGTTAACGCAATTGAGTGCTAAAAAAAATGAGATGGGGACGAGGTGACCCCATCTCATTTTAAACATTAAGCCTCGCGAGCAACTAAAGTTAAAATGTCGTAAGTTGCGACAAGTTCACCGCGTTGGTTTTTAACTTTAATATCCCACACCACAACACCATGCGCAGGCTGAGACGGATCTTTTTGTGGTTTAGGCGTTTTTTGCTTACAGGTCAATTCAACCTGAATCGAATCACCAATTTTAACGGGTTCAACAAAGCGTAAGTTGTCCATACCGTAATTGGCAATCACAGGGCCTTGTGCTGCATCGACAAATAGACCAGCTGCGGCAGATACAATGAAGTAGCCATGTGCAACACGCTCACCAAAGAAAGATTCGGCAGCTGCAATTTTGTCGGTATGGGCATAGAAATAGTCACCGCTTAAACCAGCAAAGTTGACAATATCTGCTTCGCTTACTGTGCGACGTGCCGTTAATAAACGTTCACCAATCACTAACTCATCAAAAGACTTTTTAAATGGATGAACACGGTCTTCGTTAACTTTCGAGCCAGCAGTCCACGAGTGGGTAATTTGTGTCAGGCTATTTGGAGAACCTTGAATAGCAGTGCGCTGCATGTAGTGTTTAACGGCGCGAATACCACCTAACTCTTCACCGCCACCTGCACGTCCAGGACCGCCGTGTACAAGATGAGGCAGTGGTGAACCATGTCCTGTACTTTCTTTTGCCGACTCTGCATCGAGTACATGCACACGGCCATGCCAAGGTGCAATTTTTTGAATAATCTGTTCAATATTTTCATCGTTATTTTTAACGACTGAAGCCACTAAGCTACCTTCACCACGTGAAACAAGATCGCTAAGCTCTTCAATGTTTTGATATGGCATGAGGGTACATACAGGACCGAAAGCTTCTGTGGTATGAACATTTGTTGCTTGTAAAGGTTGTTCGCAGAGCAATAAAGTTGGAGCGAAAAAAGCACCTTTTTCAGGATGATCTGCATTAAACGTAAAGGTCTCGTTGCCACCAAAAACGATTTTTGCATCTTTGCTAAGCTCGGCAACTTTTTCTGCAACATCATGTTTTTGTTTAATGCTCGCTAAAGCGCCCATGGTGGTTTCTTCTTTTTGAGGGTCACCCACCACAACTTTAGCAAGTTTGGCAGTGAGCTTCTCTTGTACATTGGCTAACAAGTTTTGAGGAACAAATGCACGACGAATCGCAGTACATTTTTGACCTGCTTTTGTGGTCATTTCACGGAAGACTTCACGCACAAATAAATCGACAGTTTCCTCATTTGCCTCAGGGCTTAAAATTGCGCTGTTTACCGAGTCAGCTTCCATGCTAAATGGAATCGAGTATTTATTGAGGTGAGGGTGGTTACGTAGTTTTTGACCTGTGTAGGCAGAACCTGTAAACGTAACGCAGTCTTGTGGGCCTAGCTGTTCTAACAAGTCATAAGTCTGCCCGCAAATGAGTTGTAGCGAGCCTTTTGGTAATACATGTGCTTCTTCAATGGCTTTTACAACCGCTTGAGTTAATTGAGCACCATCAGTCGCGGGTTTCACAATACATGGCACACCTGCAAGTAGCGTTGGTGCAATCTTTTCAAGCATTCCCCAAATTGGGAAGTTAAAAGCATTAATGTGAACGGCAACACCCGCTTTAGGGCTTAAAATGTGTTTAGCACCAAAAGTGCCATTTTTAGATAACTGAATCCAGCTGTCTTCGGTAATAATTTTTTCGTCATTGAGTTCACGGCGAACCAAACTTGAATAAGCAAATAATGTCTGGATGCCACCTTCAATATCAATCCATGCATCTTTACGAGTTGCACCTGTTGCATAAGCAAGCTTATAAAACTCTTCCTTACGTTCCAGTAAATATTGGGCAATTTGTTTTAAAGCATTAGCGCGTTGATGAAACGTCCAGTTAGCCAATTCTGAACCATTTTGTTTGGCATATTGAACAACACGTTTCATATCAATGCCATGACTACTTACGGCATAAATCGGTTCACCCGTAATGGCATGGTAAACAGGACGTAGTTCTTCGCCCGTCGAATGCCATGTTCCATAGACATAAGAAGCAAGGTGAGGCAGTTGATGCTCAGACTGCTGAAAATCTGTGTCAGTTGAGGTTCCTTCTAGGTGTGCTTGTTCAAGCATGACCAAACTCCTTTTTTATGTGATACATCAATTATAAAAATTGCAAAAATATGATTCATAATTTCAGATTAATTTGTCAAAAAGTCAACTTTATTTTGATTTGTAAAAGTAAAAAGGTTTTTTACAATTGATTTAAGTTTAATAATTTCAAATATTTAATTTCAAATTATTGGTTGTATTTAATTTGATACTAAAAAAGTGATTGACTTTGTTTTTGGTGTATCGAAAAATAGATTTAAGGGCGATGCCTACAGGGAATGAAAGAATGGAAAACAACTACCAGAAATTTGAACAAAATATTGCCAATGAAATTACGATCGAGGCTAAGGATCAAATGCCTGATGCCTATCGCAAAACATTGATTCGTCAAATCGGGCAACATGGCCATTCTGAAATTGTAGGTATGTTGCCTGAAGGGAACTGGATTACTCGTGCACCAACTTTAAAACGTAAAGCGGTTTTATTGGCGAAGGTACAAGACGAAGCGGGTCATGGTTTATATCTATACAGTGCAGCAGAAACTCTAGGCGCTGACCGTGATGACATGATGGAAAAATTAATTGATGGGAAAATGAAATACTCATCAATCTTTAACTATCCAACTTTGACTTGGGCAGATGTCGCTGCGATTGGTTGGCTTGTCGATGGTGCAGCCATTGTGAACCAAGTTGCGCTTTGCCGTACCTCTTACGGACCATATGCACGTGCAATGGTACGTATTTGTAAAGAAGAAAGTTTCCACCAACGCCAAGGTTTTGAAGCCATGATGGCTTTGGCAAACGGTACACCAGAACAAAAACAGATGGCACAAGATGCGGTCAATCGCTATTGGTGGCCAGCCCTCATGATGTTTGGTCCAAGTGATGAGCATTCTCCAAACAGCGCGCAAAGCATGGCATGGAAAATCAAACGCTTTAGTAACGATGAATTACGTCAAAAATTTGTTGATAACACTGTGCCGCAGATTTTGCAGCTTGGTCTAGAAGTACCAGATCCAGATTTAAAATTGAATGAAGAAACAGGCCACTATGAGTTTGGCGAGATCGACTGGCACGAATTTAATGAAGTGATTGCCGGACGTGGACCATGTAATCACGAGCGTATCGAAGCACGCCGTAAAGCATGGGAAAACGGCAAATGGGTTCGTGATGCAGCAGTGGTCTATGCGAAAAAACAGCAGCTTGAAGCGAACAAAGTGGCTTAACAAGATTTATGGAAAAATTTGAGGAAATCAAAATGGAAGATAAAAACAACTGGTCGCTCTACGAAGTATTTGTACGTAGTAAACAAGGTTTAAGCCACCGTCATGTAGGCAGCTTAAGAGCACCTGATGATGAAATCGCATTGCAACATGCGCGTGATGTTTATACACGTCGCAATGAAGGAATCAGCATTTGGGTGGTTCGTTCCGAACTGATTAAGTCATCACAGCCAGATGAAAAAGCAGAATTTTTCGATCCTTCATTAGATAAGGTTTATCGTCATCCGACTTTTTATCATATCCCAGACGGCATTGAGCACATGTAAGGGGAATGGCACATGAATCAGTCAGTTTTATCTAAATTCTTATTACATATTGGCGACAGTCAACTGGTTTTATCGCAGCGTTTGGCTGAGTGGTGCGGGCATGCACCTGAGCTTGAAATTGATATTGCTTTAGCAAATATCGGTTTGGACTTGTTAGGTCAGGCAAGAAACTTTCTGACTTTGGCTGGTCAATATGATGAAGCTCAACGTGATGAAGATCAGCTTGCGTATTTTCGTACTGAGCGTGAATTTTTAAACCTATTGTTGTGTGAACAACCGAATGGCGATTTTGCTCAAACGATTGTACGCCAGTGGTTGATGGATCATTACCATCTTCATTTATTTACGGCTTTAACGCAAAGCTCACTTCCTGAATTAAGCGCGCTTGCTGTCAAATCTTTAAAAGAAGTGAAATATCACATCCGTTTTTCGACAAGCTGGATGGAACGTTTAAGTTTAAGCACAGATGAAGCGCATCAACGTGTACAAGACGGATTAAATAATTTATGGCGTTTTACCGCTGAGTTATTTGAACTTAATGCAGATGAGCAAGCATTAGTTGCACAAGGCGTGATTCCAGATTTTTCAAATGAAAAAGAACAATGGAACCAAACCATTGCAGATGAGCTTAAGCGCTTTGAATTAAATGTTGCTGTGAACGGTGCTTATCGCCGTGGTGCGAAACAAGGATTGCATACCGAGCATTTAGGTTATTTGTTGGCTGAAATGCAAAGTATTCAAAGAACTTATCCAGGCATGACCTGGTAAGACAAGGAGGTGAGCCATGCAAATGATTCGTCATTGCATCGACCAATGTTGGGATGTTCTACAAACGGTAAGTGACCCTGAAATTCCGGTTTTATCGGTTGTGGATTTAGGCATGATTCGCGGTGTAGAGATTAATGATCAACAAGAAATTATTGTTCGTTTAACTCCAACCTATAGTGGTTGTCCAGCAACAGATATGCTCAAAGCACAAATTGCTGAAGCCTTTACCGCAGAAGCTTTGACACCGGTCAAAGTGATGGTCGATTTATCAGAAGCATGGACCACAGACTGGATGTCTGAAGCGGGTAAAAAGAAGTTGCAAGTCTATGGCATTGCACCACCAGAAGGGTTAGCGCATCAGTGTGGCACCCACGTTCACTTAAAAGATGGTGTTGAGTGTCCACGTTGCAAAAGCCGACATACCCGACTGTTAACAGAGTTTAGTTCTACCGCCTGTAAAGCACTTTATAAATGTCAGGACTGTCTTGAGCCTTTTGATTACTTCAAATGTATTTAAGTCTTTAGATAAGGAAATCAGCCATGAGCCAATTTGTACCATTAAAAGTAAAAAGTATTACACCGCAAACCGATCAGGCAATTTGTATTGCATTTGACGTTGTACCTGAACAACAAGAACAATTCCAATTTCAACCGGGTCAACACTTAACTATTCGCCATTTAACCGAAGCGGGTGAAATCCGCCGTTGTTATTCAATTTGTAGCTATGCAGCAAAAGAAGACATCAGTATTGCAGTTAAAAAAATTGATCAGGGTCAATTTTCAAACTGGGCAAATGACCATTTGAAAGTGGGCGATGTGCTTGAAGTGATGCCACCACAAGGTGTGTTTTTTCAAAAAGCAGCCAAGATCGGCGGACAAAACTATTTAGGCGTTGCTGCGGGCAGTGGTATTACCCCAATTTTATCGATTGTTAAGCAAGTTTTATTTGAACAACCTGAAGCAAAATTTACCTTGCTCTATGGCAATCGTTCATGGAAACAAACCATGTTTGCCGAGCAAATTATGGATTTGAAAGATCAGTTTAAAGAACGTTTTCAGCTCATCAATATTTTTTCTCGTGAGTTCAATGACAGTGAACTAATGAATGGTCGTATTGATGAAGAAAAGCTAAAACAACTTTTTGATTTTGATGTGCTTGAAACAAGTTTTGACCATGTATTTGCCTGCGGCCCAGATGAAATGATGAATGCTGTAGAAAGTACTTTGCCAAACTATGGTATTGCAAAAGAAAAAATTCACACCGAACGTTTCCATACGGGACAAGCGCGTAAACGTAGTGTTGAAGCGGATGCAAACCGTAAAGAAGAAAAGGTCAACATTATTTTAGATGGTCGTGAGCTGATTGTTTCTGTGGCTCAGGACGATGAAAGTATTCTAGATGCGGCTTTGCGTGCTGGTGCTGACTTGCCGTATGCCTGTAAAGGTGGGGTGTGTGCGACTTGCCGTTGTAAAGTTGTTTCTGGTGAAGTCGATATGTTCCTTAACTATAGCCTTGAAAAAGATGAAGTTGAAAAGGGCTATGTGCTTAGCTGTCAAACCTTACCAAAAGGCCCAAATGTACGTTTGAGTTTTGATGAGTAGAGGCTGTCATGCAAGAGTTAATCAAAGCCAGCACAGCTGCTGACGGTGTTTTGTTATTAACACTAAACCGCCCAGAAAAAAGAAATGCTTTAAACAATGCAACATTGCAGTGTTTGTGCGAGTTGCTCGAAGAGGCTGAGCACAATGCTCAAGTCAAAGCGGTGGTTTTAACGGGTAACGCTCAATGTTTTGCGGCTGGAGCAGATCTTAGCGAATTAGCTGCAATGGATGCCGTGTCTTTGCAACTCGATATTCGCCCGAAGCTTTGGCAAAAAATTGATGCGTTTACTAAGCCACTGATTAGTGCAGTGAATGGCTATGCCTTAGGTGCTGGGTTTGAGTTGGTTTTGCATTCAGATATGGTGATTTGCGGTGAAAATGCCCGTTTTGCTTTACCTGAAATTACCTTGGGTATGTTGCCGGGTGCAGGCGGAACACAGCGTTTAGCACGTTTGGTTGGACAACAACTCACCATGCGTTGGGCCATGACAGGTGAGATGATTTCAGCAAAACAGGTGGAGCAACATGGTATTTGCAGTCAAGTGGTTCCGACCGAATTAACTGTTGAATATGCGGTTCAACTTGCAGCCAAAATTGCCAAACAAGCGCCTTTAGCGATTCGCGTGATTAAACAATCAATTAAAAGTATTCATGAAACGACTTTAAGTCAGGGACTCAAGTTTGAACGTCAAAACTTTGTCTGGCTGGCGGCTACAAAAGATCGAAACGAAGGGATTAATGCTTTCTTTGAGAAAAGAAAGCCAGTGTTTAGAGGTGAGTGATGGACTATCAAAATATTATTGCTGAAGAAAAAAATGGTGTTGGCTACCTGACATTTAACCGCCCAAAAGCACTGAATAGCTTTAACGTTGATATGCACCGTGAAGTGGCTGAGGTTTTAAACCTGTGGACTAAAAATCCGGATGTTCGTTGTGTTGTGATTAGTGGCGAAGGTCGTGGCTTTTGTGCAGGGCAAGATTTAGGTGATCGTGTAGTTGACCCAAATGCTGAAGCTCCAGATTTAGGATATTCCATTGAAACTTACTATAACCCGCTCATTAAAACGATTGTAAATATGCCAAAGCCTGTGATTTGCGCCGTAAATGGTGTGGCAGCAGGTGCAGGGGCAAATATTGCACTGGCATGTGATTTGGTGATTGCAGCTAAATCGGCAAACTTTGTACAAGCATTTTGCCGCCTAGGTTTGGTCCCAGACTCGGCTGGTACATGGTTTTTACCACGTGCTGTAGGCCATGCACGTGCAATGGGTTTAACGTTTTTAGGTGACAAGCTACCAGCAGAAACCGCAAAAGAATGGGGCATGATTTGGGATGTGGTTGAAGACGCCGAGCTTAAAGAAAAGGTGACTGAACTCGCTGAACGTTTAGCGAAACAACCTACATTTGGTTTATCTCTCATTAAAAAAGCCATTCATCAATCAAGCAACAACACCTTTGATGAACAAGTGTTGTTAGAGCGTGATTTACAACGTATTGCGGGACGTTCAGAAGATTATCGTGAAGGTGTACAAGCCTTTATGAATAAACGTGAACCAAATTTTAAAGGGCGCTAAGCATGACAGATTTAGACTTATCTCGTGCCCGAATTGCCGTTATTGGTTCTGGCACCATGGGCATCGGTATTGCCCAGTTAGCCATCGTAAACGGGCACTCGACCATTTTATATGATCTGGATGCTCAAAAAGCGCAACAAGCCGCTCATGGCTTGGAGCAGACTTTTAAAAAGTTAGTCGAAAAGAGCAAGCTTACTCAACAGCAAGCTGATGAAGCCTTGGCGCGTTTAACGGTGGTGAATCAAATTGAAGCACTGCGTGATGCTGACTTAGTCATTGAGGCAGTCGTTGAGAAAAAAGAAGTTAAACAGTCTTTATTTAAGCAACTCGCTGAAATTTGTAGTGCGCAAACCATTTTTGCAAGCAATACATCTTCAATTTCAGTGACTGCAATTTCGGCTGGCATTGCTCATCCTGAGCGCGTAGTAGGTTTACACTTTTTTAACCCTGCACCAGTCATGAAACTGGTTGAAATTGTACAAGGCTTAAAAACCCCAAACAGCTTATGTATGGCCTTAAAAAACTTGATGTTGGGCTGGAAAAAAATTCCAGTACTCACCAAGTCGACTCCAGGTTTTATTGTTAACCGAATTGCACGTCCGTTTTATGCAGAAGGCTTTAGAGCACTGCAAGAACAAGTCACTAGCTACGACCAACTCGACTATGCCTTAAAGCAGTGCGGCGGTTTTGCGATGGGACCGTGTGAACTTACCGACCTCATTGGGCAAGATGTTAACTTTTCAGTGACCCAAAGCGTTTACCAAGAGTTTTTTTACGAGCCGCGCTACCGCCCAAGTCTCATTCAAAAAGAATTAGTCGACGCGGGTGCTTGGGGCCGTAAGTCAAAACAGGGTTTCTATAGTTATAACGAAAAAAATCAGTACGAGACATTTCAGCCTCAAGCTGTAGTTGCTAAACCAACCGATGCCCATATTCAGCTAAAAGGGACTTGGTCTCAGCTACCTGCTTTTTTAACACGTTTAGGTTTAAAAAGCGGTTCTGCGAGTGACGACAATATCCTTCAAATTGATGATATCGACTTGCGTTTAAGCCAAGGTGAGTCGGCCAATATTCATTACCTAAGCCGTAAAGTGGTTTTAATGGATTGGCATCATAATTTTGAGCAGGCAGAGGCTTTAGTACTCAGTCATAACGAACTATGTGAAGCAAGTGATCTGGCTAAAGTTGAAGCTTACTTTGCGCAGTTTGGCATCAGCGTGATGTGGATTAAAGACCATCCAGCACTATTAACCTTACGCACCATTGCTTTACTCATTAATGAAGCCTGCGAAGCAAGTTTACATGGTGTTGCGAGTCTGGAAGATATTGATAATGCCATGAAATATGGAGTGAATTATCCTAAGGGTCCTTACCAGTGGTTGACACAAATGGGTGGTGCTTATGTGCTCCAAACCTTAAATAACTTATATGCACTGTATGGAGAGGAAAAATATCGCGCGAGTATCTACCTCAAACAATATGTAGCGAAAACTCAAAACATTGCTACTCAATATTCACGTGATATGACCGAATTTGCATAATCAGGAGTCAACATGGAAGACGTTTTAATTTGCGATTTTATTCGTACCCCAATTGGACGATATGCAGGTGCCTTAAGTGCTGTACGTGCAGATGATTTAGCTGCATTGCCCATCAAATATTTAAAAGATAAACACCCGAACTTGCCGTGGAATACGGTAGACGAAGTGTTTTTAGGATGTGCCAATCAAGCAGGTGAAGACAACCGTAACGTTGCACGTATGGCAACACTGTTGGCAGGCTTACCTGATACTGTACCCGCTATGACGGTCAATCGCTTGTGTGCCTCTGGTTTAGATGCAGTAGGACTTGCGGCACGCTCAATTAAAGCAGGTGAAGCGCAGTTTGTGTTGGCAGGTGGTGTTGAGTCAATGAGCCGTGCGCCATTTGTACAAGCTAAACCAACAGAAGCGTTTAGCCGTACGCCTGAAATTTATGACACCACCATTGGCTGGCGCTTTGTAAATAAGCAACTTAAAGCGCAATACGGCACCGACAGCATGCCGGAAACTGCCGAAAATGTAGCTGAAAAATATCAAATTAGCCGTGAAGACCAAGATGCGTTTGCATTGCGTAGTCAACAAAAAACGGCTGCTGCTCAACAAAACGGTTTCTTTAACGATGAGATTTTGCCTGTCGAGATTGTAGATCGTAAGAAAAATGTGAATGTGGTTAATCGAGACGAACATCCGCGTGAAACGACACTTGAAGCACTCGCAAAACTAAAAGCGCCTTTTAGAAAAGAAGGCGGTTCGGTGACTGCCGGAAATGCCTCTGGTGTAAATGACGGCGCTGCATGTGTGTTAATTACCAACCGTGAATTTGCAGATACGCATGGTTTAAAACCTTTAGCACGTGTGATTGGCATTGCAAGTGCAGGGGTTGAACCCAAATATATGGGTATAGGTCCTGTTCCGGCTGTGCAGAAAATTTTAAAGCAAACAGGTTTAACGCTAGATCAGATGGATGTGATTGAGCTGAATGAAGCATTCGCAGCCCAATCTTTGGCTTGTATGCGTGAACTTGGTCTAAAAGATGACGATGCACGCGTGAACCCAAATGGTGGTGCGATTGCGCTAGGACATCCGCTCGGTATGAGTGGTACTCGCTTGGTGATTACCGCAACACGTGAGCTAAAAAAACGAGGTGGACGCTATGCACTTTGCACGATGTGTGTAGGTGTTGGACAAGGCGTTGCACTGATTTTGGAAAATTTAAATTAATTCAGACGGTTTTTAAAATTACATAATGAGGAGAGAGGCGATGGACAGCCTTACAACGGATAATGTTGAACAATTAACACTTGCAGAGCTTAGAGAGCTGCAAACTAAACGGTTAAAACAAACCCTGACTTTTGTATATGAAAATAGTCCGGTCTATAAGAAAAAGTTCGACGATGCAGGTGTACATCCTGATGACTTCGTCACTTTAGATGATCTGGCGAAGTTTCCATTTACCACCAAACAGGATTTAAGAGACAACTATCCGTTTGGAATGTTTGCTGTACCGCAAGAGCAAATTGTGCGTTTACATGCGTCATCGGGTACAACGGGTAAACCGACCGTGGTGGGTTATACCCAAAAAGACATTAACACTTGGTCGGACATTGTTGCGCGTTGCTTACGCATGGCAGGTTTAACCGCGAAAGATATGGTTCAAGTGGCTTATGGCTATGGACTATTTACAGGTGGTTTAGGCGCACATTATGGCGCTGAACGTTTAGGTGCAACGGTTATTCCAATGTCTGGTGGACAAACTGAAAAGCAAGTTCAGCTTATTCAAGACTTTAAACCGACTGCAATTATGGTTACACCATCGTATTGCGTGAGCATTATTGAAAAGCTTGAGCAGCAATTTGGTACTGCACGTAACACGTCTTTAAAAGTCGGTATTTTTGGTGCCGAGCCGTGGACCAACGAACTGCGCCGTGAAATTGAAGAACGCCTTAATATTAAAGCACTCGATATTTATGGTTTGTCTGAGGTAATGGGGCCGGGCGTTGCGATGCAGTGCTTAGGCGAGGGCGAGGGATTAACCATTTGGGAAGATCATTTCTATCCAGAAATTATTAACCCTGAAACAGGTGAAGTCTGCAAAGATGGTGAACTTGGCGAGCTAGTCTTTACCACCATTACCAAAGAAGGCTTACCAATTATTCGTTACCGTACCCGTGATTTAACCCGTTTACTCGCTGGTGAAAATTTGGCGATGCGTAAGATGGATAAAATTGTGGGCCGTAGTGACGACATGCTGATTATTCGCGGTGTGAATGTTTTCCCGACCCAAATTGAAGAGCAAATTTTGCAAGTTCCACATTTGGTTCCAAATTATGAAATTTTGGTGACGAAAAAAGGCCATATGGATACTTTGCATATTCGTACAGAGATGTGTCATAACTGTAATATACAGGCCAATCAACTTGCTCAGGAGTTGATGAAACGCATTAAAACCATGATTGGGATTAGCGTTACTGTAGAAGTTGTTACAGAAGCGACCTTACCTCGTTCGGAAGGAAAGGCAAAGCGGGTAATCGATATGCGTCAGATTGCTTAACATCAAGATCATTCAGGGTATAGAATCTATACCCTGAGACTAAACGCCAAGATATGAGTATGAGTGCAAAAATACAGCAAATAATTGATTCTGTTGTAAAGAATGAGACCTTAAGTGGAACCTCGCTTATTTCTACAATTTTTGGAGATTCAGTACTTCATCGGGGCGGAAACATTAGTCTTGCAAGCCTGATTCAGTTATTAGAGCTATTTGGTTTTAATGACCGCGCTGTAAGAACCTCTGTTTTTCGTTTAGTTAAAAATGATTGGTTATGTTCGGACAAAATCGGCAGAACCAGTTTTTATCGAATTACCGATTCAAGCCGTTCGACTTATTTGCAGGCCGAGCAACGTATTTATAACGACCAGATGAAAGAGTGGGACCATTATTGGGATCTTATTCTGATGTCTAGCCTCGACACTGAAAATAAAGCGTTGCTAAAGAAAGAACTCGAATGGTTAGGATTTGCCAATATTTCGACAAACTTAATGGCTTATCCGGGTTGTAACCGTATTGAACTGCAACGCTTGTTGGTTGACTTAAATATGAGTGAGCAAGTGGTGGTGTTTAAAGCTGAAACCTTGCAGCTCTTTAATAATTCGGTCGATACCATTGGTCGTATGCTCAGAACCAACTGGCCCATCGATGAATTACGCCAAAGATATTTACAGTTTCTCGATATTTTTAGGGAAATTGGCGTGTTGCTGATGCAGGAAAACGAACAACTCGAACCTGTTCAGGCCTTTCAAATTCGAACTTTGCTCATTCATTATTATCGACGGATTTTATTGAAAGACCCTGCATTACCGCTTGAGTTGTTGCCAACTGACTGGCCTGCGATTAGTGCGCGAACGTTATCAATGAATATTTATAAAAAAGTATTTGAACCTGCGGATGAATACTTCTTGTCTGTTGCCGCAACAGCAGAAGGACCAATGCCAAATGCCACAACACATTATTGGCGCCGTTTCGGAGGTTTGGTAGCGACAAATGAGAGGTTAAATTATGCCTTGTTATAGTATTGACGGTGTTATTCCAGTCGTTAGCCCAGAGGCTTTTGTACATCCAACCGCTGTTTTAATTGGTGATGTGATTATTGAAGCGGGTGTATATGTAGGGCCATTTGCCTCATTGCGTGCCGATTTTGGTCGTATTCATATTAAGCAAAATGCCAATGTACAAGACAATTGCACCATCCATGGCTTTCCGCAAAGCGTGACTTTAGTTGAGGAAATGGGCCACATTGGGCATGGCACAACTTTACATGGCTGCCGCATTGGAAAAAATGTTTTAGTCGGCATGAACAGCGTGATTCTGGACTATGCCGAAATTGGTGAAAACACTATTATTGGCGCAAATAGTCTGGTCAAAACTAAAGATATTATTCCGGCAAATGTATTGGCAATGGGCAGTCCTGCCAAGGTTGCACGTGAGTTATCAGAACAAGAAAAAAAGTGGAAAACCAGAGGCACTCAAGAATACATGGAGCTTGCACAGCGCTGCTTAAATACAATGCAAGAAGTTCAGCCTTTAAGTTCAGAGTCAGATGACCGCCTGACCTATAAGGACTTTAGTTCTTCAAACTATCAGATTAAACAAGATAGTGTTTAACTGCTTTTAATCAGTCGACTTCAATACAGATAGGTTTATAACACTTAAGGAATACTCGCACGAGTAGGGAGACGTTTGTGCAAAAAATGGAAAATACCGCGGTTGATCAATTCGCAGAGCTATTGGGTGTTCAAGTGCTGCATCGCAGTTTTGATGAAGCGCGTTGTCAGCTTAATGTGAAAGACGAACACATGAATGCATTGGGCGGTGTACATGGTGGGGTCATATTTTCTTTAGCTGATATCGCTTTTGCGATGGCTTGTAATGCAGGGGATGCGCCATACACTGGCCTACAGGCGGATATTCGTTATATGAGCGGTGCGAAAGATAGGATGTTATTTGCAACAGCAACCAAGGTCGGAAGTAGTAAAAAATTCGCGCATTATGAAGTTGTAATAACAGACGGTTTGAATAATAGAGTCGCTTTATTTACATCTACGTGTTATAGGCTTGCGCCGTGATATGTGGTTGTTTGATGGTTAAAGCCAGAGCAAAATTTAACTAAATAAAAGCAGCCTAATATCAGTAGACTGCTTTTATTTTATCTAATACCCATTGTATTAATAGGCATTTCATTATCGAATCATGTCTTCTATCCAAGTTTTAAAATTAGGATAAGAACTTTGAGCATCATTTAGAATTTCAGTAACTGATCTAGAATTAGATTTAGAATTCTGTTTTGCAAAAGTCAGAAAATCATTATTAATTTGAGTGTTAGCTTCAGGATATTCGATAGATTCAAATGGACCATGATTCTGTGATAACAACCAAAGATAATCATTAAAATCTTTCGCTACAACTCCCATTTCTCCTTCTGATCCTAAGAATACAATGGGTTGATCTAATATATTTTTGTCTTTATTTACTATCCAAAAAGCAGCACACCCACCTGTACCATCTTGGCCAAAAAATAATAATGTACTAGCATCAGCTTGAGGATTCCCAGTCCAAGCTGTTAAAAATCCTGCTGTTTCTTCAGGTGATAAGAAATCTTGGTATGGCTCAAAATCAATACCATCTCCATCAGCATAATCAAAATCTAATTGGTGTAACTTCTTAAGTAAATCTGGAAATTGAGTCATAAGTTCTCTATTCATTATTTTAAAGAGTTTCTAAAATTATATACCTTATATGAAATTTATCAGTTCAATAAGTAAAAAACTGAGTGTTTCTAATTGGCTGATAGCCCAGATTGTATCTAAATTGCCGCATTAAATCTTTTGAAATTGGTTGAGGTTGTTGTATTTGCATCATCAAAAGTTGTAAAAACTGTCCATGACTAAATACAGCCAAATTCTTTTGGACATAGTTTTCATTCAAAGCCTTTAACTTCTCATGGAAAGCTTGAACTCGTATATATAGATCTTCAAAAGACTCGGCATCATCGGCATCTTTATGCTGATAATCCATTTTCTCCCAATATGCATTTACCCAAGCTTTACGGTCATCCATATTGGTATGGGCACACTTACGCTCAGACAAATAGCTAAACTCATGCAAATGTTCATCTACTTCATAAGTGAGATTATATTTTTCTAAGAGTGGGGTGGCGGTTTGATGTGTCCGCAAATATTGAGACACAATCACATGATCAATCTCTGGCAGTTTTAAACATAGTTCTTGAGCTTGTTTATGCCCATTTTCACTTAAAGCAATTGAAGTATGTGAAAGGGTTTTTCCATTAATATTGGCTTCACTTTCAGCATGTCTGATCAGAAAAATACTCATATTAGTTCCGTTGAATTCTTTAGGTTGATAGAGCTTATCAAAGGAGGCGTCTGAAATTTTTTGCTTATAAAGTGTGCAATATAAACTAATAAGAAAAACAATAAAAAGTAGAGAATTAGTAGGAAAGGAAGTGTATTAATTATTTAAAAAATATTTTTTTAATCATAAAGACTAACGACTTGAAAAACTCTGATTTTTTATTTAATTAATAGTTATAATTAAGGAATTATAATTTTATTCAGATACCCATGAAAAATAAATTTTCTTGTTTTTATCATCCAACTGAAAACACTGAATTGAAAAATATTTGGGAAGATCCTGAGACAGTTTTCATTTTTGATACTAATGTTTTATTAAGTTTATATTCCTTTCAACCAGAGGGTCGTCAAGATTTTTTTAAAATTTTATCTAAGATAGAAAGTCGCATATGGATTCCTTTCCATGTTGGGTTAGAGTTTCAAAAAAACAGACTAAATGTTATAAAAAAAAGAAGGGATTCCTTCAATGACTTAAATAAAAAGATTGATAAACTAATAGATACAATAAAATTTGATAAAAAACCTTTTACTACCATTTCAAATGATTTCTCTTTAAAAAAGAATTATGAGTCAATTCAAGAAAAATTAGATATAACTTTAACTGAAATAAATAAACTATTTAAAGAGTTAGAGAATAATTTGAAGTTACATCTTCAAGAAATTAAGGATGAAGTTAAAGCCTTAGATAAAGATAGAATTTACATTAATTCTGATGATTTTATTCGAGAAGAAATAGACAAATTATTTGATGATAAAAGAGTAGGTTCTAATACATTTGATACACAAGAAAAATTAGATAATTTATATAAAGAAGGAGAGAAGCGTTATGCAAATGGAGTTCCTCCTGGTTATAAAGATATATCAAAAAAAGAGGAAGAGTTTTTCTTTGATGGATTGAATTATAAAAGAAAATTTGGAGATCTAATTATTTTTAAACAAATAATAGAATTTTCTAAGGAAAGAAATGTTAAAAATATTATTTTTGTTTCAGAAGATGTAAAAGAAGATTGGAGAATTATAGAGGAATTCGAAGGAACTAAAATTTTGGGGGCAAGGTCTGAGCTAAAAAGAGAAATTTATAAGGAGGCTTCCGTTGAAAACTTCTTAATTTATCAAATAGAGGAGTTTATGAAGAAAACTGATCAGTATTTAAATATAAATATAAAAGAAGATACTTTGAAAAATATTAAACTTTCTTTAGAAGAGAATAGACATTTACAAATTCAACAAGCAGAAAAGTTAAAAAAGCAATATGTTTTAGAGAAATTAAAAAATCAAAAAAAATACTTTGATATACAAGAAGACTGGCGAGGGCAACCAGTTGATGGATATATACAAGAACAAGCTAAAATAGAGGAGCAGCTTGAAAAGTACTTTAGAGATCGGGAAGAGACAGACGAGAGATTTTTGAAAGAACAAGCTGAATTAGACGGACAAGCTGAAGAATACCTGAAAGAGCAAGAAGAAATTGAAAAGAGATTTTTGAAAGAACAAGCTGAATTAGATGAGCAAGTTGAAAAGTACTTTAAGGAATATGTTTATAATAAAAAACTTTAATTTTTTCTAGAGATTACATCATATATGTATGAAAAAAACAGCCTCTCAAGGCTGTTTTTTATACCCTCTATAACCCCCACTTAACAATAACCCACTCATTATTTAGCCTTACTTTTCTAATGATTTAATTTAAAACAAATGGCATTTTGCGTGCTTGACTGCAATAGGGTTGGGCACTATTCTTTGCCTGCTGGCCACATTGCCAGACGGTCGTCGCGGACCGGTTTTTTCGACCACATCAGGATTATTTCTTCTGAGGAATAGTCTTATGTGTAAACTCCTCGTCTCCTCCCGTAGCGGTAGGACGGGAGAGGGACACCTTCGGGTGTGCTGGAGTCGAAACCAGTCCGCGAACCCTCTTCCGTTCTGCCACCATAATTTTAATGTCTGGCAGAACTCCCAATAAAAAGGAGTTGGCTTTGCACATCCATTATTTCTTGGCTCTCAATGCCAAAAGCTATAACAACACAGCTTAAAAAATTAAAGCAGCTTGATTACCCTAAGGTTTTCAGGCTTTAAGTCTTTTTTATTTAAAACTTAGCAATAACAAACTCGAGATGTGCCACGCACAGTCTTTACGGCTTTGCTGCGCCTTTTTTTCTCCCAAAAAAGTATCTCATTTAGAAACAACAAGAATTTATAACGGTAAAACGATGCCAAAATTAGTTCTCCCTGCACGTGCCATGCAAGTCGTAAATAAGTCGATTCATTTGTTTCACCATTTTGGGTTTCATACGGTTGGTGTAGATAGAATTGTGAAAGAGTGCGGAATTCCAAAAGCAACTTTTTATAACTACTTTCACTCTAAAGAGCGGTTTATTGAAATCTGTTTGACCGTGCAAAAAGAGCGTTTAAAAGAAAAAGTGGTTTCAATTGTTGAGTACGGCAAAGACGCAAGCGCTAGGGATAAACTCAAGGAACTTTATCTTTTACACACCGACTTAGACGGGCTTTACTACTTACTATTTAAAGCCATTTTTGAGATAAAACTGTCTTATGCAAAAGCCTATCAAGTCGCAATTAAATATAGAACTTGGCTAATGAATGAAATCTATAGCCAGCTTATAAAACTAAAAAACGATGCGACTTTTCAAGATGCAAAACTATTTTTATATATGATTGAAGGCGCAATTATTCAGCATTTAAGCTCAGATGGAGCAGACAACAGAGAAAGCCACTGGAATATGATTTCTAATGTCTTTCTTTAGACGTTTTGGCTTATTTGGGGGAAGGCATAAGCCTTAATTCTAAAATAGCGATTGGATGAACTTTGAGAGTTGACTTCAAATCGTGGCTTAAGTGGTCTGAGGTCAAGTTTTTTTAAAGATACTTAAGCAATATGGTTTGCGTAACTTCAATCAAATACTGAAATATTTCGAATCAGCGTATGAGTTGCCTACGTCAGACATCGTCTCGCGCAAAAGTATGCTGAATATAAATAGAGGAGTCATTCATGGGTACGCGTTCAACCATTATGGATACTAATAGCTTTCGTCCAGAACATGCTGCTGATCTGGACCATGCTACCCGCAAACTGACCGATAAAAGAAATAAAATTTTAGGTGAATCCTATCGCTTGTTTTATCGTAATCCCGTGCATCTGGTGAAAGGTCAGGGGCAATATTTATGGGATGCAGCAGGTCATCAATATCTAGATGTTTACAACAATGTTGCCAGTATTGGTCATTGTCATCCTGCGGTGATTGAAGCGGTAAATGAGCAAATGAAAATGCTCAATACGCATACCCGCTATTTACATGAAAATATTTTGGATTATACCGAAGAACTCTTACAAACCACTCCCGATGAAATTGACCGTGCCATGTATATGTGTACTGGCTCAGAAGCGAATGATTTAGCGATTCGTATTGCCCGTGAATATAGCGGCGGTACAGGAATCATTGTGTCTCAAGAGTCGTATCATGGAACCAGTAGCTTAACCTCAGGATGCTCTCCAGCGCTTGGAACTGAGCAGCCTTTAGATGCTACAACTCGTCTAGTTCCAGCACCCGATTATTATCGAATTCAAACTGATGATTTAGGCGAATGGTTCGCGCAGCAGATCCAGCAACAAATTGATGATATGAATGCAAAAGGAATCAAGTTTGCAGGTTTTTTAGCGGACTCAATATTTTCTTCTGACGGTGTGATGCCTAATCCTGTTGGGTTCTTACAAAAAGCGGTTGATGTCGTGCATGCCAATGGCGGTATCTTTATTGCTGACGAAGTACAACCGGGTTTCGCACGAACTGGAGACTCTTTCTGGGGCTTTGGTCGTCACAATGTTGTACCTGATATCATTACCACAGGGAAACCAATGGGTAACGGAGTTCCAGTGTCAGGGCTTTTAGCCAAGAGTGAAGTCCTCGCTGCTTTTAGCGATAAAATTCCATATTTTAATACCTTTGGTGGTAATCCTGTTTCTATGGCAGCGGCACAGGCTGTACTTAAAGTCATTCAGGAAGAAGAATTGCAAACCCATAGTAAATATGTGGGAGGAATACTTCTCAAAGAACTCACTAAACTTATGGATAAACATGAGATGGTCGGTGATGTCCGTGGCGCTGGTCTGTTTATAGGATTTGAACTGGTTAAAGATAGAGCCACAAAAGAACCAAATAAAGCATTGGCTTTGAACCTTATTGAAGAGCTCAGAAATACTCATCGAGTTTTAACTTCAGTTGCAGGTCCTTATGGCAATGTATTGAAACTGCGCCCACCTTTGGCTTTCCAAATAAAAGACATCGATTGGTTAGTTGGTGCTTTGGATCAAGCATTAACAAAATTAAAGTAAGACCTTCTATAAAAAATACCCTTCAAGTTGGATGTTAAATCTAATTTGAAGGGTATTTTGTTGTTCAATTATCTTATGTGTCTTTAGACGTTATCTCGAATTGCTTAAACAATAAAAAGGCCTTTATTCAAGGCCTGTATTTGCGATGTTTTAGTGTCTTAATTGACGTGGAGTCACACCAAACCAGCGCTTAAATGCACGAGATAAAGCACTTACTTCTGAGTAACCTAATAAGAATGCCATTTCTGAAATTGGAATATTTTTCTGTTTAATATAATGTTCGGCCAATTCACAACGAACCTGATCGACTAAATGGGTAAAGGTGAGTCCTTCATTTTTTAAACGGCGGGTAAGGGTGCAACTGGTTAAACCAATATCATGAGCGATTTTTTCAAGATTTGGTTCACCTTCACTCAGTTCAAGTTGGATGTGAGAGCGAACCTGATCTGCAAGACTTTGACTTTGAGAAGAGCGATTGAGTAAAAGCAGCGTATCTAAAATCACTGTTAATAAAATAGAATCGCGGCCCGGCATAGTATGCTGGACGTCTTTTTTTGAAATGATGATGGAGTTAAAAGGCTGATCAAAATAAACAGGCGCGTTAAATAGTTTACTGTGTTCTTGCCAGAATTCGGGTCGAGTATGCTCAAAGTGAATTGCGCGTGGAGAATAATGAGGGCCCATCACTTCACGAATCACATTCATAAACATACCCATGGTCAGTTCTGCATCTTGGCGGCGAGTTAAAATCGCGCCGTGTTGAACCTGATAATCTATGCGCCAGCTATCCCCTAAATCTACCATTCGATTAAGGGTATCTTTCTGATGCAAATAAAAATTATTGGTCATGTTCATGAGTGCAGACTCTAATGTATTTGAACAAAGACCAATGTACCCAATGAGCCCTAATGATTTTGGTTGAAACTGTTGACCATAATGCAGGCCAAAATTATCACAACCAGAAACTAGTGCCGCCTGTTCTAGCACCTTGCAATAATTGGGCAGTTGTAAGCTCAACGTTGGGCTGATTAAAAGTTCAGGATTAATACCACTAATACCTAAAACGCGATCAACATCTGCACCTTTTTGACGAATAAACTCGCTTAATCCAGAGGCAGCTGCAGACAATACACCTTGATTACACATATTTGAGTCGACAAGATGAGCTGGGTTGAGATGTAACATGTCAAGTCTCATGATATTTATTCCTAACTATTCTTATATTAAGCAAAAGCCATACCAGTTTTTGCTTGCGTCCATGATTTTGTGTTGTTAAAAACTTTTATAAAATAATGACTTATGTTTTGCTGTTTTAAGTTTCAGGTTTGATTCTTTAAGAAGAGATCAAGAGTTGTATTTAACGTTGGGTAGCGAACTAAAAGAAGGCAGAAAATGCATTAGAGATAGGCAAAAAGGGCAGAACTAAAACAAGAAATTAAGCGGCTTCTCATGCATACAACATGTATTGTAGGCATGAGAAAATAAGTGAAATACTAATTTTTTGTAGTTTTTGCCGTTTGCGCACCATAACTTAAACTGGCCATTGAGGGTCTAAATTGACCTGTATTGGCATCGCGGCCCTGTAGTAAGAACTTAGTATTGGCTTGACCGTAGCTCTGCACAGCTTGCTGAGAAAACTTTCCAATATCAGAACTCGGACTGCGCAATCGATTAATAATTAGAACCTTCTGAGTCGCCGCAAAATCTTGCATCATATTTTGATCGCCTTCACTGTCACCTGCGATAAAAATTGGCCCGTAACCATATTTAGAGACTAAAAAACGCTGGATGGTTGCGGTTTTTCCTTTACCTTGAGTTTGCGCATAGCCTTGACGAAACTCAGGTAAAATTCGATTTTGTGCATCTCGTTCTAGCTCCATGGCGTAGGCATTTTTTTCATTAATGTTATAGCCGATCTCTGGATTAGAAATAATTTCCTTAATCACATCAATAAAAGATGCCGAGCAGACATAGACATCAATGCCATTGTCCTGAAAGGCTTTAAATAGATTTTGCATTTCACGGTATGGTCTTAAACCATTTTCCCAAGTGGTTTTCACAACACCTGCTTGGCCCAAAAGCGCTGTGGGAGAGGTCCATGTCACTGGTCCAATCGGTTGCTGCATTTGCCAAGTCACCGTTGCTTTTACCAAATTACGGACTTCTTGTTCGGTAAGCCCAGTAAATAAATAAGTGACCCATGGATATGCAACTTCATGATCAAACGTGTCTCCAATCGCTGCATATAGATATCTCATTTTAGTAATGAAATCGAGATAATGCGGATCTTGTTTAATTTGATCCAGACTTTGCTTACCTTTTAGACCGCTATAGTGGTGATAAAGCCATGTATAGCTGGCAATAATATCAGGGGCGATTTTATCAATATTGACGGCTTGGCCTTGCTGGTTGTTGTAGGCTGTTTCAAAATTTTGCGAGCTAATTCCTTTACGAATAATCTGATTAAGCTGTTCTGGCGTGACATTAAACGCTAAGTGTTCAAGCTGATAAATTAAAGTTGCTTCTTCGATGTCTAAAAATACCGAGGTATTGTCAAAGTCAGTGACAATATACGGGCGTTTGTTAGGATTGTAGTTCGGGCTATCTTTTCCATAGCTAGCAATTAATTGATTAAGTTGGTCAAAGTTAAAAGCGTCCCATTGACCTTTTTGGATATATTCCTTTTGGGGAATAGCGACTGCGGGAGATGTGCTTTGTATAGGGTTATAGTTACATGCGCTTAGAGCAATCATACTTGCCAGACTACTGGTGAGTAATAGTGCTTTGGCAACTTTGCTCAGTTGATGGGTAGCTTGCATAAACCCTTCCTTTAAATTCTATAAAATTTAAAAACTAAAAATTGAAAATGAAGAAAAGCGATCTAAATCACTTTTCAAATTCCGACAGGCATTTGTCCGTTTAGATATTTTTTGCAGAGACGCACAGTTTCATTGGACCATTGATCTCCAAGACTTTGAGCCATTTCTGTTTGTGCGTGAGAACCATTCCAAGCCATCATTTGAATACGGCGTTGCATGATAAAGGTTGGGATCATTTCGTATTCTTCAGACTGAATATGACCTACGCGCTCGTAGCCTTTTAACCAGTAATCAACCCAATGAGGCGCATTTGCATAATGTTCATTGAAGCTAATCGCAGCGGCGAGATCATGCATAAACCAGCTCATGCCGCAGTCATCAAAATCGATCACACCGATACGTTCTTGTTGTAGTAATAGATTGGTTAAACGTAAGTCGGCATGAATCAAGCCATAGCGTTCCTGAGTTTTGCCAAAGAAATTTAAATCTTTCGAAATCTGTGCAATGGCTTCTTCAATCACGCCGTGATCTTGCGGTCTTAAATAAGGTGCGTTTTTCCAGTTTCCCCAGTGTCCATCTGCACCGACCATAGTTTCATGATTCCACACAATACGTTGAAAGTTTTCAGGCGCTTGCCATGTCTTACTATGTACGTGCAACTTTGCGGTAATTTGCCCTAATTGTTCAAATGCAGTGGGGTCGACTTCAACAGTCGGCATGTCGCCCTCAACCCAGTTAAAAAGAACTGCATACCGATAAATATCATTCGATAGTTTCAAGGTAATGACGCGTTCACCCGACTGATCTGCAATCGCCACAGGAACTTGGATTCCACTTGCATTTAAAGCATCTAACCATTCAAGCTCACTTTGTATATCGAGTTTGCTGTGATAGTTCGGACGGTGAATTCGAAGTGCATATCGGGCAGACCCAGTCGAAACTTGATAGGTTGCATTTTCAGACTGACACAGCAATTTGACCTGTCCTTGATAGTCTGATGGATATTGCTTAATTGCTTGTTCTGCCAGTATTTGTAATTGAACTTGGCTTAAAAATTCATTTTGTTCTACAGACATAACCCATCTCCTCAATTTAATTTTTAAACACGTTTCGTGTTGAGATGCCGTCGATCTTATAAAAGAAAAAATGAATCAACTTGACTTCAAGTGGTCGGGGAGATGTTTTGCTGTCAAGTTTTATGAATATCTTTTGCGCAACTATTGGTGGTGTAAATTTAGTCGATAAGGCATACGACAATGAAAGAATCTGAATTAAGCGTGGATGTTGGTGCTTTACAACAGGACGCAGAGTATTTTGCAAAACGTCAGTTAAAAAAGGGGGCAGTAGGTTGGTTACTTTTAGTGGGGCTAGGTGTTTCTTACGTCATTTCGGGTGACTTTGCGGGTTGGAATTTTGGGCTGGCACAAGGTGGCTGGGGAGGACTCTTTATTGCAACAGTCATCGTCGCGTTTATGTATCTCTGCATGAGCTTTGTAATGTCTGAGATGTCGACGATGTTGCCCACTGCTGGCGGTGGCTATAGTTTTGCCCGTGTTGCATTTGGTCCTTTTGGAGGATACCTCACAGGGACTGCGATTTTAATTGAATATGCAATTGCACCTGCTGCCATTGCTGTATTTATTGGGTCATATTGCCAATCACTCTTTGGAATTGGCGGTTGGGCCGTTTATTTAATTTGCTATTTAGTTTTTATGGGCATTCATCTGAAAGGTGCAGGTGAAGCGCTGAAAATCATGTTTGGAATTACCGCCGTTGCTTGTATTGCACTGGTCGTATTTATCGTCGCGATGCTTCCACATTTTGATAGCGCACGTTTGTTTGATATTCCAGTCAGCGCTAATGCAGGTGCGAGTAGCTTTTTACCGTTTGGCTATATGGGAATATGGGCCGCAGTACCTTATGCCATCTGGTTTTTTCTTGCAGTTGAAGGGGTGCCACTGGCTGCCGAAGAAGCAAAAGATCCAGTACGTTCGTTGCCACGAGGCTTGATTGGTTCAATGTTGATATTGGCGTCGTTTGCACTTTTAATTTTATTTTTAGGCGCAGGTGCTGCCGGCTCAAATGCTTTAAAAAATTCAGGAGCACCTTTAGTTGATGCACTCATTGCCGTATATGGTCAGCACACATGGTTGGCAAGTTTTGTTAACTTTGTAGGTCTTGCGGGTCTTGTCGCAAGTTTCTTCTCAATTATTTATGCATATTCGCGTCAAATTTTTGCATTGTCACGTGCGGGATATTTACCAAAAAACTTATCGCTTACCAATGAAAATAAAGCGCCATATTGGGCCATTATCATTCCGGGCATTATTGGCTTTTTGCTCTCTTTAACAGGTGAGGGTGACTTACTCATTTTAATGGCAGTATTCGGTGCAACAATCTCTTATGTGTTGATGATGCTCTCACATATCAAATTACGTTTGTCTCGCCCTGAATTACCACGTCCTTATAAAACGCCAGGAGGAATATGGACGTCTTGTATCGCTTTGATTCTTGCTGCTGTTGCTGTAGTGGCAGGGTTAATGGTAAATCCAAAAGTTTGGTTATTGGCCGCGCTGATTTATGTCGGATTTATACTCTATTACTTGTTATATAGCCGTCACCATTTGGTGAAAGGTACGCCTGAACAAGAGTTCGCCATGATTGATGACTGAGTTTGAGTGCAGTAAAAATAAAGAGGCTTCGGCCTCTTTTTAAGTGTTATAAAACGACTAAAATGTTTAAAACCAAAATAAAAAAGTTTAGATATTTAACTCAAAGTTTACTTTTACACGGTCCAAAACAATTAAGGTCCGATATGTTTTTACATCTTCATTATCCGCAAAATGTTTTCTAACTAAACTTTCAAAATGAGATAAGTTGTTGCTCAGCATGATAATGATAAAAGAGACGCCTCCATTCACAAAGTAGCACTGTTGAATCTCTTCAACAGAAGCAAAGTATTGCTTCGCTCTGTCCATAACTACAGAGCGGTCTTCGCTAAGGCGGACTTCAATTATAGACGTAATTTTTTCACCAAATTTTAGCGGATTTAAAATAGCGCAATTTTTTAAAATAATTTCCTTTTCTTCCATACGAGATATACGTCTTTGAACAGACGCAGCAGATAGACCAATTTTTTCAGAAATTTCTCGATGCGAAGTCTTATTGTCTTTTTGCAGTATTCTTAAGATTGCATAATCAAAATTATCTAAAGAAATTTCTGACATGAGTAAATCTCTCATTAAGCTTTAAATATAGAGTTATTTAATCGTTTTATTGAGTGAAATAGAAGAAATATATTGATTACAGAGAATTAAAATTTCAATCATTCCCAGAGCGGTAAATATGATGATTGAGACAAACTCCAAGCAAGGCATGGCATTTGCAGCCGCATTTCTATCTTTAATTTCTGTGCAAATAGGTGCATCAATAGGAAAAGCCCTTTTTCCAATTCTTAGTGCAGAAGGAGTGACCTTAACTCGACTTGCTTTAGCAGCATGTTTTTTGTGGATTGCCTTTAAACCTTGGAGAGACTGGAATAAACAGACCAATTGGAAAAATCTAATTATTTATGGGGCAATCCTCACATTAATGAATACTTTAATTTATAAAGCATTTTCTTATATGTCTGTTGGAATCGCGATTTCCATCGAAGTGTTAGGGCCACTTACGGTTGCTATTTTAATGTCTAAAAATAAATTAGATTATTTTTGGGGCGGTGTATCTCTTATTGGCTTGTTTCTTCTACCCATGGGCAATTCAAATAATAACTTCAGCTTTATTGGTATGACGTATGCTCTATTGGCAGCAGTAGGATGGGGGCTATATATTATTTATGGGTCTAAAGTTGCCCAAGGTGGCGGAAGCTCGGTTGCAACTGGAATGTTTCTAGCAGCTTTGTTTGCCTCACCTTTAGGTGCATCTCACCTTATCCATATTTTTGATAGTTATAAGATTCTTCTTACATGTTTGCTCATGGCGATGCTAGCGAGTGCGATTCCATTTATATTAGATATGGTTGCGATGAAAAAACTGCATCCGCGAGTTTTTGGAATATTAGTGAGTGCATCACCCGCGGTGAGTGCTTTGGCTGGATGGCTGATTTTAGATGAACGATTAAATCATTTTCAGATCGTTGGAATAGCAATTATTATGGCATCGTGTGCAGGATGTTCTTATTTCTCCTATAAACGTAATACTGCATAAGACCATTCATTTATGATGACTTAGGTCTAAAAGCTAGATGAATCGATTTGAAGGGGGAGAGAAATAATAAATAGAGCCCCCCCTTAAAAAGGCTACCTCTGTACAAATAGAATATAAAAACAGCAAGTATCACTTACTGAAGTGCAATTTTAATCTGATTGATATTTATACAATATGATTACAAGATCACAAGGATATGAACTGATGAAATTTCTAAAATTTCTAACTTTTAGCACGATTCTTACGTTGTCCGCGCATAGTTATGCGACAGTGAGTGGTGGACAAAAAATTGAAGTATTGGGTTATCAGCAAAAAGAGAAAAAACTTTATGTATTAAGACACTACGAAGATGGTCGAGGACGCCTACTACAACTATATTATTATCTATTAAATAGTAAATCGCCTGACAAACTTATTGAAGTTAAATCTCTCTATATCAATCCAAAAACACATAAGATTGATTATGATCAAGATAGTACAGCGTTTGATAAGGCTCTCAATAAAATTAAAAAAAATTTAACCCCTTTGAACGTAAGTAATAGTAAGACTGTAAAAATTCAGACCTTAAAAACGCATCAGAAACAAGTAACATCTTGGTTTGATCCTTCAGGGAAGATCACGCAATATAAAACACAATATGTTGTAAAATCGCCATCTTTACAAAGTAAGACGCACATTGCGGTTCATTACACCAAAGCAATAAAAATTTCCCAAAATTATAGCGTGCCTAAACAAAATAAGAGGTTGGTTGTCGTTAAATATCTGGGGGTTCCAGAAGAAACTGGTTACGATATTGAAGACCCTGTTTTACTACTACCTAATCAAAATCTTCCTTAGGGATGCAGCCATACAATTTACACAGGATTAATAATGAATAATTTGAATTTTAAAACTCTAAAAAAGTATTGGTTGCCATTTGTAGGTATTGCTTTAATCGCGGGCTCTTTAGTATTGGCATTTGCTTGGGTCGCTGGTCTATTTGGACATCGAACCACTAGCAAAACATTTTTGGGCGAATCATTAAGTAAATTTGATCCCGGATATCGACGTGCACACGGTAAGGGTATTTGTTTTGATGGCATTTACCACAGTAATGGTGCAGCGGCAGCATTCTCTAAAGCCACGGTATTTGCCAAGTCTGATATACCAGCAATTGGTCGATTTTCTATTGGAAGCGGTAACCCGCATGCGGCAGATAATTCTACAGCAACAGTGAGTATGGCTTTATTACTTTCCGCAGCTGATCATTCACAATGGCGCATGAAATTAAACAACTTTCCCTATTTCCCTACGCGAAATGCTGAAGGTTTTTTGGCGCAGCAAAAAGCATTTAAACCAGTTCCATCTACTGGCAAACCTGATCCAGGCCTTGTTGAAGCTTTCTTAAAAGAATATCCCGAAGCGCGTAAGTCTATTGAACAAAAGGCAAAGATGCCATTAACTGGTAGTTTTAGTGGCGCAGAATTTTATGTGGTAAATGCTTTTATATTGCGGGCTGCGAATGGACAAGAACAGCCAGTGCGTTGGTCTATGCGTCCTCATTCAAAATTTATTAGTCTGACCAAAGAACAACGTGATCAAGCTGGCCATGATTTCTTATTTAAAGACATCAAAAAACGTTTAGCTGAAGGGCCGCTGTATTGGGATTTAGTTTTGCAACTTGCCGAGCCGGGAGACCCAGTGAATGACCCGTCTCAACCTTGGCCAAAAGAACGTAAAGAAGTTATAGCGGGAACATTGGAAGTCAAAAATGTGACTGAACAGGTAAATGGTGTTTGCCGTGATATTAACTTTGACCCAACCTTGGTTCCACCCGGAATTGAGTTATCAGATGATCCGGTACTCGCAGCACGAGCAGGTATCTATGCGCAGTCTTACAATGCTCGCTTACGTGAAATTGGATTTGGCAAAACAACGGATGCCGTGGGTAAATAGGAGAGATCAGCCATGCAAAAAAAATCTAACGATAATGCTCCACGTCATTTTAATTTGACTGCTCGAATACTACATTGGGCTATGGCAGTAGCGATTTTGGCCATGCTATTTATTGGTGTTGGAATGACAACCTCAATCACTTGGCGTCCGTGGTTAATCGATATTCACCGTCCTTTAGGAATCGCAATCTTATTGTTGGTCATCGTAAGATTAATAAATCGACTCTATTTTCCAATTCCACCTTTGCCGCCGACTGTACCCCGTTGGCAGGCGTTTATTGCCCATGCATCACATTGGCTACTTTATCTTTTGATGTTTAGTTTGCCATTGCTCGGATGGGCAACGCTTTCGGCAGGTAATTGGCCTGTAACGTTATTTCCGGGTTGGGACCTTCCACCAATCGCTCCAACCAACTCTACGCTCTATGCATGGTTTCGCACTCTACACGGAGTTTTGGCTTGGCTGTTATTTGCTGTCGTTATTGGTCATCTGTCTGCTGCGTTATTACATGCATGGGTTTATCGCGATGGCGTATTCTCAAGTATGGCTTTGGGTTCTTCTACTGAGTCTAATAGAGATAATGAAAAGAAGAGTGTGGATTGAGAAGGAGTTATTCAGCTCTTAAGCTCAGATCAGGCGGATAAGAGGGATAAGTCAGCGGAAATGGTGACATATTTTGATGGAGTTAAAACAAATAAATTTGGAATGAAAGATGTTCTATTTAAGTTACATTCGATTTTGGTTTAAAGTTTTAAATGATTGATAATATTTAAATTTAATATATTTTATCTGTCTAACAATGGGAAAATATAAATTTCTTATAATTCTAAATATTTGTCATAGCCTTATGAGCTTCAAGTTATAAGATTGGTAATGTGTAATGCATATTGAAAATATTATTCGAAAACTAGATTTAGTGACTTTAAAGATATTTCAAACAGTCTGTGATGAAAAATCTCTGAGCAAGGCCGCTGAAAAAAATATGATTGCGCTATCTGCTGCAAGTAAGCGTTTGACTGATTTGGAGCATTTGATTGGAACCAAACTGTTTATTCGTGATGGTAAAGGCATGCAAATTACACCTGCTGGGGAAAGTCTGCTTTACCATTGCAGAACCATTTTAGACTCGGTTTATAAAGCTTCGGTTGAGTTAGAAGAATACAAAATAGGCATTAAAGGTTTTGTACGATTACAGGCAAATTTATCAACCATCATTCAGTTTTTACCCGAAAGTTTGCATCCGTTTATTGTTGAAAACCCTCAAATTAAGATTGAGCTTGAAGAACGTCCAAGTATAGAAATTATCCAAAATGTAAGTAATAAAATTGCCGACTTAGGCATCTGCATTGCTGAGAATTTATCAGAAGATCTGGATTATTATCATTATCGTAGCGATCGGCTGGTTGCGGTTATACAAAACCAGCAATATTTAAGTGAACAGAAAATCATTTCCTTTGAAGATGCGCTGGACTACGACTTTATTGGTTTGCATACTCAAAGTGCGATTAATCGGATTTTGCAGCAAAAGTCTGAAGCGCTAGGAAAGCAGCTTAAACTCAGGATATTGGTGACGAGTTTTGATGCGGTTTGCCGTATGGTGCAGGCTGGTATGGGCATTGGGATTTTGCCTCATAAAGTTTTCGAAATCTTTGGTAAACCCTTGGGGCTGGCAAGTGTAGAGTTAACCGATGATTGGGCAAAAAGAGATTTATATCTGGTGTCCAAACATGATGAGTTTTTAAATCCAGTAACTTTGCTTTTGAAAGAATATTTTATGCACCCCCACAAAGAAATAATATCTGAATAAATTTTATAGGTTTCGCAAACCACGAAGGCTTGTTGATCTTTTAAGAATTGTATTACTGCTGATTGCGCCATAAATTTAACTCTATCGGAAGTAGATATAATATGGATTGTTATGAGCCTAGCCCTTGAGAAAATAAAAGTCCTTGAAATAGGTACCCTAATTGCAGCTCCTTTTGCAACACGCATTCTTGCCGAGTTCGGTGCGGAAGTCATAAAAATTGAGCCTATTGGCAAAGGTGATCCACTTCGTAAATGGCGTAAGTTACATCACGGAACGTCTTTGTGGTGGTATTTACAGTCACGTAATAAGAAATCTTTAGCGCTTAATCTTAAGTCACCAGAAGCAATTGCTTTAATCAAAAAGATGATTGTCGACACCGACATTCTGGTCGAAAACATGCGTCCCGGTGCCCTTGAAAAATTAGGCCTAGATTGGGAAACCTTAAAATCAATTAACCCTAAACTAACTTTTGTTCGCATATCTGGTTATGGGCAATCTGGTCCATATAAAGATAAACCCGGCTTTGGTGCAATTGGTGAGGCAATGGGTGGAATTCGCTATACCACAGGTTCACAAGACTCTGCGCCTGCACGAGTTGGGGTGAGTTTAGGTGACTCACTTGCTTCATTACATGCAGTGATTGGCGCTTTAATGTCGATTGTGAATATTAAAACCAATAACGGTAATGGACAGATTGTTGACGTGTCACTTGCAGAAAGTGTCTTCAATATTATGGAAAGTGTTGTCCCAGAATACGACTTGCATGGTTTTATTCGGGAGCGTTCTGGAGGTTCATTGCCGGGTATTGCACCTTCAAATACCTATCGAACGAAGGACAATGCTTTTGTTGTGATTGCGGGAAACAGTGACCCAATTTTTAAACGTCTGATGCATGTGATTGGTCGCGAAGATTTGGCGAATCGACCTGAGTTTGAACACAACGATGGACGTGCGCAACAAAGTGATTTGCTAGATGCTGCAATTGAATCATGGAGTCGACAGCATTCAATTGATGAAGTTTTGCAGCAGCTTGAACAGGCTGAGGTTCCATCTGGGCGAATTTATTCTGTAGCCGATATGGTCAATGATCCGCATTTCCATGCACGTGATATGTTGCTTTCAACCGAGTTGCCCGATGGTCAAGTGGTGAAAATGCCGGGTATTGTTCCTAAGCTTTCTGAAACACCAGGACAGGTTAAATGGCGTGGCCCTGAGTTGGGTGAGCATACCGAATCTGTTTTAAAACAATACGGTTATCAAGCTGAAGATATTGAAAGCCTGCGTGTATCAGGAGTAGTGCAATGACAGCATTTTCCGACTTACTTGTTGTACAAGAAGTCTCTCCACGAGATGGTTTGCAAATTGAGCCGACTTGGGTGCCCACCAATAAGAAAATTGATTTAATTAATCAGTTGTCAACCATGGGTTTCTCTAGAATTGAAGCAGGGTCTTTTGTCTCGCCAAAAGCCATTCCGAATTTGCGAGATGGTGGTGAGGTTTTTACTGGAATTACGCGCCATAAAGATATTATTTATGTTGGCTTAATTCCAAATTTAAAAGGTGCGCTTCGGGGAGTTGAAGCCAATGCAAATGAGTTAAATCTTGTTCTTTCAGCTAGCCAAACTCATAACCTTGCCAATATGCGAATGACTAAAGCTCAATCATTTGCAGGATTTACCGAAATTGTGGAACAACTACATGGCAAAACACAGTTTAACGGAACTGTAGCAACAACATTTGGTTGTCCATTTGAAGGCAAGATTAGTGAAAAAGAAGTGTTTAGCTTAGTTGAACATTATTTAGAGTTGGGTATTCATAATATTACCTTGGCGGATACCACTGGTATGGCGAACCCCGTGCAAGTGAAAAGAATTGTCTCTCACGTTTTATCGTTAATTTCGCCTGAGCAGTTGACCCTACATTTTCATAATACACGTGGATTGGGGCTAACTAATGTTCTTGCAGCTTACGAGGCTGGAGCAAGACGGTTTGATGCTGCATTGGGCGGTTTAGGTGGGTGCCCGTTTGCACCGGGGGCTTCTGGAAATATCTGTACTGAAGATTTGGTCAATATGTGTGAAGAAATGGGAATACCGACCACTATTGATTTGGATGCTCTAATCCAACTTTCCCGAACCTTACCAGCACTTTTAGGGCATGACACGCCAAGCCAACTTGCCAAAGCGGGACGAAATACAGACTTACATCCGATACCGGATTATATCAAATCACTTAATTAAGATACGTCATTCAAGATAGTTGGAAATAAGACGATATTCGTATCGTCTCTGGTCAACTCGTCTTTAAAAACTTGATGGGACGTGTCTTGAGGCTCATTTTCAGGAGAAAATAAATGAGTTTAAAGCAAAGCATGGAATTATCGGCTGAAGCACTTGCCGAAAAGCAATTAATAAAAAAAGTAGCATGGAAAATCATGCCATTAATTATGGTGTGTTACTTATTTGCCTTTTTTGATCGTATCAACATCAGTTTTGCCAAGTTTCAGTTACAAGCTGATTTATCCTTAAGTAATACAGCTTATGGTCTCGGTGCCAGTTTATTTGTAATTGGTTATGTAATATTTGAAGTACCCAGTAATTTATTGCTACATAAATTTGGTGCGAGAAAATGGATTGCACGCATCATGGTTTCTTGGGGTGTAGCAACGACCTTAATGGTGTTTGTGACTACTGAATGGCAATTTTACGTATTACGTTTCTTGATTGGTGCGATGGAGGCAGGCTTTGCACCGGGTGTGCTTTATTACATGACGCTTTGGTTTCCCCAAACTTATCGTGGTCGAATTATTTCATTATTCTTCCTTGCTTCTGCCTTTTCAGGCATCTTTGGAGGACCAATTTCAGGGGTGTTGTTGTCATCACTTGATGGTGTGATGAACATGCGTGGCTGGCATTGGTTATTTTTAGTGGGTGGCGTACCTTGTGTTTTACTGGGTCTTTGTGTTCTTACTTACTTAAAAGATCGTATTGATGATGCGCAATGGCTATCATCCTCAGAAAAAGCTCATTTGAAACGTTTGGTTGAGCCTAAACAACCAGAAAAAGCCTCTCATTCATTATGGGCTGCCATTAAGACACCAGGTTTATTAATTTTAGGTCTTATCTATTTTCTGATTCAAATTGCATCTTATGGTCTAAATTTCTGGGGGCCACAGTTAATAAAAAGCTCAGGTATTGATGATACCCAAATGATTGGTTTTCTTAGTGCCATTCCATACCTCATGGGAGCAATTACAATGGTAATTGTTGGACGTTTAGCAGATAAATCTGGGGAGCGTTTAAAATTTACTGCTGGTTTACTCTCTTTAGGTGCTATTGGTTTCTTTACAGCAGGTTTCTTTGATGCCAACCCAGTTGTGGTGGTGATTTCACTTGCGTTATTAGGGGCTGGTATTGTTGCTGCAATTCCTTCTTTTTGGAATTTACCGCCCAAAGTCTTGGTTGGAGCGGGGGCAGGTGCTGCTGGTGGTACAGCGCTCATTAATACATTAGGGCAAATGGGGGGAATTGTTAGTCCTATTATGGTTGGTCATATTAAAGACATAACAGGAAGCACAACACCCGCACTATATATTATTGCAAGCTTATGCGTTGTGTGTATTGCACTATTGATATGGGCTACACCAAAACGATTACAAGAGAAAGGTTAAACGATTCACTCATGCTCAAAACCATTTAGTTGGCTGTGGCATGAGTGTATTTAATATTAAAGTGATATAACATGATGATTATTTTTAATTTTTATAATAATGTTCTAAGTGGGTCAGCATATTTATAGGAACTGTACTTTCTATTATTTAAAGCCATTTTTGAAACGAACCTGATCTATCCAAACACCTATCAAATCGCGGTGAGATATCGAACATGGCTCATCAATGAAATTTATAGCCAGCTTATAAAACTAAAAACCGATACGACTTTTCAAGACGCCAAACTGTTTTTATATATGATTGAAGGTGCAATCATTCAACTTTTAGACTCAAATCAAGTGGATGAGAGGGAAAAGGTGTTGGATTGTTTTTTATGCAGTTTAGGTAGGTGATGTAAAATGCTGGGCTGATAACAAAAAATATTAGACCGGTCGTCTATAGGTCTATATAGTGAGGTCTTACTTTGTTGTCCTTCTAGTTTAAAAGAGAAAATTAATGTCTATTATTCTTCATCATTTAAATGCTTCACGCTCATTTCGCATTCTGTGGTTACTTGAAGAAATTAATCAAACTTATGAATTAAAAAGTTATTTTCGAGATAAAACTACAAATCTCGCACCTCAAGAATTAAAAAACATTCATCCTTTAGGAAAATCACCTGTGATTGAACTTAATGGAAAAGTGATTGCAGAGTCAGGTGCAATTGTAGAAATTTTGATTGAAAAGTTTGCTCCACAACTTATGCCTGCGAAAGATTCAGACAGTTATCTTGATTATTTACAATGGATTCATTTTTCAGAAAGTTCGGCTATGGTTCCATATTTATTAAGTATTTTTAATTCGATTGAGTTAAAAAATGGTACTCAATTAAAATTCTTGGACCGATATGCGCATGCTGAGTTGGATAAAGTATTTTCGTATTTAGATCAACAATTAGTAGGCAAAAAATTCTTAGTAGGCAATAGCTTAACGGGTGCTGATTTTATGATTGGTTTCGTAGTCTACGGTCTAATTAATTCATTAAATATTCGCTCAAAATATCTCAATATTGAACAATATGTAAAAAGTCTAGAAAGCTTAGAAAGCTGGCAAAAAGCCATGTCTATAGAACAAAATCTTCATCATCAAACCAATGCCTAAAAACGAAATGGTCTTAAGCACTTAAAAAAAGAATTGATTTCTCAAGTAGAGAAATCAATTCAGGAATTTAGATCCCTTCAACAAAACTCACCATAACATCACAGCAGCCTTGGCGTTTGCTTTTGGCAAGCTGATATTCAGGTGAAAAGTAACATTCACGTGCAGTTTCCATATCTGGAAACTCAATCACCACGTGACGTTCAAACTCTTGTCCCTCTAAAACTTCTGAGGCACCGCCACGCGCAAGAAACTTGGCACCGTACTTTTGAAAAGCTTGCGGAGCAGTGGCCATATATTGTTTATATTGTTCCATATCATGAATAGTGACATGAGCAATCCAGTAAGCAGACATATCGTATTTCCCTATAATTTATTAAATAAAGGTATATTTACCTTTTCCTAAAATTTGTGATTTCACGCATCTAAAATATTTTTTGCAACAGCAGCAGCTTCAGCAATATGTTCAGCAACCGCTTTTTTTGCCTTTTCTGGGTCTTTGTGAAGATAGATGGCTTCACACATATTTTTAATACGTTGATAACCTGAAATTTCACGCTTTGTCGATTTCATCGTCATGGCACGAAGACGGCTAATTCGACCATTTAAGCGCTGTACCACTTCCCATGCAATATGATGATTTGCGGTGGTAAAGATGGTTTGATAAAGCTGGGTTGAGGTCGCAATAATCAGATTGATGTCATCAGCAGCAAACGCAGCTTTAAGATCTTCTAATAGAAGTTCTAATTTTTTAGCAGTTTTTTCATCGAGGTTTTTAGTGCAGTCAACCACAGCACTTTGTTCTAACAAAAGACGAATTTCATAAATCTGTGAAGCGATGTCCCAGTTAAGTAGAGAAACGATAGGGCCTTTATTTGGCAAAATCTCAACTAAACCTTCTGCTTCCAAATAACGAATCACTTCGCGAACCACAGAACGACTCACGCCGAGTTCTTCACATAACGTTCTTTCAACCAGTCTTTTTCCTGAAGGGAAATAGCCCGTAATAATGGCATTGCGCACTTTATCTAAACACAGCTCTCGTAATGTTACGGGCGGGTTTTCAATTTTAAGAT
>Ga0268255_10000278_pt1 | contig 40030 bp, 55 predicted proteins | sample AgamicOrMarz_FD_200256 | JGI IMG/M metagenome (GOLD analysis project Ga0268255, IMG submission 200256) | Agave microbial communities from Guanajuato, Mexico - Or.Ma.rz (v2) (version 3) | ecosystem: Host-associated > Plants > Phyllosphere > Phylloplane/Leaf | place: Guanajuato, Mexico...
CCGCAAATATTGATGATAAAAATCCTACTCCAGATTTGGCTGAAGATAATGCCTTTTTCCCATCACCTTATTCACTAAGTCAATATACTGCTCCTAAAACCGATTACGACGGCACGACTTATTCAACGCCGTATGCGGGCAATAAAAAAGTTTTAATGATTGCAACTGATGAGCGTTACATCCAGATGCAAAACGGTAAGTTCTTTTCAACAGGCAACCATCCTGTAGAAATGCTTTTACCGATGTTTCATTTAGATAATGCAGGCTTTGAAATTGATATTGCGACACTTTCAGGGAACCCTGCCAAACTTGAAATGTGGGCGATGCCAAAGCAAGAACAAGTTGTATTAGACACCTTCCAGAAATATGCAGATAAATTAAAAAATCCATTAAAGCTAACTGATATTTTAGAAAATGCAGTGGGGGAAAACTCACCATATGCGGCTGTATTTATTCCGGGTGGGCATGGCGTATTAGCTAAAATCCCACATAGCCTTGAGGTGAAAAAAGTTCTTAAATGGGCAGTTGAACAAGACAAATTTATTATTACGTTATGTCATGGTCCAGCTGCATTACTTGCTGCTGCAGTAGATGAACAGCCAGAAAACTATATTTTTAAAGGTTATCAAATTTGTGTATTCCCTGACTCATTAGATAAGGGAGCAAATATTGATATTGGTTATATGCCTGGGGCTTTACCTTGGCTAGTGGGTGAAAACCTTGAAAAGCTCGGTGTCGAAATTTTAAATAAGGGCATTACAGGGCAATGTCATAGAGACCGTAAATTGCTAACTGGCGATAGTCCGCTTGCTTCTAATAATTTAGGAAAACTTGCAGCTGAAACATTGTTGGCTGAAGTGAAGGATTAAGTTAAGAAGTATGTGCGCCCTGCGGGACTCGAACCCACTCAGATAGTAAACAATCATACTCTATAAAGTTTCCATTGTTAAAAATCAATAACTTAACAATTTTCAATCTAATAGAATATGATTGTTTTACACCACATCCTGTCATAAAACCTGTCAGGATGTGTTGAGCTTAGCCATCTCAATTTTATTCTTATCGCCGTGCATCCATTTTGCATAACGCTTCATAAGCATTTGTAGGCTATGGCCCATTTGATCCGCTACAAACACGGGGTTTACGCCATCCATAAGCAACATTGTGGCGTAAGTGTGCCGAGTGTTATAAGCAGGTCTATGGCGGATTTTACAAGCCTTCATAGCATCGTTTAATCTGAAACGGGGCGGTCTTTCATCATAGAAAGGCAAGCCTGTTTCAGGGCAAATCATCACGTAATCTCTACTTAACCCAAGTTTCTGTATTTCCGTAAGTGCGCGTTTAGATCTATCATTCAAATAAACATCCCTTACGGTATGTGTCTTGGTTACAGATTTTTCATAACCTCTTACCCGGCTCTTACTAATACGCATTGTTCCATTGAACCAATCGATATCATTCCAGCGTAATGCGAATAATTCAGAAGGGCGGCAACCACACCAGAAGGCCAGCTCATAAAACCAGTAGTAAAGTCGGTTTTTACCTTCTAAATTTTTATCAAGCCATTTCAGTAGAGCATTCATTTCGTCTCTACTGAATGGATCTGGTATAGCTTGCTGGATCCTTTTGTTTTCGATCCCATGCATTGGATTATCTAAAATCACCTTACTATTCATTGCGACTTCAAATACACCACGCAAAGGTATTAAGCTGTTATTTAGGGTTTTTGCTGTCTTGAAGTTTTTATCGATAATCAAATCTCTTATTTCATCATTCGTGATTTGATTTATTGGCCGCAGGGCAAAGTGCGGCATCCAGTGGCAATTCAAGATTCTTGTATAGCCCTTTCTTGAATCTAGGTTTGCCTCGCACTGGCGCAAATACTTTTGTGCGATTTCCTGAAATAGCACCTCATTGCTATTAAGAATGAGGTGCATTTTATCAACCTTTTCTCCTTTGGCCTCTGCAATATCTTTATCGGTTAAAATTCCCCACTCAGCTTTAGTAATTAACTGACTTCTAATTTTAGCGGCTGCGCTAATACCTTCCGCAGTCGGGGGGTGTGGTAACGTGATGTTGTAGGCTTGTTTGTTTCGTTCAAAATAGATTTGGATTGCGCCTGCTCTAATCCGCACGCCTTTTGGTAGCGACTTTGCGCTTGCTCCGTCAGCCATTCGTTATAGCCTCTAATCGAATAGTAAATATTGCCGTCTTGCTTAGCCCAAACTTTATCCTCAGGCCACTTTTTTCGGCGATGAAATAGTTTTTGCTCTTCAATGCCTGTTAGCTTTGCAAACTGACTTGCATCAACCCAATCTATCGGGGTCAAGCCAAGTTCAAGTAAAGCTTCTAAAATTTCGTTTGGCATTTTCCCCTCCAGATTGTTAAAAGATTGAATTAAAATTTCTTACCATTAGCAAGTAATCGATTTTCAATTTTGTGATCTGCACGCTGCTTGTTGTATTCAAGTTTTTCTTGAATAGCGCCGTCCAGATCCAAACCCAACCCACCTGCCATATCACAGATACGAATCACAGCGTCAGCAAGCTCAACCTCAAGCATTGAGCGATGGGGTAATTTGTCGTCCATCAGGTTTTTGCGATGCCCCTCCATTGCTTCTGAAATTTCAGAGTGAATGAGACAAAGCATTTCCGGCACATTGCGTTTAGCTGGTTCGCCATTTTTAGAAGTAAGGCTTTCACCACTAGCTAAATCAGTCCACCAGCCAGCTTTTACGTTTTGCTCGTGGATTTTTTTAATTAAGTCTTTCATTTGATCAGGCTCCTAATAACCATATCTTTTTGCAAATTCTCGGCGATCTCTTGATTCGCTATCCACACCAAGCCATTGAGCAAAGTTTCCATCAAACCAATCAGCATTTAAAAACTCTTGGTATCGCTTTTGACCCGCAGTCATTGGGCGAATTTTTCCCATCTCAAGATATTCAACCTTCCAAGTAGGGTGGCAGTTGCGGATAACTCCGGGTTTATCCTCATCAAAGTTGACCCCTAAATAATTGCCACAATCCTTAGCAATTATTCCCGGCTTACCATCAACAATTACCCGCAAACCAACTTCTGCTTTTACACCATAGTTTTGATTAATCCATTCAAACGGCATCTGAAACCTCGCTTGATGCATCAACAGCGCTAGTCAATTCAAATCGGCGTTTTTTAACGAAGCCCATTAATTTCGCTTGAATTTCTGCTGGTTTTGCACCGACATCCACTTCGAGAATATCGAGGGCGGTTAAGTCTGGAGCAGTTTGAATTTGAACCATTAGGGACGGTGGTTCTTTTGGTTCGGGTTGTTTAAATTGCGTGAGTCGATAGTTAATAGCATCTAACAATGGTTTGCGCTGTTCCTCCGTCCAGTGTCGTGTATGGCTAACTAAATCATTTGCACTTTCTGGGGTAGTGGTTTGCTCCAAGTCATCCAGCAGGCTTTTTAATTCAGATTCATAGTTAGATTCCGCAGTAAGCTCTAAAACTGCCTCTTTAGGCTCGTCACCATCTTTAAAAAGCGTACCCAAAGCAAGTTCCACTTCTGATGGGTCTGGAATATCTGTGCTTACTTCGATTACTGAATCCTCGGACTGAGCATCCAAATTAATTACCAAGCTACCACCACTTATGCGAACAAATGCAACCGCATGTTTGATTACATTCAACTCGTTTAAATGGACCATTCCACGTTCTAAAAGCAATTTATCTTGCTTAGTGTCACGCCATTTAAATTGCTGGTAAGCCTTTTCAGTCAAGATAGAAGGGGAGTAACACGCGGTTCCTTTCTTTGGTGCTTCGCGGATTGGTTCAGGAACAAGCATTTCACCTATTTGTATTTCCCGTGGCTTTAGGGCAAATGCATAGTTTTCAAAAACCGTAAAGCTCCATTCATTCGGAAAAAATTCTGTCCAACCATTGTTATCAATAAGAAGTGGTTCGCCGTTTGCCCATGCAAGTTTTGCTTCGTTTTTATCTAATAATTTCATGCTCTTTCACCTATTTGATGAACTTCTTTATGTTCGGTAGCTGCAAAAATACTTACGTCTTTTGATTCCCTATAACCGTCAGACATAGCTGATAAAGCACGACCATCTTCGTGATCAAATCGCTGGAATCCTGTAAAATTTCCGTCCGGGTTAAAGTTTTCCATTTTGGTTTCTTGATACGCCTTAACTTGTTCTTTAATTTCCAAGTTAGGGTTTAAGTTTTTCACCTTCGAATAAACGTTTTGAACCCAACCGGAACAATACGCATCGGCTAATTTCGTTTTGTTTGTTCGTTTAAAACGAAATAGATTATTTTCGATATACTCTGCTCGGTTCTGCTTTAATTTTCGGTAAAGCACCTCAAAAGCATAATTGGCAATTTCAGGACCAGACCCAACACCAATAAATATCAGGTCTGAATTAAAATACTTGCAGTGAGCGATTACCGACATGCAATCCAATGCTTGCGCAATAGCACTATGTAAAGCTAAAACCCATTGAGCAGGTTTTTGCATTTTTAATTCATATGAAACTTCGCACACATCTGCTGCTTTAATATGTTTTTCATTAACGCCATGCTTTTGCATCAAGGCTTGCATTTGCTTGATCGCCAAAGCCGCCTCGTGCTCATTTGAGCTTTTAGACAATTCAAAGCAGCGTTTGATTTTTCTTAAAATCACCTCATCCATGTTCAACGCCCTCTTGTTTATCTAATTCTTTGCGCCGCTCTAAGCCTTGCTTGTGCCCACGGTTAAAGGCCTCAACTACTTCACTAGCTTGACCACCAACCGCACCCATCCACGCCAAGTGCTCAACAAAATCTAAAAAGACTTTTTTTGCATCTGGATTGTTTGGATTCTGTCTGTAGTTTGCTGAATATTCACAACCAGCCTCGGAGGTGTAGTTGAGCTTTGCTGAAAATTTAGCTAATCCCATTAAGCAGCCTCCTTTTCTGATTTGTTTTTTGCTTGTTGCGCTGCCAGATATTCAGAGCCTAAGATCTCGGTTAAATGGTCCAGTTTTAAGCTCGTATCTATATACATCCACCCATCGTGAACAAACCAACCGAAGCCGCTCATAATTAGGCTGCCCGCAGAAATTCCCAATGAGTTAAAAAATGGTTCAAGAGAAATCTTTTCGCCATTTGGGAAGTGTTTTTTTAACAAATCCGCATAGCGCTCTTTCTCTCTTTCCCACTCAGCTTTGTGCTCTTTCTTGGTTGCTCTTACACGAAGGTGGCTAATGCTGTAATAGTGAGAAGATGGCTTTCTCCAAACATGCAAATTCATTTTGTTTGCATTTTTAAATTGAAGACCAGCAAAAAAGATCTGGCTTCTATTATTTAAGACAACATCGGTAGCATCGTATTCTGCTGCAAAATTTTTAGCTGACTCATGCAATGCAGATTTATCTTTAAAGAACTGCACATGAGCCTGAATAGCTTCTGGTTTATTGGTTTTATAAAACATGATTAGCCACCTCGTACTATTGAATACAAAGCAATTAAACCGATAAACACTAAATACCCGATGAATAAAAAACCAAGCATTAGCAAAGTGTCTTTGAAGTTCGGCCAGAAGTGATCGCGCCAGCTATGCTGAAAATCTGCTGGCTGCGGCTGAGTGCAGCATGGGCGAGTCGTTTGACTCTGTTTTGTTTTTGCTTTCATATTGACCTCGTATTAAATGCCGCGCAGTGTTCGCCGTGCGGGGCTTTTGTTGTCTACGAGATAAAATTATCAAAAGATAATCTTGTTATCAATAGCAAATGATAAATAAATTTATCAAAAATGATAAATACTTGATTGTTAAGATAATAAAAAAGCCTGATAATTTATCAGGCTGATAATGTAATTTTTTATATATTTTATACTTCGCCACATCTCCAGCGAACCAAACCTTTTATTTGTATTGCTTCTAAATCTTCTTCGCTAATATGTTCATCTGGATATGTGTTTTTGTCTGGGTGATCGCTTACTATTCGTAAACCACCTCCAGACTTTCTAAATAGTCGTTTAATTCTTAATTCTTTATTTGCAACAAATGCATAAACTTTATCACTGATTACTTGATCAATAGTTTTAACACGCAGATCAGCCAAAATCACATCAGAGTGATTAATTGTAGGTTCCATGCTTCGACCATCACCAGTAATTACACCAGTATCCTGATGGCTCAAAGATAGGCCACATTTTCTAATGAAACTCTCTTTAAAAACCAAACCACCTTTAATCAATTCATCTTCATTTGTATAACCCAACCCACATGCAGCCTTGATGTCATACATTGGGATAATCACATAGTCACCAGTTGATTGAATATCAGTACCAACTGGACGGATAACGCCTTTCTCAATTTTACTTTTCCCGAAAGGGCTTGATTCATCCAAAGAGTCCAAAACATTTGGTTCTAAATTTAACTCTCTTTCAATTTGACGTGCTTTAGCTTCACTTACACCACGAGCGCCTTTTTGTTCTGGCTCCATAAGCATTTGTGATAGATAGGTTTTGTCAATTCCTACAGCAATCGCGAAGTCTTCTTGACGGTCATAAATTTTGTCAGAAGTTAGCTTGTCTATTAGCTTACGCAGATTCCTACGACGTATTTCTTTAAGATTCATGGATAAATAATTCATAAGCCAACTGATTATCAAATGATAACAATAAGAGATAAATTTAGCTAATTATCCTATTGCAATTAAAATTATCAAAAGATAAACTCAAATGATAAATTATTTATCAGTGGGTTTATCAATGGAAGTGGAAGTCTCAACCAAATCGCTTGCCGATTACCTTGATTCTTTGCCTAACAAAGAAGCCAAAGAGCAATTTGCAAAAAAATGTGGCTCAACCCTTGGTTACTTGCGTCTAGTTGTAAACAAGTTTCGTTTTTGTAGTGCAACTCTTGCAATCGCTATAGACAGAGAAAGTCACGGGAGAGTTAGTTGTGATGACTTATGTCCAAATGCAGATTTTGAATACTTGAGACGCAACCCAAAACCAAAGCGAACCGCATAAGAAACATTATTCATCTTCGCCGCATGTGCGTATACGTGAAATTTATAGAGGGATTCACATATGAGTGAAATCAACTTAAGCCAAGAGGCTAAAACAGCGATCTACAAGATGGTTCACCAATCACAGGGAATTACACCGCAAGCAATCGCAAATGTGTTGGGCGACTCGTACAAGAGCGTCCTTAATTATGCAAATCCAAACATGGAGACTCATTTACCAAGCATCAAAAAGCTTGAAGCAATGATTCAGTTTACTCGCAACCCGGCTTTGATTAAGGCTTGGGCGCACATGCTTGGTTTTGTATTAGTACCAGCTAAACAGGCTGATGAAAAAGCGCATGAAGTGAGCATCGTTGAAACCTTGCTGCATATCAATATCAACAATGGTCAAGCTAATCAGCAAGTTCATAACGTTTTAGAAGACGGGGTTGTAACGCCATCGGAATTGGCAGACACGGAAGCAATTTTAGAAGAGATGGAAAATCACATTCATCAGCTTCGACAAGCTCTTAAGTCAGCAGCTTCTAATTACATTTCTAAATCACAAAAAGAAAAAGCTTGATCGGCGAAATCAAGCTTTTGGTAATTCATTAATTTTCGAGGTCAATGAATATGAAATCTAATTTATCACAACACCCTTGCGAAAACAAATGCACTCAATTCAATGGGGAACAATGCCGCACTTGCTTGATTGGTGAAGATCTTGGCGATGATCGTTATATCGAAAATCACATTTCGGCAAATTGCAAAGTTTTTCACCCTGACGAATTAAAGCACCTCAATCGCGCGCATCAAGCAATAGGGGAAGTTTCATGAATAGTCAATTTCAATCCCAAGCTGATTACAAGCAAACAAGTCAGATCCAATCATTTTATGAACCAGCAATGGCGATTGTTGGCGAATTAATGGCGGTTAAAAAACGCAATTTAAAAAGTAAGGGTTATGACGAGAATAACGCCGCAATCACCAAAGAAGAGTTGCGCCAGTCTCTAATGTACCGTTTGCGCGTAAATCATTACATGGCATCTCAGATAGTCACCAGTTTAGCTAAATCTAATCATATCCGTGAGTTTGGGGGCTACGTTGCGCCCAAGGCTGGTGATAAATGAGATACAGAACTAATGAGGTTCAAATCAAAGCAGAGGATCCTAAATATCCGATTGCATTCGATGTTGAGTTAATTGCACCAGTACGCATTTATACAGCGGTTGAATTGGCAGCTATGCCACTTTCTCAAATGATCCGTTGTCGTGACGCCCAAGAAGAGTCTTACATCAACAATAAGAAACTATCGGGCAGAGCCAAGGATATTAAAGAGCGTCTTGATGCTGGTGAAAAATTAACGCTAGTGCTTGAAAAAAAACGTTCAAGAGTAACGCAGACTTATTTTATTGGCGAAGAGGTTGTCGGCAAGAAAATTGTCAAACAACTCGAAACACGCCGTTTTATAAGACTTCCGAAATTGGAGGTTGTAGCGTGAACGCAGCCATGAACCTATCGGAACTCAAAAACCATTCTCACACTTGTGTAGATCCACACAAGTGCGAAATCTGCCGTGCTTATGTTCAGCAGTCACACATTAGCAGCGTTCTTTTTGGCGCAATAGCGAAACTGGAGAAGAAGCATGGCTAATTTTATTTCTAACGCTTTTATGTTGCCAAATGACCTAATTGATAAGGGTTTTATGGCTCAAATGAAAGGAGCAGCTTTACCATGTTATTTGTTTATTGTACGTAAAACTCGCGGCTGGAATAAGACTGATGACGATATCAGTATTTCACAGTTAATCGAGGGCACTGGATACAAGAAAGATGCGGTTTTAGCTGGTATTGATATTTTGCTGGGATTAGGAATTATTGAGAAAATTACCTATGTAAATCGTCCATCAAATTACACTTTAACTGACAATATTATTGCTGTCGGAAAAACCGACACCGACCAATCTGCTGTCGGAAAAACAGATAGCGAAACCGAATCTGCTGTCGGAAAAACCGACACCAAAAGTGGTTCTGCTGTCGGAAAAACCGACAAGTTGCTGTCGGAAAAACCGACACACAATAACAATATAAAAACAAATACTAAAACAAAGGGAAATTACTCAGAAGATTTTGAGGTTTTCTGGAATGCATATCCAACTTGCAAACGTAAATCGGATAAATCAGGAACTTTCAAAACTTTTGAAAAACACATTCGAGTTATCTCACTTGAAAAACTCATTGCTGTTTTGAATGCACACAAGTTGGATTCATCTTGGATCAAAAACGATGGTGAATTTATTCCAGCTCCTTCGGCTTGGTTGAACAAAAAACATTGGGAAAATGATTTCTGGTTGAAAGCGGCTGGTTTGGTTGAGCAAAAACCAGAAGCGTCTGAATTACCCGGTTACGCAAATCAACAACGCCGTGTCCCAACTGTACCGAAGCGCTTTAAGGGGATGAACGCATGATTGAATTGTTTTCTATCCCAGTTGAGCAATCAGTGCTTGTGACGCTCATGACAATTGAGCAGGGCGCTGGTGAGTTTATTGATGTGCTCGATGTGACAGATTTTTACTCTGACCGTCACCAGATCATTTTTAAGCACATCAAGCAGCAGCACGAAAAAGGCGAAGGTCACAACGAGATTTTGATTTGGGAATTAATCCGCGCTCATTCGCTTGAGGTCAAAACGGTTCCTGAAAAATATCTTGTTGAGATTATGGGGTGTTCTGCAATTCCAACTTTGCTCAACAGCCATATCAAAAAACTTAAGGATTTCTCTACACGCCGTAAGATTCAGGATTTATCAAAAAATATCGGGGTGGTTGCGGTTGATACAGTTAGTTATAGCGCGGAGGCAGCATTAGACCGAGTTCAAACGCTTGTAGCGAACATGGAAAGCAATTCGCACGAAGACAGAACAATGTCTGCTGCTGATCTTTCAAAAGAGGTTTTAGCAAACCTTCTCGATATGCATGAAAAATTACATGCAGGCATCGAAATCAAGCGCGGGATCAAAACAGGGTTTATTGAGTTAGATAACAAACTTGATTGTATCGATACAACTGACCTAGTGATTATCGGTGCTCGTCCAAGTATGGGTAAAACCACACTAGCGCAAAACATCATGAGCGATGTTGCAGTAAACCAAGGTGAGCCAGTCTTGTTTATGTCTGGAGAAATGAACCGCGAGCAGATCATGCAGCGTCTTATTTCTGGTATTGGGCAAGTCGACTTAAAGAAAATCCGTTCTGGTCGTTTTACTTCTGAGGATGCAGGTTTAATTCATCGCGCAATGATGATTATTGCCGAGACAAAAATCGAAATTAACGACAAAGCCGCACCAAGCCTAAGCGACATACGCCGAGAAGCGCGCAGAATGCTGCGTAAGCACGGGAAAGTAGGCGCGATTATGGTTGACTACCTCCAGATAATGACACCGCCTCAGCGCACGGGGAACGCCGTACAAGAGATGGGTGATATTTCACGTGGTCTTAAGAAAATCGCAAAAGATTTTAATTGTCCGGTTATTGCATTGTCGCAGTTGAACCGATCTTTAGAAAACCGACCAAACAAAAGACCAGTTATGTCAGATCTTCGTGACTCAGGCCAGATTGAACAGGATGCGGATGTGATTTTGTTTATCTATCGCGATGAGGTTTACAACAAAGAGAGTAAAGACGCTGGTGTTGCAGAAATTATCGTTGGTAAAGCACGTAACGGAACAGTTGGGGCGATTCGTTTAGCTACTGACTTGGCTAGATCAACTTTTCTTGATTTGGATCCGCAGTATTACCAAGAAATGGCGATGGGAGAGTGATGCATGAAAAAGGAAATGGATTACAAAGAAATGATGGCCTTGCGTTGTGCCTATAACCACGGCCTAAGAAATCCAGAAACACGGGCCGCAGCCTGTTTATATGTAAACCTTGGTCGAGCAAAGATGCTTGAGCAATTTAAGAAAGAGTGTGAAGCAAAGCATGATGGGGTGAAGGGATGAGTTCAAGAAAAATCAAAGCCGAATTAAAGAAAAAGGGAATTATTCCTGATGACGTTTATTACGATCACAACAAGGATTGGGGTGGGTACACAGTTGATATATCCCATGCTGACTACGACAGGCTAGAAGAGAAAGGTTTTATTTTTAGAGGATCATTTGATGATTTAGCAGATGCTCTTGAATATATCGCGACTGTTCCAAGCCTCAAGGAGCCAAGCCAATGAAAGCACACTTATTTATAGATTTGTTTGGGATAGAAAAAGCCAATCGCGTAGTTGAGAACGTAGTTTTTGAAGCTACTTACTACTGTGAAAAAACAGGTAGTTATTACTCAAGTAAAAAGAATGATGCGGTAGAAATAAAAAGCCTAATCCAAGCGATACGCGAATACAAAAGCTTAGTTTCAGCTAAATCAGCATACGAAACAAGATTGACGCATTGGAATAAAGCATTGAACAGAGCCATCGTCGATCATGAATCAACCTGCCAACCAAAATGCGAACACGGGTATGACGTTGCATGCCTTATCTGTGGTTTTGGAACGGTCGATGGGGAGCGTATTTATCATAATAAGGGGAAAACAGCATGAATATTTTTGAAGCACTTGCATTAACGGTTTTAATTTCAATTGTATTGGGCTTAGTTATCGGTGTTTGGTTGCTTGTACAGCACATCAAAGGGCGTACAAAGGCAGAGCAAGAATTTTTAAAACGTCATGGTTTTGGATCTCATTTTAAGCAGCAACGCAAATGGGAGTCAGATTTCTTATATGGCAAAAAGAATAGTGATAACTCTGTACCAGAATCAATTCTTGAAGCTACTGAAAATCGCCGAGGTGATGAATGATCAAACCTAAGTGGGGTAGTTATCGTTTGCCAGTTGATAAAAACAAAACTGGCAAAAAACGGACTAATAGAGATCCTTCGCCTCAGATCCCAGCATTTTTAGTCAAGGGTTATAACTATGAGTGCCATGTTGATACTTTGCTTTGCTGTAGGGTGAATATCACACCGCCGTCTATAAACAATTACTGGCTTGATTCTGGGAAGGCTAGTAAGCGTTTAAGTAAGCGCGCTAATCATTTTGTCGAAGTGATGAAGCGTTTTGTGCAACCACTTCAATACATGGGTGATGTGCAGGTAATTATTGATTACCACATGCCGGATAAAAAAGTTAGAGATATCGATAACATTTTAAAACCTTGCCTTGATGCTTTAACCAAGTGCGGGCTTATTGGTGACGACTCTCAAGTAAAAAGCCTTTCAGTAAATGCCCGTCCAATTGTGGCGGGAGGTCAAATAGATATTCAAGTAAGAAAACATAACACAGGGGCTTAATAAGTATGAATGCAGCTACAGCAAGTCAAGGTCGTAAACATTTTACAGTTGCTATTGATTGGGAAGCACATCCGATTGAGTGGCATTTAGAGCAATACGGCTCATGGTTATTGTTAGACGGTAATTATGAAACCTATTTAGGTTCAAGAGGGATTCTGGGTCATGTGATTGATGCTGAGAATGGCGTGCAGGTAGATCGCCGTTTTAGAGCGCCACCACGTTGTAAGATTGATGTATTTCACGCAATGGCCGTTGAGGATCTTTTATCACATATGTTCCAAACAGAAAATGACAAGGTTAAGCAGTGGATTCGATGCGTTGTTATTTTTTATGTTGATTTCAAGAATGAAGAGGAGATTGCAAGAAAGCTCGGTGTGTCTGAGTATTCAGTACAGCGTGACAAAATGCTTGGGTTAGTTCGTATTGCATCTCGTTTTAAAATTCCATCTAAATTGATGGGATGATGTTGACAAGCCAGACTGCATTCTGATACTTTTCTGATAAGCTGGACGAAGTTAAGGTCGATCAGCATTGTTAAATAATCAAAGCTCACTTTTTAGTGAGCTTTTTTGTTGCCTAAGATTTGAGTATTTTAGGTAAACTAAATTGGTGGCTAGGCTGATCACCGAACGCTGTTTAACCTGAACAGTTGCCACTTTCCTTTCAGGTTTTGCAGAGGTGCATATGAGCAATCTAAAAGAATACTTAAAAAATAATTTCGAGATAATGAAACTAGATGAGCTGGGGAGAAGTGGGAGTTATTCAACATTCAGAAAAAAAGATGGGCTTTATACTATTTCTATTTTATTTGATTGTGATTTAGAAGGAACACTAAAAGAAATACAGGTAAGCCTTACTGATGAAGAAAACCGCCATACTAAACTTTATAAACCTGAGTTTGTAGAGCACATGATTCAACACGAGGTTTCAGAAGGTCAGATTTTGGCTGAGTTAAGCGAAAGGGTTAAATCAGAATTTCAGCAAAAATATAAAACTGATCTAGTAAAAAGATTCGGTGGTGTTGAAGCGGTAGAGACAGCTTCTTGGAAAATGGCAATGGACGATGTTTATTGCTGGGAGCTTGATAAGTGGGTAACACAAGGTTATTGGAAAGCTAATCTGAGAGATACCCATACAGGTGTAACTTTAAGAGATTTAGTGATAGCTGCAAGAATTTAATCAAATTGTTTAGAGCCTCCTTCGGGAGGTTTTTGTTGGCCGGACGGATTACGGCATATATGGCCCCGCTGAATACTAGTTATTGGCGGGGCTTTTCTTTTTCTGGAGTGTGTCTATGGCTGACAAATCAGAAGTTAAAAAGGATCTGGATTTTTGTTCGTGTGAGCTTGAGAAATATCAAAACCTTTCACGCACTGGTCTATCTCGTGATGAGCTAATCACTATTGATTCAATTATCGTTCGTTTAAAAGGGCGTATTAATAATTTGAGGACCCTTAACGAGGGAGAGCCAAAACGTGGATGATCAGAAAACATTTGCTGAAATTGCTCTTGAGCTTGCAAAACAAAATATAGAGCTGATTAAGCAGACAAATAAATTGATTGAGCAAAACACAGTAATCGTTCAAATCAATGCGGAACAATCGGCACAGCTCAGTGAAGTGTTGGCAATGTTTGAAGATGGCGAGCCAGAGCAAAAGGCCAAATCATTGGATGGGTGAGGGTTAAAAAATGTTCAATTATTTCAAAAGACCAATTGTTATAAATTTTACAGTTGAGCAGATCCACCCAGATTCAAAGCTAAGCATTATTAAAACTACTAAGCCAGTACCAATTGAAGTGGTTGAGGCTGTGGCTAGAGCTTGGAAAGAAACGGGTGTGCAACAAAAAGCGGTTGTAGTTGGTGAAGATTTTAAAATCGAAAACTTAACCGATGATGATCTAAAACGGATTGGCTTAATGAGGATTAAAACCGATGCCTAGAATAGCAAGCATTATCCCACCAGTGACCAAGGGAAAAGTTACCTCAACACAAGGTACAAAGGTTCTACTTGATAATGGCGAGTATCTCCAACATGTAAACAAAATCACTTTAGTGGCCGAACCGGGTCAACCGTGGAAGGCGGTCATTGAGGTGCACCCAACCAATCAAGATCAAATTGATGCTTTGTTAGCTGATATTGAAGTGGTCAAGCGTAATGATGCTTTTAACCGTTTGCATGAGATACAAAAGGAAATGCAACGCCTTCAAGATGAGAAGCTCTTTCTTGAACATAAGCATCTATCAAAGGCTACTGGTGTTTCGGTAGATGGCGTTAAAAATGTACCAAAAGAAGGAACGTGGTTGTTAGAAGAAGGTGAAAAGATCTTATCTCTACCTGACATCAAAGATGCTAAAGAAATCTTGGAGAAGTTTTCTTTGCATGGTTCGTGTAGTGCTACTCCAGATTTAAAAGGTAATGATAAATGTCAAGACCATGCCGAGAGTACGGATGTAGAAACGTAGTTAAGTCTGCAAGTCAGAAAGGCTATTGCGATGATCATGCACAAAAGCGAAGTGGCTGGGGAAAGCGACAAGATCGAACAGGATCCACCACCGAGCGTGGTTATGGTCATGCATGGCGTAAGTTGCGTGAAAGTATTTTAGAGCGTGATGGTTATCTATGTGTGCAATGCCGCGCCGTTGGTCGTATATCACCAGCAACAGACGTTGACCATATCAAGGCTAAAGCGTTTGGCGGTAGTGATGAGCCAGATAACCTACAAAGCCTTTGTGGAGCTTGCCATAAAGAGAAGACAGCGAAGGAGAGCGGCTAATGATTATTACAGGATCTATTCATATCTCATTCAAAGATGAATGTAATTGCGTTGGTTGTTTTTATACACGTAAGCACGGTGGTTATATGCCTTGTCAAAAGAATTGTTCTATCAACAAGCAGAACAAGGCAATCAATGGACAACCAATACAACCTCCAAAGAAACCATAAAAAGGCAGTTAAAAATGAGACGAGTATCTATAGTCGGCCAAATAGCAAGCCGCTCTGCGAATCGACTTTACGAACAAAAGTTAAAACCATTTTTTGATGAGATTAAGCAGAAAGATGCCAAAGAGGTTTTTGCCTCTACGTTAATGCTGAAAGCATCTGCTGAATTATTTCATTTGCTTGGCCCTAACTATGAAGATCATGTTGATAATTTGGTTTTGATAATGAAAGAGCAGGCAAAGGCAGCAAGAAAAACTAAGGTGTAAAAATGCACAAAAATGGTGCAGAAATCGCAGTGTTGGGGAGGGGTGGGGTAAAAGTTCAGGCCCTTAGCCTAAATGACCGCCCCCCTAGTCACATTTTTACGCACGCGAAATTAAAAATTTAAAGGGTTGACAAAATGGGTGGAATTGCGTCTGTGCCGGGGAGGGGTAGAAAAGCCAAGCCAGTTGAAACAAAACGAGCATCCGGCAATGTCGGAAAACGTCCATTAAATAATAATGCGCCTGAATTTTCGGAGGTCACAAATATCGATGTTCCTTCTTATATGGAGAGACTAGAGTTTGCGCCAATGATATGGAAATCAATTGTTCCAGAACTTTTAAAAAATAAAGTCCTTCGAATAACGGATATGCACAACGTTGAAGGGTTTTGTTTGGCTTATGAAAACTGGAGAAAATCCCAAAGTGAAGTCCAGATCAACGGCATTGTGGTGGCTGGTGCTCAAGGTGGACCAGTTAAAAACCCAGCTCTTACAGCCATGAATGAAGCAGCCAGACAAATGACTATGTTTGGTGCTTTGCTTGGGTTGGATCCTGCATCACGAAATAGAATTACTGGTTCTGGGCAAAAGAAAAAAGGTAATGCATTTGCTGGGGTCTTAGAAATGTGAGGATTTGAATGGCTGCTATATATCCCAATGTTGACGCTGCCAACAAATGGGCGAAAGCAGTTATTGCTGGCAAAATTCCCGCCTGTAAGTGGGTAAAATTAGCTTGTCAACGTCACATAGATGACTTAAAAAAATCAAAAAAACGCGATTATCCTTATAAATTCGAACCAAGACTTGCAGAAAAAAAGATTCTTTTTGTTGAATTATTACCTCACACAAAGGGGGAGTGGGCTTTAAAAAGACTCACAATTTCTTTAGAAGATTGGCAAAAATTTGGGATAGCAGTAACTTTTGGCTGGGTTAGAAAAAAAGACGGTTATCGGAGATTCAGAGAGAGTTACTGGGAAGTCCCACGAAAAAATGGTAAGTCAGCAATTGCTGCTGGTGTCGCGTTGAATATGTTTTGTAATGACGGTGAGTTTGGTTCTGAGGTTTATTCAGGGGCTACCACCGAGAAACAAGCGTGGGAAGTTTTCAAACCAGCAAGGCTTATGGCGAATAGGTCTCCTGATTTGCTTGAAGCCACTGGTATTGTTGTTAATGCGGCAAGTTTGGAAATCCCAACAGATGGGTCTATTTTTGAGCCGTTAATTGGAGATCCACCAGACGGCCAGTCACCACACTGTGCAATCGTTGATGAATATCATGAGCATATTGACTCACGTCTTTATGACACGATGCAAACTGGTATGGGTGCTCGCCGTCAACCTCTTATTTTTACGATTACAACTGCTGGATTTAATATTGAGGGGCCTTGCTATGACTTGCGTGATCGAGTTATGCAAATGCTCATGGGTGTTATTGAAGACGACGAGTTGTTTGGGTGGATATGGACTATTGACGAGGATGACGACTGGACAGATCCGAAGGTTTTGCAGAAAGCTAACCCTAATTATGATGTTTCTGTTTATGCCGATTACCTTGAATCACAGCAAAAAAAAGCGGTTCAACATCCATCGCGCCAAAATACTTTTAAAACAAAACATCTAAATGTTTGGGTATCCGCAAGAACTGCATTTTTCAATATTGAAAAATGGAAGGCATGTGGAAATAAAGATTTAGTTATTGAAGATTTCAAAGCAGTTCCTTGTTTAATTTGTGCTGACTTAGCATCAAGAATTGACTTGGCCGCGGCAGTAAATTTGTTTTATCGCCGTGAAAGTGACGGAAAAATTCACTACTACTGCATAGCTCCAAAATTCTATATTCCAGAAGACACAATCTTTAACGGTGAAGAAAAGCAGGTTATTAAGCTTTATCAAAAATGGCACAACATGGGGCTAATTGATGCACATGACACGGCTGAAAATGATCTTAATAAAATTGCTGAGGACATTACCGATATGGCCCAACACGTGGCTTTATCAGAAGTTCCGCTTGATGAATGGGGCGGCTTCCAGATTGTGAGTAAGGTGGAAGAAAAGGGATATACAGCAGTAAAGATCCCAAAAACAACTAAGTCTTTTTCTCCAGCTATGCGCGAATTAGAAGCAGCAATTGCAGCAAAACGTTTTCACCATGATGGCAACCCGATTTTGACTTGGATGATAAGTAATATCGTTGCCAAGCCTGATGCTAATGACAACGTTTTTCCACGTAAGCCAAATAATTCCAAAAAAATCGATGGGGGTATTGCTCTATTGATGGGAATTAATCGCGCCATGATTTTGGCAGGTGAGGCTGATCCAAATGACTTTTATGATGATCCAATTATGGTGGGTGTATGACAAAGAAACCAAACCGCTTAGCCAAAGCGGCTAAAGCGGCTTTGCGGTTTCTGGGGCTAAATGGACAATTCAGCCTAACCCCTGATGTGCTCCAAAACTTACAGAGCACAGCTAGTGGTAAGTTTGTAACAGTAGATTCGGCGCTTCAATTGAGCGCCGTTTTTGCATGTGTGCGGCTTGTATCGGAAACCGTCTCAACATTGCCACTAAAACTTTATAAAGCAAATCCAGATGGAAGCAGTTCATTAGCAAGAAATCACCCGCTTTATAATGTGTTGTGTAGCTCTCCTAACTACGAAATGACCCAGAGTCGTTTTTTGCTATTTATAGTTGTAAGCATTGTTTTGTGGGGTAATTCATTTACAGAAATTATTCGCAGTGCAAATGGGAAAAGGATTATTTCCTTGGATCCTTTATTACCTCAAAACATGCAAGTGATCAGAAATAAAGTAAGCGGAGCTTTAGAGTATTTTTACACAGTTGAGGGTGTGCGCCGCCAGATTAATGAAAAAGACATAATGCACATTAGAAGTTTTGGTATTGATGGGGTGATGGGTATTTTCACCATTTCAAAAGGCCGTGAAACTTTCGGGACCGCAATGTCTGCTGAGCAAACAGCGGCAAAGTTTTTCGAAAACGGTTTACAAACTTCTGGGATATTGAGCACTGACAAAACAAATACTCCAGAACAAAGGCAGCAACTCAAAAAGAATATTGAAACCTTTATGGGTTCAAAAAATGCTGGAAAGGTAATGGTTCTTGAAAATGGTTACACCTATAACGGTATCACCATGAACCCAGAAGCGGCACAAATGCTTGAAACAAGAAGTTTTGAGATTGAGGAAATTTGCCGCTGGTTCCGCGTACCTCCTTTTATGATTGGTCATTTAGATAAGCAAAGCTCTTGGGCAGCATCCGCAGAGGCCCAAGATTTGCAATTTTTAAAATACTCATTGCGCCCCTTGCTTGTAAACATTGAGCAAGAAATCTCACGTTGTTTAATAGGCCGCACTGAAAGCGATATTTATTTTGTGAGCTTCAATATTGAAGGTTTATTGAGAGCTGATAGTAAAACTCGTTCTGAATACTACGCATCTGCCTCTACAAATGGCTGGATGAATCGAAATGAGATTCGGGCAAAAGAGAATTTGCCACCTATACCGGGTGGGGAAGTTTACACAATTCAATCTGCATTAATTCCGCTGGACCAAGTTGGAACAAATTACAAAAAGGGGATTACCGATGGGTAAGCGAAACCAATTACCTAAAGCTGAATTTAAGGCTGAAAAACACGGGTTTTCTATGCCACTTGCGCTTGATCGTTGGAATCCAGCAATTAAGGCGGCAGAGCAAAGTGATAACACTATTAGCATTATGGACCCCATTGGCTATGACTGGTGGACTGATACGGGTGTTACAGCTAAGCGAATAAGTGCAGCTCTAAGTTCAATGAATGGATCTGATGTTGTGGTGAATATCAATTCACCGGGTGGCGATGTTTTTGAAGGGCTAACAATTTACAACCTGCTTCGAGAATATGAGGGTCATGTTACTGTCCGGGTGCTTGGCCTTGCTGCTTCGGCTGCTTCTTTTATTGCAATGGCCGCAGATGAGATCCAGATCGCGCGAGCAGGCTTTTTCATGATTCATAATGCTTGGACAGGGGTCTGGGGTAATCGCAACGATATGCGAGAAACAGCGGACTTTCTGGAGCAGATTGACGAAACCATTGCAGATATCTACAGCATCCGTACAGGTTTAACTATTGATGAATTAAAAGCTCAGATGGATAAAGAGGCGTGGATTAACGGGAAAAACTCAGTTGAGCAAGGTTTTGCTGATAGTTACCTTGATTCAGATGCCGTTGAAGAGTCCACAAGTAATTCAACACGAGATCGAATTGCAGCGCACAAAATAGATTTAATCATGGCTAAAGCTGGAGTAAGTCGAAATGATCGCCGCAACCTAATGAAAGATTTTAAGGGCACGCCAAGCGCTGCCAAAGAAGAAACTACGCCAAGCGCTAGTATTGATTTATCCGGCTTAATAAAAGACATGCAAGACGCTGCTCGAAAATTCTAAGCCAATATTCCATTAATTCATAACCACCCTTTGAGGTGGTTTTTTTGTGAGTAAAATTTATGTCTAACCTTACTAACGACCAAGCAGCGGAACAACTTAAGCAAGTAAATGCGTCACTTAAAGAACTAAATGAGACAGTCAAACCAATTGCTGAAAATGCTTTAAAAGAAGCTAAAAATGCTGGTGAGCTTTCTAAAAAAACGAAACAAGAAGTTGATGAAAAGTTAACAGATCTCAATCTTCTTCGCCAAACTCAAAATGAGTTACAAACTCAATTGGGTGAAGCTGAGCAAATGTTTGCTCGAATTGGTAAAAATGGCAACAATAATAACGGTGCATATGATCGCGCTGGTGATTTAGTTGTTAAAGATGAGTCTTTAATAGATTTTACAAAAGATGTTCGTTCTGGTCAGCGCTTAAATGTGAATGTACCACGTAATGCTTTGATTTCGTTCGCTGTAAATCCAGTTGATGGCACTACTCCGATTATTGCAAAGCCGAATCAGCGCTTAACAATTCGTGACTTACTCGCACCGGGTCGCACTGGTTCAAATGCTATCGCTTATTTGCGTGAAACTGGATTTACCAATAATGCTGCACTGGTTCCTGAAAACACAACTAAGCCTTACTCAGAAATCGATTTTGAAGAAGTGCTAGAAAGTGTCAAAACTATTGCTCACATGTTGAAAGCATCAAAGCAAATTCTTGATGACTTGCCTCAATTACAAAGCTTCATCAATAACCGTATGTTAAATGGCTTGAAGCGTGCAGAAGACACTCAGCTTTTATTTGGCTCAGGGGTTGGGAATAACCTAAACGGTATTTATACCCAAGCAACGGCATATAGTGCGCCAATCACCACTGCGAACCCAACCAAGGTGGACATTATTCGCTTAGCTATGCTTCAAGCTGCATTAGCTGAGTATTACGCCACGGGTACAGTTTTACACTCTAAGGATTGGACCGCTATCCAACTTCTTAAAGACACTACTGGTGCTTACTTGTTTACTAGTCCATTTGGAACCATGACTCCGTCATTGTGGGGCTTGCCAGTAGCAGAAACAAATCAGGCAGGCTTAGATGGAAAATTCTTAACTGGTGCTTTTGCAGAAGGTGCTCAAATCTTTGATCGTGAAGATGCAAATGTGGTGATTTCTACAGAAAACCAAGATGACTTTGAAAAGAACATGATTTCTGTTCGTTGTGAAGAGCGTCTTGCACTTGCTGTGTATCGCCCAGAAGCATTCGTGAAAGGTACTTTCCCAGTACCAGCACCATAATTTGAATATGAGAGGGTTAACACCCTCTCTTCTTTTGGAGTAACAAAAGCATGAAAGTTAAATTTCTTGATGTAATCCAGATGGGGACTCATCTTTTTAAATCTGGTGAGGTTGGCGAGTTCTCACATCAAACGGCCGAAGAGCTTATCAAAAAAGGTTTGGCTGTTTTGGAAGATGGTAATGAATCAATTGAAACTGATCCAGAACAAAAGCCAAAAACTGGTAAGGGTGGTAAAGGTAAAAATGCAGAGCCACCAAAAGAGGAAAAAGGTGCTAATGGTGATGAAACCAAAGGTTCAGATGCTGGGTCCAATAGTTCAGAAGATGTAAAAAAATCTGATGAAAACACGCAGACACCAAACGAAGAAACAAAACCAGAATAATTAGGGCAATGTCATGTCAGTGATTTCAATAAATAGGGCTATGGCTCACTTGCGTGTCGATGAAGACATTGACAATGACATTGCAAGTAAACTGGACTCAGCAGAGCGAATAGCTAAAGAATATTTAAATAGGAACTTTTATTTAGACAAAGCTGCACTGGATTTGGCTAAAGAAGAAATACCTTTAATTCTTTCTGAGGCAAAAACTCAGTATGACCAAGATGTAAGTTTTGCAAATGCACTTGATAGAGAATTGGTCGATAAATTTATTCTGACAGCCTCACTTAATTACGATACAGCAATTCGTCAAGCAAAGATGATCAGCCTTGGGATTCTTGTTAATCCATCAATCGAAATCGGGGTATTACTTATCTTGGGAAATCTTTATGAAAATAGAGAGGACTTAACAACGTCTAACATATACGAGCTTCCGAAAGGGGCTGAGTGGCACTTACACCCGTTCCGTACTGAATTGGGGGTGAGCTAATGCAAGCAGGAAAACTCAAACATCGTATTACAGTACAAAGATCTATCAATACACAGGATCCGGTAACAGGAAAACTGATACAAAACTGGCAAAATTTTAAAACTATTTTTGCAGAAGTTACCGATCTTTCAACCCGCGACCATATAGCAGCTAAGGCTGCCAATAGCACAATTCAGGCTCGTGCAAAAGTTCGCTATAGCGGAACCACTAAGCTAATAGATAGCACTATGCGAGTCCTTTTTGATGGGTACTTTTACAAGATTGATGGTACTCCTATGCGAGATCCAGACTCGCGCCGTGAATACCTAACTATAAATTTATCCACTGGGGATAAAGCATGGAATGGGTGATTTATGGAAAACGAAATTCATGGCTTAGAGCCAGCGTTAAGAAAAATGCGGGCAATTGGTAATGATAAGACAGTAAAACGAATTGCAAGAAAAGCAATGCGTAAAGGCATGAATCTTGTTCGAGATAAAGCAAGGGCCAAGGTTAAACAGCTAGATGATCCATCAACCCCACAAAAAATCTGGAAAGAGATTGTTGTTCAAAATGGCCGCAGCAGAAATAAAAATTATTTAGTTATGAGGGTTGGGGTGCGTGGTGGTGCTCGTGTTCCTTATACAAATAATGCTCAAAATAGACGGGCTGGTCGAGTTGGTAAAACTTATCAGATTGATTTAAGCGTTTTTTATTGGCGATTTCTTGAATTTGGAACCAGTAGACAACCTGCTACCCCATTTTTACGTCCAGCACTTTACGAAAATATTGAGCAAGTCACAGATATATTTGTTCAAGTTTTTAAGTTTGAGCTAGATGTTGTTTTAGGTGCTGCTTAATGATTGATATCCCAATATTTAAAATAGCTAAAGCCGATCCAGTCGTGAGATCTCTTCTTGAAAGTAATGATATTTTGAGGGTGTGGCGTTTTGGAAAGGCTCCAGAGCAGCCAGAAGCCCCCTATGTCACATGGCAAACGATAACAGGCGGCTCTAGTAATAATCTTGATTCAAGACCTGATTCTGACAGTGTAATTATTCAAATTGATATATATGCAACTGACGAAGATGTTGTTGATCAAGTTGCAAAAGCATTACGCTTTGCGATTGAGCTTGATTGTTATGTGGTTCGATATGGCGAATCAGATGAAGACTCGGTGACTGGTATGCCACATTTATCATTTGATGTAAGTTGGATTGTGAATAGGAATTAAAAATGAAATTACCTATTGTTGAGTTGACTATATCACTATTGATATTCCTATGTTTTGCATTTCTAGGTTTTGAAATTTGGAAAGAATTTACGAGTCAAAAAATTGAATTAAATAAAAATGAATGGATTTACTCAAAATATGACGTGTCTGTTCAGAACATTATGATTGGCGGGAAATTAATGCCTCAAGCAATTAATAAATGTGTCGAATATAAACTTAGATAGAAAATAAACCTTTTCAGTAAGCACCCAAACGGGTGCTTTTTTTATGCCAAAAATTAAGGAGCGCGCTTAATGGCTAATGTTAAAACGCAAGGTACACAGGTATTTACTGTAATTGATGGGCAAGTAGTTCGTTTTGTTTGTATGAAGAAAATTGCCTTCGGTCAAGATTCGTTCAGTAAATTAGACGTTACCTGTCTTGAGGCCGATACCAAAGAGTATGAACGCGGTATGCGAGATCCGGGAGAAGGGTCATTCGGCATTGATTATAATGACACGAACACAAGTCATGACAAATTAGCCGAAATTGCTGAGTCTGGTGAAAAGCTAGATTGGTATGTAGGTTCGGGTAACTCAAAAACCGCTCCAACTTATGATGCAACAACTGGTATTGACCTTCCTGATGATCGTACTTGGTTATCATTCAAGGGATATTTGAATGATGCAGCCCCTAATGATATCGAAGTGGATGCAGTTTGGGGTTATGAATATAACCTTGTGCGCACTTCAAAAGTAACCCGAACTAAACGCACGGTGGCCCCATAATGACAAAGTCGAACATCAAAGCATTTAAAAAAGTCACCAAAATTGGCGCACCCGTTGAACGAACTGTTAAATGGGTTGTGGAGGTAACAGAAGAAAATATTGATTTTCTTACCAAACAGCTTGAACGTGAATTAACTCTAGGTGAAAAAGCAGAAGTAGAGGGGCAAGTTTTTATTAAAAAGCTGGCCTTTAATGACCTTCATGAAATTTCAAAAGCTTATGATTGGGAAATTAATGAAGAAAATATTGCTGAATCAAAGCTTAAATCAGTAAGTGTTAAGCGTATGCAAGCGGGGCATTTACTTGGTTCGGTGTGTGAAGATGCAAAAGGCACGCCGTTCTTTCAATCTGTTCAAGATGTACTTGATTCTGAAATCCCTTTCATTGAGTCACTTTATGCAGTGGCCGATGAAGTGAATAACTTCATGGGAAAGTCACGGAAGAAGAACTTGACGAATACGAATTCTGGTGCGAACTTGCCCTTGGAATCGGAATTACCATTGAAGAAGCGCAGCAAAAGATAAGCTTAAAAGAGCTTAGGATCTGGAGAGCCTACCGCATGAGACGAGGCTCTCTTTTTCTTGGCCGTAGGATTGAGCAGGCTATAGGTAATTTGGCTGCAATTTATATCAGAAGCCATTCTAAAAACCCTGAGCAAGTTGATGCTTTGTCTTTCATGCCTCATGAGAAGAAAGAGGAGCTTAGCTTGGCAGAATATTTAGAAAGATTGGTAGAGGAATAGTCTATTTTCTATGACAACGAATACGCCATTTGTTAGATTAAGCAAAATTTCATAACAAATGGTGTGCTCATGAAAAAATTTATTTTTCTATTTATTACTTTGTTTAGTGTTACGGTCTCAGCGCAACAAGTTCCTATAAGTGAATATGTGGAAGTTGTAGAGCTTCCAAATATGGCAAAAAAACAAATTTTCGATTCTTCTAAAATTTGGATAGCTAAGTCGTTTAAGTCTGCAAACTCAGTCATTCAATACGAGGATGCAGCAACAGGAACCATCATAGGTAAGGGAAATATGCAATTTCCTTGTCAGGGTACTTGGAGTTGTATGGCGCGCAAGGACGACTTGTTAGTTTTTACTATCAAAGTAGATACCAAAGACAATAAGGCGCGCATCTCTTTTAATGATATGAGTTTAAAAATTAATACCAAAGGTACAACTAAGTTTGTAGCTGCGGGGCAAGAATTCCAGACTGTACCTGAAAAAGACAATGAAGTAATTCAAGCTGGATTAAAAAGCGTTGTTCAAGATTTCAAAAATGGAATTCAAACTGAGTCATCCAATAAAGATTGGTAGTTTATATCTAGTCAAAAACCCCGCTTTAAGTGGGGTTTTTTATTGCCGGGAGTAAAGTAAATGGCTGCTAGTTCTTTAGGTCGTTTAACACTTGATCTGGTTGCAAAAGTTGGTTCATTTGTTAACGGTATGAGCCAAGCAGAACGAAAAGCAAAAGAAACTTCAGACAATATAAAGAAGTCTTTTAAAAGTTTTGGTGATCAAATACAAGATGCAATTGGCGGTACTCAAATTGGATCTGCAATTGAAGGGATTACTGGCAAGTTGGGGGCTTTGCGTGGTGGTGTTGTAATGGCTGGGGCTGCACTTGCTGGGATGGCTGTAGGCGGCACAGTTCTAGCCGCTGGCGCTCTTGGGCAAATGGCAATTGAATTAGCAAAGGCAGATGCACAGCTAAATCAATTATCAAGAAGAGCTGTAACTTCTGCTGAAAATTTCCAAATTGTAGCAGGGGCTGCAAGTGCCTTTGGTGTTGAGCAAGAAAAGCTAAGTGATATTTTGGCTGATACCTCTGAGAAGCTGGGCGAATATACCTCAACAAAAGGGGGCGGGGCAAAAGACTTCTTTGAAATGCTCGCCAACAACACAAAAATGTCAGCAAAAGAGATTGATGATTTTGCAAAAAAGCTCTCAACAATGGATACGGTTGATGCATTAGGCCAAATTACTACCAAGCTGGATGACATGGGCGCAACCGCAGCCGAAAAGCGCTTTGTATTGGAGTCACTAGCAAGTGATTTGGGTGATTTAGCACCATTATTTGCAAATAATTCGGCGCTAGTGAAAGAGTATGGCGATCAGTTGCGAGAAGCTGGAGTTGTAAGAACTCAAGAAAGTATTGATAAGTCATTACTATTAAACGCACAAACACAAGCTTTAGGCACCCAGTTTCAAGGTTTCAAGAATCAATTAGCTAGTCAAGTAACTCCAATCTTAAGTAATTTAATTCAATACTTTGTTGATGGGGCTGTTAAAAGCGGTAGCTTTGGTACAGTCTTAAATACGGTTGGTTTAATTGCTAAGGTGGTTGGGGGAGCAATCATTGGTGTGGCAAGTGCTATATCAGTGGTTATTCAGGCGATCGTTGGATTTTTTAAAATTGGAAACCAAGTATTGACCTCCGCAAGAGGAATGATCGTAGGTGGTTCATTTGCTGAAAAATTCGAGGCTCTTAAATCTGGATTTGAAAATAGTAAAAATATTTGGGTTGATACAGCAGCAGGTATAGGTCAAACAATTGACGGTGCAACTAAATTCACCAGCAATATTATTAATGACACCATGCCAGCTTTAAATGGACTTTCAGCTGCGCAGCTTAAAGTTAATCAGGCAAATTTAGCAAACTCAAAAAGCACAATAACTGATACTGAAACGGCAAAGGAAAATGCTAAAGCCAAAGCCGAACAAGCAAAAGCAGCAGCCAAAGCAGCTAAGGCGCAAGAAGATTTAAATAAGATGGTTGGAGCTTCGGCTTTAAGTGGTTTGCGCATTAAAGGTCAAGAGTCTATTGCGGGCGGTCAAGTTAGAGCATACACAGCGAACTTTGCCCAAATGACGCAATCAGCATTGGGTAAAGGCTTAAATAGATTTACCGCATTTAATGACCTTTATCACAAAGGAACTAATAGTAAACATGCTACTGGTAATGCTTTTGACTTCACGCTTGATGATGCGAAAAAATCTGGGGCAGCGGTCTCACAGCTTGAGCAGATAGCTAAAAGATATGGCTTTGTTATTAAGGTTCTTGATGAATATAAAAACCCATCAAAACGTGCAACTGGTGGTCATATCCACGTTTCAGTTCTTGGTTATAAAGGAACAGCTGATGCATTGAAAGATGCAAATGCTGAGCTTGATATTGTTCAAAAGGCAAATGATGAGGCTGCGAGAATTCAGGAGGAGCGTGAAAAACGGCAACTCGCTATAACTGCCAAATATGCCACACCAGAACAGAAAATTGCATTAGACAATGCTGAGGCCATTAAAAACATAAAGTTAGCTTATGCAAATGACCCGGTGGCAGCAAAAGTTTTCTTGAATCTTCAAGAAAAAGCTTATCAAAAAGATCTTGAGGAATACAGGGATGCACAGAATGAAAAACTTATAAGTGCCACTGAAGCAGCAATGCAGTCCGCCGATGTTTGGAGTAGAACATATGCAGATATGACTGGATCTAGCCCATTGCTTAACTTGCAGCAAACAAGGAGTGATCGTTACAAAGATTCATTTAAGGTGTTTGATACTCAATCAGGAGTGCTGGACAAACAGGCAGAAGATCCCAATGCAGATCTAAAGGCTATAGCAGAACAAAGAGAGCAGCTTTGGAAACAACATACGCAAAGAATGCTTTTGATAGATCAAGTCTACAACCAAGATAAAACCTCTTTAGGTTTACAGTCTGCTAGTGAGACTCTTGGTGGTATGGCTGATCTAATGGGTGGTTTACTGGGTGAACAATCCGCAGGTTATAAAGCCATGTTTGCTATGTCTAAAGCATTTGCAGTCGCGCAAGCTTTAATTAATGCACCACAAACCTTTTCAAACGTTTACACCTCAGTGTCTGCAATCCCTTTAATTGGGCCGTATATTGCTCCAGCTCTTGCAGCCGCAGCAGTAGGTGTGCAGTTGGCACAGGCGGCACAGATCAAACAAACCTCATTAACAGGTATGGCACATGACGGCATTGGCAACGTACCAAAAGAAGGCACTTGGCTATTAGATGGTGGTGAACGTGTATTGAACCCTAACCAGAATAAGGACCTTACTAATTATTTGAGCAATCAAAAAGATAGTGGACCTCAAGTTGTGGTTTACAACAACAGTAAAGCTAATGTCGACACAACGCTTGGTGATGATGGGAAGGTATATGTGACCATTGAGGATGTTTACAACCCAAACAGTAAGTACAGCCAAGCCATGCAGGAAAGTTTTAATGTGTCACGGAATAGGGGGTGATAGTGGATAGACTCATGATTTGCCCTTTAATGAAAGGGTATAACTTTTCACCAGGAAGCAATTTAAGGGAGCAAGAAACAGAAGGGGGACCGCCACGGCAGGTCCCTTTTTTTGTGGGTGCATGGCACACAGCCGATGTTTCCATCTCTCTTAACAATGCAGATGAAAAGGAATATTTCTGGGCATTTTGGCGTGATAAACAACGCAGGCCTAACAATTGGCTTTGGAGATTGGCATTAGATAATGGAACACTTGAAGAGTGCGAATGTAGGTTTATTGCGGATTCTGAGCCTAAAGAAATCGAGCGTGACGGCAAGATTCTGCAAATCAGTTTTCAGATAAGAATTAAGCCGATTTATCGAGATCCTGAAAACGACAGGAACATTATTGAAGCTTGGCAAAATGGTGGACCAGCCGTCATAGGAACAATTAAAAAAATTCCTAATGAGTGGTTCCCGGCAGCAACAGGGGTTTGATGATGATAGTTACTGACGAAATGTTGGCTGTATTAGATCAATCATCTGGCCCCATTGGTTTGCTTGAGTGTGTAGAGATATCACACCCGAATTGGCCGCGTGTGCTCCGATATATTGTGAATGGCAGTGATCCAATGAATCTAACACATGAGGATGGGCAAACCTTTACCTATTCTTATGCACCTTTAAACGTTACACGAGGTAATGAAGAGGAAAACTTAGACCAGAAAATCACTGTTTCAATTGGCGATGTTGGTTCGGAAATTCCCGATTTAGTCGATCTAATTTTGAAAGATGCTGAAAGGGTTCCACCAATTCTAAATTATAGAGCCTATGTTATCGGCAAGTACGATACGCCGTGTTCACTAGCAAAAGATTTAGAAATAATTGTAATTACACGGGATTGGAAAGGTACGAGTTTTGAAGCACAGGCACCCGGTTTGAATAACTCAGGTAATGGGCAGATCTACTCAGCAAGCACAGATCCGAGCCTTGAGGGGTTCTATTCATGAATATTCGGCAGCTCTTTTACTGTGTTTATGATCCTGAAAACTTTCACTGCGTGCATTTTGTCATACTGGCTGCAAAAGTCATTTTTGAAAAAGATTACACGCCGTGTTTCTTGGGTTTAACAGGCCCACTGCAAGAAACAATCAAAACCTCACGCAATACAGTTCATAGAAACAAGCAAATAAAAGAGCCTAAAGATGGCTGCATTGTCTTGATGACTTACTCAGATCAAAGCTCCCATGTGGGGCTTTTTTTTCAAGGTCGAATTTTTCACTTAATTGAGCGTGGACCAGAGCGAATCACTGTGGAGCAAGCAGAGATTATTTTTAATCGGATTCGATATTATGAGCCAAATTTACCTACACAAGAACTCACTTAACAAAGATGAGGTTGATGTAATTGATGCAGATAATATTCTGTATGAATTCTTGAAAATCAAAAAAGAATTTCCACAAGCAAAGATTTATCGCGGCAATCCATGTCCTGAAAATGACATAACGCCCACCCGAAATGATAAAGCATCAATCGCTCGATTAACTGAAATTGCAGATGATTGCAGTGTTGTTTGCCATCCCGGTGAATTGGCCTCATTTGTAACTTGGGTTGCAACAAAGATTCTTGGCTCTGCTGTAACAGCACTTGTAAAAGTTCCAAAGCCAAACACAAGCAATAGCTCAATGTCTGGTTCAAGCAACAACAACTTATCAGATCCAGAGAACCGCCAGCGCTTAAAACAACGTATTCCGTTTATTTTAGGCCGAGTAAAAGCAATTCCAGACCTTTTTGCACCAGTCATTAAATATTTTAAAGATGGTGTGGAGGTTGAAGAATCTTTGATGTGTGTTTGTGAAAATCCAGTTCAACTCTCTACTTTTAAATCGGGTGATACCCCGATACAAGAAATACCGGGTACGAGTGTTTCCGCATACGGACTTAATCAATCTCTTATTGGTACTGAAACGATTTATAAGTGGGGCGATACATTTGATCAGCCACCAGTTATCGCGCGTCAGAATGCATCAATTAACGGTCAGACACTTTTACCACCAAACAGCACACGCATTGAAGCAAGCGACATTTATTTTCAATATCCGAACTTGATCAAGGTGAGTGACCAAGGAACTGCTGATAAATTTAATGCATTTGATATCAATGACTCACTTATTATTAGTGGTGCGAATTTCGGTATAAATGACTTGGTTATTACTGGGCAAGTGGATGTAGATAATACAAACAACACCTTTTCAATTGCTTCAAGTCAGACCGTTGTGGATTTCCAAGACTATCGAAAAATCAATGTTACATCTCTGTTAGTAACTGATCCCGAAAATGGGCAATTAGATCTTGCGGGTTTGTATGATATTGACTCAGTAACTTATGTATCTGGTGTTTATACGATTCATTTAAAGAATCCTGTTTCTACTAATTCAAATTTTGCCAATCTTACAGAAGTATTGACCGCTAATATTTCAGCAAATCTCACAGCAAATACAGCGAATATTTTCTTAGATGGCGATTACGTTGTGACAGGCGTTGATATTGCTAACAAGCAAATAACTCTTGCAACACCAAGCGCTGTAAATGATGACTGGAATAAATTGGCAGACTTGGCCGATCAAAAAACAGGTGCCGGCACAATTAAATTGAGGGGGAGCCAAGATAACTATATTGGTTGGTTTACGATTGAATCGGCGAAAGCCACTGGTTTGCTGCTTAACTTTCAAGCGTTAAACGGGATTTATCAAGGATCTGATGCAAAATTTGTGGATATCTATGTTGAATTCCAGCAAGTAGTAAATGGCAGTCCAACAGGCACAGTTTACAATCAAACGATTCGCTTAAATGGCAAGTCAAACAACCGCGATAGTGTCGGCGGCTCCATGTGGATTACATTGCCATTTACTGGTGCTGTACGCTTTAGGGCTCGACGTACTAATGACAATGGCGATGCTGTAGATCTATCTGATGAAACAAAGTTCTATACAGCTTACGCATATCATTATTTGTCTAAGCTTGTTTATGACAACCGGGTTCTAATACGCCAACGTACACAAGCTACTCGTGCAGCAACGGCAATCGATAGCCGTATGACAAACTGTATTGCTGAGAGCTTGGTTTACACATATCGGACTGGCGTTAAATCTGAAAATCGCATTCCATCAAGATTCATTCCAGATCTTGTCATTGAGTTAGCTTTAAATAAATTGATTGGCCGCAGAACTTTAAATGAGGTCAATATCAACAAACTTTATGCAGTCTTTGATGAAGTTGTTGAGTATTTTGGCTCGGAAAAGATGTCTGAGTTTAATTACACAATTGATGATGCTAACCAATCATTTGAAGAGATTCTCAGAATGTTGGCTGGTGTCTCTTGCTGTAATGACCGCCGTCTAAATCGTCAGATTTACTTTGAGCTTGAACGGGCAAATCGAGAGCCTTATTTATTATTCAACCACCGAAATAAAAAGGCTCGTACAGAAGTTAGAACAATCAGAACCAAGCCAGAAAACAATTATGACGGTGTTGAAATGACATACGTTGATAGTGAGGCAGGCTGGATTGAGAAGACTTTAAAGATTCCAAATGATCAGATTACAAACCCGAAAAAGATCGAAGGCTATGGTGTTGTCTATAAAAGTCAGGCGCACATAATCGCGTGGCGTGCTTGGAATAAGATCAAGTATCAAGCAATTAATTGTCGATACTCATGCTTTGGTGAAGGCGAGCTTGTAGGTAAAGGCGATCCAGTTGCGGTGGTTGATGATACTCGTCTTGCGCCAACTTTCTTTGGTGATCCTTCACAGGCGATTTTGTCCGGGGAAGTTTTGGCTTGGAATGGCTTAAATATTGTGGGCTCACAGCCTTGCAAGTTATCAAGTGAACACTCATTTGTGATTCACCTTCAACTTAAGAGCGGCTTCATAGACATTATCCCAGTAACACAAGGTCAAACTGATTTTGATTTTGTCTTGTCAAGGCCACCAGTTGAGGCGCTAGTAACACAAGGCGAAGTTAAAACTGTTTATTCACTTTCAACGGATGATCGACAAAACGATGATCTGTTTCTTATTACAACCAAGAATCGCGCAGGTGTCTTTGAAAATGAATTAACACTGGTAAACCTTGACGAACGTTATTATCAAAATGATAGCGATATAAAAAACAACCTTATTTAATTTTAAGCCCTATTGATCCCCGCATTAGCGGGGATTTTTTTTGGAGAAATTTATGGCGCTTACACCAGAAGGTTTTGAAAATTTAGAAAGAGATATTGACGATACTGGCAAGGCAATCAACATCAAAGGAATTATCACTCCGCGCTATGGTAATCCCTTTAAATCCGTGCCATTGGTTATTGAAGAAATTGAGAATAAAGGGGGGTATATTTCAGCACCATCGCTTGCCGCATTACAAGCCATCACCCCAACCTATAATCATCAAGTTGGACGTGATGATAGTACCGGTAATGAATACCGCTGGAATCCCGCTGCTGTTCCGACTCCTCAATGGGAGCCAACAGGTCGAAATTATTTGAATGAAGCTAAAGTGGATGCTACGAATAAAGCTAATACAGCGGAAACTAATGCAAAAAGTTATGCATCAACACAAGCTAATGCTGCTGCATCAAATATAAAGCAATCTGATTCAGTAAATTTACACGAATTTACTGATAGTGAGGGCGGGGTAGTTGCATCAATAAACTCCAAAGGGGAAAGTATTGCTCAAGACTTTCGTGGTGAATTCGGTAATTTAAATGCATTAAGTAAAGCTGTGGAAACTACAGAAGCCCCTAGTTTGCATACGTTTGCAGATGCTGGCGGTAATGTTGTTGCTCGACTTACAGCCGCAGGCGATTTTCAGCCCCAAGATGTAGTAACTGAATCTGGAAGTTTTAACTTAGTTGCAAATAAAATCACTGAGTATGATGTGCAAGAAGCGCTTTCGATTGAGACGGATGTCGAAGGAAACATTACTAAAATTATTAAAAAAGATGGAACTATCGTACCATCAATTACGCCAGTTTCTTATGGGATCGCAGAGTTTAGAGCTGGTGTTGTAAGCGCCGATATTATGAATGATGTCGGAAGGGGGATTGACAATAATCTCGTCAAAAATGATTCAGCATTAAAATTCACTATTACCGTAAGCCCATTCTTGGCAGATGAGACGAGACATCAACGAATGGCTGATGCTGTTTTGCTGGGTCCCAATCGCCTGTATGTTGCCTTTTCTCAGTTTAGTACGATGAGTACCGATCAGGCTGATGGACGACTTGTCGGGCGTTTTGTTGATTTCGATTTAACAAATCAAACAGCAATAATTTCAGAGACAATCCCTATCATTGGTGAAAAAATTGGAAGTCTATATAGGCATCCAAATTTTATCAAATTGAAAGACCGCATTTTAATGATATTTAATGGTCCATTACCGCAGCTTATAGTCTATGAGTCGCTAGATAACTGCCAAACTTGGCAAGAGAAAAATCGGATTGACACTACAGGAAATAAGCCTTGGGCATTAGCTCTTAATTCAGCAGTTCTTATTGAAGAGGGCCGATATAAAGGCCGAATAGTATTATCACTATTCACTTATCAGGCAGATGGTTTGGTTGGCACTGTATACAGTGATGATAACGGGGTTACTTGGATACGTGGTCAGACTTTGCATGGTGCTGAGCTTTTTCCTAATTATGCAACTATTAACGAAACATCGTTAGCTGTAGATGCTCAACAAAATTTAATCTTTATTATACGTAATGAAGCAACAACAATAGAATCTCGATACTTGATTTTCGCTAAATCAACCGATGGGGGTGAGACACTTCATATATTCGAGCAAACCACACGTACACCAGCTTTAGCGTGTCAGACAGGTTTAAAGCAGATAGCACCTCAGTTCTATGACGGATTGCCTAGAATGTTTGCAACTTGTCCAACAACGGGCGGTGGTAACCGTGAAGGATTTCGATTTCGCATTTCGTACGACAACTGTATGAGTTGGGCGCATGAATATAAGCCGTTTGCTGAAACATTGCGGGTAGGATATTCAACGGTAATTCCTCTTGATCAGAAAACTTATGCTCTACTTTATGAAGAGGGCACTATGAACGCATCACAATCAATCAGACTGACCTTTTTAAATTTAGCCGAGGTGATCTAACATGGCTGTAGTAATCCAATCAAATAACGTTTATACGGGTAATAAAGCGCTGCCAAATATCATTGACAGCATTACTCAAACATCTTCAAAAACTCAATTTTTGAAAAAATTATATGCAACCATAAATGGAGATACAGCATATATCACAGATGCTAACTCTGATGTGCTTTTTGACGCATTGAAAGCTCACAGAACTCGTGTTTTAGCCGATGGTGGGCTAATTCCTTCTCTAGCAAACACTTTGCGAGCATTAATTTTTGCTAATCAAAATAGCTTAACTATTGCTAACTATTCTGCTTTTGCTGCTGACTTCGGTATTAAGCTAGTGGGCAATACGGTAACAAAGCTATACGACATTGCTGGTCGTGATATGAAAGTGAATTCAGGTACATTTGAGAGAGCAACAGATGCTGGGTTCAATGTACTCAAAAACACAGCAACATCTACTTTAATTTCAGAAAGTTATATCCTTGGCAATCAGGGGATGATCTTAGGTTCTAGTTTACATGACGCTGATGCTGGCTCAAGCTCTTCACAGGCAGTTAAAGGTATGTATATGTCTGATACTGCAAATGGTTCAGGTGTTGGTGTTGGTTATCTAGAATCAAATCAAGGTGGTTCTAGTCGTCTTTATTACAAGCTACAAGCTAATAATACTATGACAAGCTTACCTTATGACCAGTCAGTAAATTATAAAAAATATAGCGGTTTGGTTGGTTATCTATCAAATTCAAACAACAGGGTTGAGATATATGAAAATGGCATCTTAAAAGCTGGTGCTACAGCAGCACAGGTGGATTTAAGTGCAGTTAATATCTATCCAGTTATTTCTGCATTATCGTTAAACTCATTTATTCGTGAGTCTTGGATAATCAGAAACACATCGCAAAATCTAGCTATGTTGCTCAGTAACTATTTGAATAAAAGCGTTTAACAGTAGATTGGTTTAGGTGGCCCATTGAGGCTTTTTTTTATACCTAAATTCTGGAGAAATAAAATGTCTGAAACTCAGTCTGCATTCGGGGTTGGTGCAGCAACGATAACGCAAAAAGTAACAGCAACTACGGGTGTGGGGTCATTTATCGGATTTATAGCCAAGATTGATGTTATTGCGTGGGGTGGTTTGTTTATCGCGGCTTTAGGTTTAGTTATTCAAATCTATTTTGCAATAGCTCGTAATCGCCGTGAGAGAGTCGAACATAAATTAAGAAAAGCTGAGTACGAACTTCGGATCGAAAAGCTAAAAGGTGACTGTAATGTCAAACAAGACTAAATATGCAGTGGGTTTATTAGCAGCTTCGGCTGCTTTTTTTATGGGCGTAAAAGTTGATGAGGGGTATACCTCAAAACCTGTAATTCCTGTTAAGGGAGATCGTCCTACTCAAGGCCATGGCTCAACATTCAAGCCAGATGGTTCACCCGTAAAAATGACCGATCCAGCAATTACACGCGCAACAGCGGATAAATGGTTGCGTAATGATGTTGCTAAACGTGAAGTGGCATTTAAGGATTCATTAAAGGGGGTGAAATTATCACAAGTTGAATATGACCTTTACCTTGATTTCTCATATCAATACGGTGTTCCGACATTCGCAAAATCATCAATGGTTAAGCATTTAAAGGCTGGTCAATATAAAGCAGCTTGCGACTCATTACTTAAATATAAATATGTTGCAAAGCGCGATTGCTCTATTCGTAAAAATGGCTGCTATGGCGTTTGGTTACGTCAGATCGATCGATATCAAAAATGTGTGAGTGCTAATTCATGACCGAAAATGTAACTAAGCTAACTCCATATTTAGAGTATTGGAGCAGAGGGATGTATTTATTCAAATGTCCGGGCTGCAAATATTTACATCCATTTCATGTCAATTCACACCCCAATGGCAGCAAATGGAATTTTAATGGTGATGTTAATAATCCTACATTCACGCCGTCATTACTTGTAAATGATCATCATCCAGCTAGTCGATGTCACTTATTTTTGACTAATGGAAAAATTCAATTTTTATCAGATTGTCATCATGAGCTTGCAGGGAAAACGGTTGATATGGTGCCTATAGGAGATCTTTAAATGTGGATTGTTGTAGCTGCTAAATTCTGGCGAGAAATCATTATTGGTTTTCTCGCTTTTTTATTGGTCATAACTTTGGCCGTACTTAATCACAAAGAAGGCCAGCTTAAAGAAGCTGATCAAAAATGCTTGGCTCAGATCCAGAAAATTGAAAAGAAAAATTTAGAGACCCTTGCAGTCAAGCAAAATCAAATCAATAAAGTGAGCGCAGACTATGAGCGAGTCAAAGCAGAGCAAAGCACAAAAGTCGAAACAATTACACGTGAAGTGCAAAAGATCGTGGAGCGTCCTATTTATAAGTCTAGCTGTATTGATGATGACGGGGTGTACCAAATCAACAGTCTTATTGAAGCCGGCAATACCAGCTAACCTATTGCAGCCTTGCCCCAATTTAAACGAGGTTGAGGGCACAACTGGCAAAGACTTAATAATCTGGTCGGTTGATACAGTTGCAAAATACAATGATTGCAAATCAAGACATAGTGCGATTGTAAAGGCTCTTGAATGAGAGCCTTTTATTGATGTGCAAATATTTGCTCATTTTTTTGAATGATTGTTGTTTTTGAGAAAAATTATTCTCAAATTGAGTTAGTTATTTATTTTTAGCATACCTTCAAGCGTAAAATAATTATTAGATTTCAAGTTTTGAGACATTGACCACGCCCGATTCTGATACATACTCCCTCCAAATCCTAGTTTGTATTTTCCAAACTTTTCATGAATTCCTTCAATTGCACACATCAAATTTTCAGTCTTCTCTAAATCGCTATAATCAGTTAATAAGTCGTAAGTAAAAGTATGCTTACTTTCAAGAGCAGTTAAGACAACTCCGCATTTCTTAAAGTCCACCCCGGCTTTATAAATATAATCAATCATTCTTGTTGTGACCTTTACCAGCTTCCTAACATCATCTGTAGGTACACTAAACGACTGTGATAATTCTCTTTTATAAAACGGCTTGTTTACATCAAAAGGGCTTGAGTGAGCAAAACCAATAATACACCCGCACAAAACTTGATCCTTTCTGACTCTCACAAAAGCTTCTTGTGTGCGTCTGGCGATAGCCTCTTTTAAATCATCCTTATCGATAATCTTTTGTTTAAATGCCCTTGAAGAAATAATTTGTTTTCTTGTTGGTGGTGTATCTTCTATTTCGATGCATGCAATTCCGTTTAGTTCAAGTACGGTCCTTTTCATAACAACGCTAAACAATGACTCAATGTGATACGGATTTGCCATCATTAAGTCATATACGTTATTAATTCCCATAGCTTCTAATTTTTTAGAATGTTGTCTCCCGACACCCCATACTTCTGAAACTTTTGTCTGTTTGTATAAAAGATTTCTAATGTTCTCTTGAAAGTAAACTAGATTACATACGCCATTAAAATTTGGATATGTTTTAGCAAGATGATTTGCCATTTTTGCTTCTGTTTTGGATCTGCCAACACCAACGCACACGGGGAGGCCAATCCATGCAAATATCCTATCTTTCATTAGTTTCGCATAAGCATTTAAATCATATTTATATTCGTATGCTGTCAGCTCCAAGAAAGCTTCATCAATGCTGTAAGTTTCATGTTCATGAGCAGCGACAAACTGTTTTAATATTGCGTGAAATCTCCGACTCATCTCCGCATAAACAGGGTAGTTGCTTGAAAGAACTGCGACATCATATTTTTTAACAAGGTCTAATATTCGAAATAATGGCTCACCCATTTTTATACCAATTCCTTTTGCTTCCGCACTACGCGCAACAGCACAGCCATCGTTATTTGAAAGAACAATGACTGGTCTATTGTTGAGCTTTGGATTAAAGAAACGTTCAATACTTGCATAGCAATTATTTACGTCAACTAGTGCAAAAATTCGCCTTCTCATACCCACCTTGAAAACGTTACAAATTCAAGTTTAATGGTAGAGATGAGGCTTGATAAATTCAAATTTAAAAAGCTGTGGATAAACAATGGAAAGTCAAAACTTGTCGTGGTTAAACGTGCATTTGGTCGGAAAATAAGCGCACTGTTTTTTAATAAATTGGGGGTAAGACAGGTAAACCTGTCAAAAGCCTGTCAAAAGCATACTTATAAATATAAAAGCATTGATTTAATTATGGTTTTTATGTGCGCCCTGCGGGACTCGAACCCACGTCGGTCGCTTAGGAGGCAACTGCTCTATCCAGTTAAGCTAAGGGCGCATAATTTTATGATTATAAACAAAAAAGCCATTGTCGAGACAATGGCTTTTTAAATTTATTTATTCTTCCGGATTCTCAATGGAATCTAGTTTTTTAGGATTTAAATAGTCAAAAAGTACAAGCATTGCCGTAATCCAAATAGGGATCATCATTACTGACTCTTTAAAGCCTTGAGTCCACATAATATAGAGAACCACAGCAATAAACGCTAAAACTAAGTAATTACTAAAAGGTGACCATAACGCTGGAAAAGATGTCTTAATATTCGCGTGCTTAACAAAGCGTCTATACTTCAAATGTGTAATTGATATCATTGCCCAGTTTAGAACAAGTGCACCAACTACAACATACATGAGATGTCCAAGAGCATCTTCAGGTACAAAGTAATTTAAAAGAACGCAACCAAAGATTAATAACGCAGAAAGCAGAACAGCGGGAATAGGAACCCCCTGTTTATTGGTTTTTGCAAAAACTTTTGGTGCATTCCCTTGTTGAGCAAGACTGTAGAGCATACGGCTATTTGCAAACATCCCACTGTTATAAACAGAGAGAGCAGCAGTTAAAATAATAAAGTTCAGTAAGTGTGCAGCCCAACCAATTCCCATTTGGCTAAAAATCATAACAAATGGGCTTTTGTCGAGACCGCCAAGATCTAATTGGTTCCATGGTACTAATGAAAGTAAGATTGCCAATGAACCGATATAGAAAATCAAGATACGGAAAACGACTTGGTTAATTGCTTTTGGAATAGTTTTTTTCGGATCTTTTGCTTCTGCTGCGGCCATACCAATCAGTTCAATACCACCAAAGGCGAACATCAAGAAAGCCAACATGTAGAACAGGCCGCTAAAGCCATTTGGAAAAAATCCACCATGAGACCAAAGATTACTAAATGAAATGCTTGAACCAACATCTGCTGTAAAGAGCAAATAAAGCCCAAACACAATCATAGAGATAACCGCAGCAACTTTAATAATAGCGAGCCAGAATTCGGACTCCCCATAAAATTTGACGTTGGTTAAGTTAATTGCAGTAATAACTACAAAGAAAAATAAGACAGAAGTCCACGCTGGAATATGAGGCCACCAATAATTAATATATTTGGCTACCGCGGTGAGTTCGCTCATCGCAACCAGAACGTAGAGTATCCAATAGTTCCATCCGGTTAAAAATCCGGGAAATTTCCCCCAATATTTATACGCAAAATGGCTGAACGATCCTGCAACAGGTTCTTCAACAATCATTTCTC
>Ga0268255_10000280_pt1 | contig 39946 bp, 31 predicted proteins | sample AgamicOrMarz_FD_200256 | JGI IMG/M metagenome (GOLD analysis project Ga0268255, IMG submission 200256) | Agave microbial communities from Guanajuato, Mexico - Or.Ma.rz (v2) (version 3) | ecosystem: Host-associated > Plants > Phyllosphere > Phylloplane/Leaf | place: Guanajuato, Mexico...
ACGGAACCAGATAAGCCTGAACCGTAATAATGATGCCAACAAAGACAGTGAATATGATGCTATGTTTTACCGTGAAACGGAACAAGTCAGACTCTTTTCCAACTAAGCCTACCGCTGCACACGCAATCGCAATCGACTGTGGAGAAATCATCTTACCCGTTACACCACCGCTGGTATTCGCTGCTACAAGCAACACTTCCGGAATACCAATCTGCTGCGCAGTAGTCGCCTGTAGTGCCGAGAACAAAGCATTTGAAGATGTATCTGAACCTGTAAGGAATACACCAAGCCAACCCAAAAATGGCGAGAAGAAAGTAAACGCATGGCCCGTATGCGATAGAGCCAAAGCTAAAGTTGCAGATAAACCTGAATAGTTCGCAATAAAAGCAAACGCCAACACCATACCAATCGAGTAAATCGGTGTTTTTAACTCATTGATTGTTTCACCAAAAGTCGTTACTGCCTCACTTGCTTTCATTTTTAAGAAAATAGCAGTGATGATTGCGGCAATAAAAATTGCAGTACCTGTTGCAGAGAACCAGTCAAACTTATAAATCGCTTCGTATGGCTTCATCTCTGCCACAATTGGCGGCATTTTTTCGACCAATTTATGTAAATACGGCACTTCAAGTTTAAAAATCCAGTGCTCAAGAGCACCATCTTTTGCAAATAAAGCTTTAAATGGTTTAACACTCCAGATGGTGACCATCACTGTTAAGATGGCAAATGGAGACCACGCTTTCACAATTTTGCCGATACTATAACGTTGAACCGTAGTAGGTTGCTGAGTTAAAGTTTGACCTGCTTCAGCTTCAAAACGGAAAATATGTTTGGGTCTCCAAACACGGAACAGTAAAGTTAAGCTCACCAATGACGCAATTGCTGCGGTAATGTCTGGTAACTCAGGACCAATGAAATTAGATGTCAGATACTGAGCAATTGCAAACGAACCACCACCGACAACTACCGCAGGCCAAGTTTCCTTAACACCACGCCAGCCGTCCATAATCGCCATAATCCAGAACAGCACGATTAGCGTTAAAAACGGCAACTGACGACCCACCATCTGGCTAATTTCCATGGTGTCTACGCCAGAAACCTGTCCTGCCACAATAATTGGAATACCCATTGCACCGAATGCCACTGGTGCTGTATTTACGATCAAACATAAACCAGCAGCGTAAAGTGGTTTAAAGCCTAAACCAACAAGGAGTGCAGCGGTAATCGCAACTGGAGCACCAAAGCCAGCAGCCCCTTCTAAGAAAGTACCAAAGGCAAACCCAACCAATAACATTTGCAGACGTTGGTCTTCGGTAATCGACAAAATGCTTGAGCGAATAATCTCAAACTGGCCTGTTTTTACCGAAATTTTGTATAAAAAAACTGCCCCGATAATGATCCATGAAATTGGCCATAGACCGTAGAAGAAACCATAAATAATGGATGCAAAGGCCATTTGACCCGGCATTTGATAGAAAAAGAGCGCAATCAATAATGCAATAATGACTGTACCTGTACCGGCAATACTGCCTTTTAAACGAAAAACAGCCAATGCTAAAAAGAAGAAAATAATCGGGATTAATGCAACCGCACTGGACAGCCAAATATTATTTAAAGGGTCATAAAGTTGTTGCCACATATTGAGCATTGTCATCTCCTTGAAATGCCGGGGCGAATTTTTGTACCTTAAATCTTTAAACATTCAACACAATTGGTATTACCAATTTAAATTTAAGTGTAAATGCTATTCCTTAAACCACAGATCGCATCATAAACACAGCTATTTGCAAGATCAACCATTAAATAATTATCATAATTGGTATGACCAATACTATTAAGTAAAATCAAGCTATTTCGAACTTATGGATTTTTTTATTAGACTAAAGTCGTAAAAATCTTTTTTATAAATTTAGATTGAGTCTATAGAAATGAGGTGAAAAATTTGAATATAAAAACTATAAACATACCTGTTTCATGATCTATGTATAATGTGCACACAACTCAAACCACATGTATTGAATTGAATAATGACTACTTTAACGTGTTTTAAAGCTTATGATATCCGAGGCAAACTCGGCACCGAATTGAATGAAGAAATCGCCTATAAAATTGGCCGCGCTTACGGACAAATCTATAAACCAAAGACTGTTGTTGTAGGTTGTGATATTCGTCTAAGCAGTGAGGATTTAAAACAAGCGACCATCCGCGGTTTAAATGATGCGGGTGTCAATGTGCTTGACCTAGGCATGACGGGTACTGAAGAAGTTTACTTCGCCGCTTTCCATTTAGATGTACAAGGTGGTATTGAAGTTACTGCTAGTCATAACCCAATGGACTATAACGGTATGAAATTGGTTCGAGAAAATGCTCGTCCAATTAGTGCAGATACAGGTCTAAAAGAAATTCAGGCTTTAGCAGAAACTAATAATTTTGAAGAAGTTAGCCAAAAAGGTACAACGCAAAGTTATAATATTTTGCCCGAGTTCGTTGATCATTTAATTACCTATATCGAGCCTGCAAAAATCCGCCCCCTTAAATTGGTGGTAAACGCGGGTAATGGGGCTGCGGGTCACGTGATTGATGCCATTGAAGAAAAATTTAAAGCGCTTAACGTACCAGTTGAATTTATTAAAATTCACCATGAAGCAGATGGTACGTTTCCAAATGGAATTCCCAACCCAATTTTAATTGAAAACCGCGACAGTACTCAAAATGCTGTACTTGAGCATAACGCCGATATGGGAATTGCATGGGATGGCGATTTTGACCGCTGTTTCTTGTTTGATGAAAAAGGTCAATTCATTGAAGGCTACTATATTGTTGGTCTATTGGCTCAAGCTTTCTTGATTAAACAGGCAGGCGAAAAAATTGTTCATGACCCACGTTTAGTGTGGAACACATTTGATATTGTAGATGAATACAAAGGTGTTGCCGTGCAGTCAAAATCTGGTCATGCATTCATTAAAGATGTCATGCGTGAACACAATGCTGTATATGGCGGTGAAATGAGTGCCCATCACTATTTCCGTGACTTTGCTTACTGCGACAGCGGCATGATTCCGTGGTTACTCACCGTTGCCCTACTCTCTGAAACAGGACAATCTCTTTCAACCCTAGTTGAAAATATGATTACCAAGTTTCCTTGCAGTGGTGAAATCAACTTTAAAGTAGCTAATACACAGATCACTATTCAAAAGATTTTCGATTTCTATGCTGATCAAAATCCACAAATTGATCGTACCGATGGTGTAAGCCTCGACTTTGGTGCATGGCGCTTTAATGTGCGTGCCTCAAACACTGAGCCTTTACTACGTCTCAACATTGAAAGCCGTGCAGATCGCCAAGCTCAGCCAATGCAGCATTATATAGATGAGTTAACTGGGCTGATTAAAGGTTAATTCTATTATAACAGCTTAGGAATATTTATAGTTCCCTTAATAAATTATACTATTTATTTACTAAGGGAACTGAAATATGAGTTTATATAAAAATTCAAAAAGGCAATGAAAAAGTTTTATGAACAATAGTTTTCGATATGACATAAATGGTCTAAGAGCATATGCTGTTATATTAGTAGTTCTATTCCATTTCGGAATTTTAGGATTTTCTGGTGGCTTTATTGGTGTAGATATATTTTTTGTTATTTCAGGTTTCTTAATGACAAAGATTATTACAGACCAAATTCAAAGCAAAAAGTTTTCTTTAATAAAATTTTATCTAGCTCGTGGTATCAGAATTTTACCAGCATTATTATTTTTAACTTTTATTATTGCGATTATTGGTTGGTTTATTTTAATTCCTGAAGAGTATAAAAATTATGCTAAGCATGCATTTTCTAGTATAAATTTTTTATCAAATCTTATATATTATAAGGAATCAGGTGATTATTTTTCCATAGATACTCACAATAAAATACTATTACACACTTGGTCCCTATCTGTCGAATGGCAATTTTATATAATTTTACCAATTATCTTAATATTTTTTTCAAAGATTTCAAAAAGTAAAAATATATTCGGTTTGCTTATTGTTGGCAGTTTTATTCTGTCACTTATATTATCATATATAATAACTCAAAAAAACCAAATGTTTTCTTTCTATATGATTCCAACAAGAGCTTGGGAAATGCTCGCTGGAGGATTAGTATATTTATACTGTTCAAAAATAAATTTATCACAGACTAATAAATATATTTTAGAATTTTTAGGATTTTCTTTTATTATTGTTAGTTTAATTCTATTTAAATCAACTTCACCATGGCCGAGTATAAATGCTACTCTTCCTGTTATTGGTACAATGTTAATTATTATATCAAATAATCAAAACTCTTTATTAACAAAACCGAAATTATTCCAATTCTTTGGAAACTCCTCATACTCTATATACCTATGGCATTGGCCAATAGTTTTTTTCCTAAGCTATTTAGCTATTCATTCCCCTTTAAGTACTACTATTGCCATAATTTTATCTATTTTTTTAGGATGGCTTAGTTATCACTTAATTGAAAAAACCACTCGTAAAAAACTTTCAAAACTATCTATATTAAAATCATACTTAATATTAATTTTCACCATTCTTTGTTTAAGTGTAGTTTATATTTACATATATAAAAAAGAAGGATTTCCTGATAGAGCATCTAAACAATATATAGAAAAAACAGCTCTTATAAAATATCCTTTCCCCGAATCAGGTTGGTGCTTCTACAGTGTTGATAATATTGACTCCTTACCAGTCGGACCACAAGGGCTCCAATGCCATATTGGTTCAACTAAAAAAACTGCTAAATCAATATTATTATTTGGAGATTCTTATGCGGGTCATAATATTCCTTTTTGGGATATTATTGGAAAAAAAGAAGACCTCAATATTAATTCAATTACCACAAACTGGTGCTACCCTAGTCTAGATACGGGGTTTACAGGTCCTAAAAGTTCACGTGCATATCAACAATGCCTAATTAACAGAAAGTTTTTAAAAGAAAATTTCAAGAAATATGATGCCATAATTTTAGCAGGAAGATGGGCAACTATTTATAGTGACCCTAAACAAGTTGATGAATTGCAATACTTAATTAAATTAATCAACCGAACTGATATACCGCTAATTATTATGGCCTCACCATATTATTTTGGACAAAATATAGGCAATATTTATAAACGCTCAGTATGGTTAGATACTCAGTTCCAAATACCATTAACCCTCAATCAAAATACTGATATGGATGCAAATACAGCTAATCACAAATTACAGGATTTCACAAAAGAATTTAGTAATATTCTTTATTTATCACGAGATGATCTTTATGCAAAAGGCCATATAGATAGTAATAGTATTCCATATTCTGTTGATGGTGGACATATCAGTATCCATGGTTCACAAGCTTCTGCACATTTTTTTATGAATACCCCCACATTTCTTAAGTTTCATAAAATGATGAATGAAATTAATAGCACTTATTAAGTAGGTAGAAATATGCCAAATTTAAGAAAATTTATAGGTTCGATTCTTAATTGGATTCGAAAACAACAAATTACAAGTACTATTCGCCGCTTTGATGAAGCAGTTGATCATTCAAAATGGCAAGGTGCAGATTTTTTCCCTAACTACTTTACTCCTTTTAAAATCCCAACACCATCTCAATTTAATATTCAAGGAATGCATCGTAAAAATACGATAGAAAATGATGTTGGGGAACTAGCAGCAAAAATAACCCAAGACTTTAAAGAGAAATTAACCAATTTTTTAGGAAAAGACATCCGTTTAGATGATATTTATTTATTTTGGTATGACCCATCAAAATGCAAAGAATGGAGTCTTTCAAACTCTTGGCATGATGATAATGTCGGTCATCGTATAAAAATCTATGTTTGTTTTGAAGGTAATGGGAATACACCTACCGTAGTAATACCAAATAGTTACAACAAACCCTACAAACAAAATAAAAGTGAAATTTCTAGATTTGCAGGTAAAAGAGATACTACATCTAATCAAAGAGAGATTAAACTTAATTACAAGGCAGGTGATATTGCTATGTTTGATACTTCATGCTTACATAGGGGCTTGTATGAAGAACCTGCTGCTCCCCGTACTGTTCTCGTAATGGAATATATCGATCGAAATAAAGCGAATATTATTTCAGGAAAATCTCCATGTGGCCCAGGTATGAGTCGAACTGGTCAAGTTATTTTTAAGGAAGAAGCATATAAAGCCTTAAAAGATACAGGCTTAATTGATGAAAAATTAATTGTTAAAAAAGGCAATGAATATATTTATTCTTTAGCAAACTCTCTTCCTATATAAGATCCAATCCATTAATAACGTATATTAAATTTCTAAATCTAATATACGTTATCATTTTATACGTATGGCAATCAATATGTTAAATATACAGTATTATTTACTAACATTTTTTCTTATATTTTTCTTTTTTTCCTTGCCCATCCCAGTTTACAATAAAAATAAAATTATATTAAAAAATCATAATTCAATTAATGGTGTACGTGGCCTTTTAGCCTCTCTAGTTATGTTTAGTCATTTATTCAAAGATTTAACTTTATACCAAGGAATCAAATGGAAATATGATAAAGATTATTACGAATTAATAGGATGGGGAAATCAAGCTCTAAATACAGGAAAGATTGGTGTTGCTATATTTTTTATGATATCTGGATATCTATTCTACCGCCTACTATTAAAACAGGAAAATAAATTAAATATTAAAAATTTTTTTTACAACCGCTTTACTCGAATCTATCCTTTATACTTTTTTGCAATATCATTCTGTACATTATATCTACTAAGCACAACACAATATAATTTTGATTTTCAAATATTAGAAAAATTATTAAGTTGGTTTTTATTTTTAGGTCCTTATGATGGCTTAAGAATAGTAGACATGACACATGGTGTAGAATGGACTCTTAAACTAGAAATTTTATTATATATATCAATTCCAATATTATTTTATATTTTTTCAAAAACTCAAAACTTATATTTAAGACACTTTTTTATTATATCTTCAATAGTAACTATATTTATCATTGGATATATATTAAGAGTTTATGGTAAAGTTTACATCGACCCACGTGCAGCTTTGTGTTTTTATATAGGATATATAGCACTAGAAATCAAAAAACAAAAAACTAAGGTTTTATATTCATTTTTTAATGGAAAGTTTGCGGCTTTATTATCCATCCTATTGTTTATTTCTGCATTTTTTATAAGTTCTCATAATTTTTTATATTTTTATCTAATATTTAGTTGTGGTTTTCTATTTATAAGTTTGGCTTGTGATAATAACTTATTTGGTTTACTCAATGCTCAACCATTACAAGTAATGGGAGAAATTAGCTATAGCATCTATTTACTACATGGAATAGTCTTATACTTCTTTATTAACCTTCTTAATTATTTCGAAGTCAAAAATATCTATATTTTACTAATTCTGATACCTAGCTACTTCTACTGTGTCTATACATTATCTACTATTACATTTCTTCAAATAGAAAAAAGATTCCACAAATAATTCAAAGCCATTAAATAAAAAATGACGAATATATTTTACAAATATATTCGTCATATATTTTTATTCCTACGAAAAATATATTAAGTTTCATATCCATTGGAATTTTGCTTCTGCCAATTCCAGCTATCCTTAAGCATATCTTCTAAACCATATTGCGGCTGCCAACCTAGCTCAGCAATTGCACGAGCGTTATCAGCAAATGATGTTGCTACATCGCCTGCTCGACGTGGTGCAAATTCAAAAGCAACAGGCACACCGTTAACTTGCTCAAATGTATTTTTAACTTGCAAAACTGATGAACCATTACCTGTGCCAATATTCCATGCACGGCAACCTGTCGCTTCTAAACGATTATTTAGGGCACATAAATGTGCATTCGCCAAATCGACGACATGGATATAGTCACGTACCCCAGTCCCATCTACAGTATTGTAGTCGTTACCATAAATAGATAGCTTTTCACGGCGACCTACAGCAACTTGAGTCACATAAGGCATTAAATTATTTGGAATACCTTGTGGGTCTTCACCAATACGGCCACTCTTATGTGCACCAACTGGGTTAAAATAGCGTAGTAAAGCTATCGACCATTTAGAATTTGAATTTGACAGTTTTTGCAGCAATTGCTCAACAATCAGTTTTGTATAGCCATAGTTATTACTTGGCATACCTGTTGGCATATCTTCATTTAATGGAGATATATTGGCCTCGTCATATACTGTCGCAGAAGAGCTAAACACAAGCGTATAGACACCTGCTTTTTCCATCGACTTAACGAGTTGAATACTACCAGCAATATTATTATCAAAATAAATCAGCGGTTTTTCCTGACTTTCACCTACTGCCTTTAAACCTGCGAAGTGAATTACAGCATCAATTGAATGATCGTGAAATACGCGATCAAGTTCATTTGTATTACGAATATCACCCTGAACAAAAGCTAAACTCTTTTGTGTGATATCTTGGACTCTCGTTAACGACTCTTCAGAGCTATTTGATAGATTGTCAAAAACAATCACTTCATGACCAGCGTTTAAAAGCTCTACACAGGTGTGTGAACCAATATAACCAGCACCACCAGTAACTAGGATTTTAGCCATCTACTTTTCCTAATAATATTTTAATTAATCCACGTGTTGAGGCATCTAATGATGAAAGATCATTTTGAACCCCATTTAAAATAGGTAATAGTTGATCAGCAATCTGTTTGCCTTTTTCGACGCCCCATTGATCAAACGGGTTAATATTCCAAATTACAGACTGCACAAAAACTTTATGCTCATATAAAGCAATTAACATTCCCAAACTATATGGATTCAACTCTTTCAATAATAGGGTCGAACTCGGTTGGTTACCTTCATATTGTTTGTAAATCGGCAGTTTTTCTAATTCAGTTGAGTCTAAAGCGTCATTACCAAAGGCCAATAATCTTGATTGGGCCAAACAATTCGATAATGCAAGATGATGCTGCTCGACTAAAGCCTCTGCATTTTCAACATAGGTAAAATGGTCAGCGTTATAGCGTTGGACTGGCGCAATAAAGTCACAGCTTACTGCTTGAGTTCCTTGGTGTAATAACTGATAGAAGGCGTGTTGAGCATTTGGTCCAACTTCACCCCATACAATTGGGCACGTATCGAGTTCGACTTTTTGACCGTCACGTTGTACCGATTTACCATTAGATTCCATTTCAAGCTGCTGTAAATAAGCAGCGAAATACTTTAATCGGCCATCATAAGGCAATACGGCATGAGTTTGAATATTTAAAAAATTATTGTTCCAAACGCCTAACAACCCCATTAAAACAGGAATATTTTGCTCATAACTTGTATTTTGAAAATGTTCATCTACTGCATGAGCACCAGCTAAGAGTTGCTGAAAACCTTCAACCCCGATACTCAACGCAATAGGTAAACCAATGCATGACCACAATGAGTAACGGCCACCTACCCAGTCCCAAAGCAGTAATTGATTTTCTGGGGCAATCCCCCATTCAGTCATTTTATCTGCTTTTGTTGATACTCCAACAAAGTGACTTTTTAAAACTCGGGCATGTGTTCCCAAAGTTTTTTCAAGCCACTGTCGTACCGTTTGGGCATTTGATAAAGTATCAATCGTTCCAAAAGATTTTGAAGAAATAATAAATAGTGTCGTTTCTGGACGAAGTTGGTGGAGCAACTCCGACAACTGACTACCATCCATAGTCGATACAAAGTGAACATTTAAAGGTTTAGCCGTTTTCACTTTAAAATCTGACAACGCATGGGTGACCATTTGTGGCCCTAAATCAGAACCACCCACACCGATGTTCACAACATCTTGAATCACTTCACCGGTTGCACCGCGATATTGACCAGCATGAATCTTTTCCACTAAGGCATACATACGTTGTAACTGGCTATGGACTTGAGCCGTTAACTCTGGAAACTTCGAATAGTCAACTGGCAAGCGTAGTGCCCAATGCATTGCTGCACGTTGCTCCGTACAATTTACTTTGTCTTGTGAAAAAAGACGCTCTATCCATTGATTTAATTGTTTAGTTTTCGCAAGAGCAGTCAATTGTTCCAAAATGTCTTTAGTCACACGATGCTTACTATAATCAAAAACTAATGGATCAAATTTTATAGAATATTGTTGAAAGCGATCCGGTTCTGAAGCGAACAATTCTTTTATGTGTAACTTTGAATTTTTCTCACCCATTAACTGTAACTTTAGTAAAGGTGAAACCAACTCTTTAGGAAATTTCTCGATAGATTTACTCATAAACGACCTACTCCTTCATAAGCAAAGCCCTTAGCCTTTACATATGCTGGGTCATAAATATTACGCCCATCCAAAATTAAAGGATGTTGCATCAATTGTTGTAACTGCTTAAAGTCAGGACTCCAGTACTGTTTCCATGCGGTAACCAAACATAAGGCATGTGCGCCTCGAGCAGCCTCATATTGATCAGTACACAGTACTAAATCCTTACGGTCACCATATGTAGCGGCAATTTCATCTAATGCTTGAGGATCATGCAAACGTACTGTTACACCTTGCGCCCACAATGCAGCTAATAAAATATGAATTGGCGAGTTATGTATGCTTGAGGTATTTTCTTTGAAGGATGCACCCCAAATAGCCACGGTTTTACCATTCAAATTACAATGATAATAATTCCACAGCTTACGGAATAAAATTTCTTTTTGTTGTTCGTTAATCGCCCATACCTGCTCTAACAGTCGACTTTTCGCCCCAGTTTCAGAAACAGTACTTGAAAGTGTTAAAATATCATGCGAAAAGTTTTCACCACCAAAACCGACTCCAGCAGACAAGTAAGCCGCACCAATACGTGTATCGGCCGCAATTCCATGCTTCACATTAGCAATATCAATACCGAGTTTCTCCGCCACCATAGCTAAGTCATTCATATAACTAATGCGGGTCGCCAACATGCCAGAAATACTAAGTTTGGTAAACTCAGCGTCCAAGATCGGCATAAATAAATATTGATAACTAAAGCGGAAAAATGGGCGTAACAGCTCTTGCATTGTATCCCGTGCATGATTGGACTCAACACCAATAATGACATGCTTTACATTTAATACGCTGTTAATGGCATTTCCTTCTTGAATTACATCAGGAAAATAAACCCACTCGTCTTTTGGTAAATATTGTTTCAACTGATCAGTTCCATGTAAACCAAACGTAGAACCATTTACCATTAATCTAGGATGAACAATAGGCCGTTGGCTTAACTTCTCAACCGTATTTAAAGCAAGTTGAATTTGTGTAGGGCTAAAACAGAATAAATAAACCTCAACATCAAGAGGAATAGCAGAAAAAGGACTTTCTTGTAGAAAACCCGATCTTCTTTGCTTATTTAAATAATTATTAACTTCTTGATCTTGATAGGAAAGTACAGAAATATTTTCTTCGCAGGTGACACTTGTGCACCAATAAATCTGATTGCCATATTCAGCCAGTAATGCTGCCATTACACCAGCGTGTAAGGTGGTTCCAAACACTGCGATTTTCATTGCACACCTGATTTTTTAATATTCTATAGACATCTCTTCCCGTTAAGGGAAGAGAATATATTGATTGTTTATTATATTCAGCAGTTTTTACAAATACTTAAGTAGAACTACACAATACTACAAATTAAGCTCTTGAATTAACTGTTTAAATTCCGACCCTAATTTAGGATGTTGAATTCCATAATGTAATACAGCTTTTAAATAACCCACCTTACTACCGCAGTCAAAAGTTTGGCCCTGCATACGATAGGCTTCAACAGTATCTGTTTCTTGTAACATCGCAATCGCATCTGTTAACTGAATTTCATTACCCGCACCTTTTGGCGTATTTTCTAAAAGGTGCATAATTTTTGCAGGTAATATATAGCGACCAACTACAGAAAGATTTGAAGGTGCAGAACCAACCGCAGGTTTTTCGACAATACCCTGCATAGCAACGCTTTCACCTTCATTAGGACTATGGTCTACATCTACAATCCCATATTGATCAACAAGGTTATCAGGTACAGCTTCTACCATAATTTGTGCAGCTTGCACGGCATCATAACGTGCAATCATACGGGTTAAATCATTTCGGCCCGAGTCGTCTTTCACCAACACATCCGGTAATAACACGGCAAAATCATCTTGACCAACAATACTCTTAGCACATAAAACCGCATGCCCTAACCCTAAAGGCTGAGGTTGTCTGACACTTACAACACTCACATGGGGCGGAACAATTTGGGTAATTTCTGCAAGCAAATCAAACTTCTTTTTTTGCTCTAACGTAGTTTCTAGTTCAAAGTTTCGATCAAAATAATTTTCAATCGACGCTTTTGAAGAATGAGTCACCAAAATAATTTGCTCAATTCCCGCTTCAACCGCCTCACGTACCACATACTCAATGGCTGGGCGGTCAACAACGGTTACCATTTCCTTCGGAATTGACTTGCTTGCTGGTAAAAAACGCGTGCCTAATCCGGCTACTGGTAAAACTGCTTTTTTGATCATAACAAAGATTTCAAGATATAAAATTTACTTTACAGAAGAATCCACATTTTCTGGAGCATCATTACCCTTAAATAAAGATGGTCCAACATGTCCTGGCGCGTTAATGCCTTCACGTTTTGTCATTACCTTGACTGTTTTAAACATAATTTTAAAGTCAACCCAAACATTGTGATTGTCGACATACCATACATCACACTTAAATCGTTCTTCATAATCTAGTTCATTACGGCCACTTACCTGAGCAAGGCCTGTCATTCCTGGACGCACTTCTAAACGGCGCGCTTGCTCTGGTGAATATAATGCAACAAAGTCTTTAAGCATTGGACGAGGTCCAACTACGCTCATGTCACCTTTAAGCACATTAATCAATTGCGGCATTTCATCTAGGCTCGTAGAGCGCAATTTTTGACCAAATGGAGTTATACGTGCCTCATCTGGTAATGGGTTTCCTTCTGCATCAAAAGCATCCTTCATAGAACGGAACTTAATCATTTTAAATAATTTTCCGTCCTTTCCAGGTCGTTCTTGGTAAAAGAATATGGGTGAACCTAAATTTTTACGAACCTTATAAGCAACGATCAGAAATATTGGCGACAGAACAGTTAAAGCTATTAAAGAAATGACTATGTCTACTAAACGCTTCATATTTTCATTCACTCATTTTTTAATATCTTTACGGAGAAAGGTATTATAAATTTTACCCAATAAATTTGCTGGTAACAGTCTAAACGCAGACCGTACCAGAAACAGCATGTTAGCATATAGAGGATTTTGTAACTTTAGTTGTTTTTTTAAATCTAGTAACTGTTTTTCACTTTTAATATATTGGAAACCTTTACGACGTGCATGCATACCATTACCAACACGAGCATATAGCAAAACATCAGCCAAGTTTGCCACTTTGTAATTGTTCCCAATCACCCGTAGCCATAAATTATAATCTTCCATGAATAAATGGTGCTGATAACCACCCAATCCTAAAATTATGTCTCGCTTATAAGCTACGGTCATATGATTAAATGGGCAACGCTTTTGTGCAAATTCTTTAATTTCCACATGTGTTACTGGCACAGATTTAAGAACATTTGCATCAGAAATATCCTGATCAAACTCCATCACTTGCCCACTAAATAAAACAACCTCAGGATTCAGTTTTATAAAAGCAACCTGTTTTTCAAAACGATCTGGAGTACAAATATCATCCGTATCCATACGAAAAACCCATTCATAACTGCATTGTTTCAAACCTTCATTTAATGCTTTTCCAAGCCCAACATTTTGAGGTAGCCCAACTACTTTTAAGCAACCACCAATTTTTAACTGCCACTTTTGTACATATGCATCAAGCTCATCCCCAATTGGACCATCTAAAACTAATACAATTTCACTAGGTTTTAAGCTCTGATTATCCCAAATGCTTGCAAAGCATTTTTCTAGGTATTCGGGCTTTTCTTTAAAATATAAAGATAACAATACAGAAAACTGCAACATTAGAAATTCACCCTTTCATAATATTTTAACTGATTATCAATATCCACTTTCCTAGCAAAAAAAGGGGAATGCGTATTTTTGAGCTTTAACAACTGATCAGCATTTAAGTAAATAGGATTATTTCCATTATTATATCTCTTATCAAAAATAATATATCTATTGTTACCCTTCAAACTAATATTATCTCTGAGACCAGCTTTCACAACTATATATTGGAAGAAATGCTCATCAGGATTTAATCTATACTTAAATAATGAAATATCTCTATCTGTAATTGAATTTAAAATAATTTTCAATTCTTCTCTACGAATTGAAAACCAATTACTTCCAAACCAGAAATCTTTTTTGGTAATAAAAATTTTATCTAATATCTTCAAAGAAAAAGTAAATAGTTTACCTACTAGCTTACGTTGCCATCTAGTCTCAACATGCGGAGCAAAAAATCTTACACGATATCTATGCCGAGGAGAGTTCGTAAGTTCCATAAAAATATTAGAATTACTCCAAGTTAAAGTTTCAGATAAATTTTTATTTGTTGATAGAATAACGTCTTCACCACTTACTACATGAAAAAATTCAGAATCTGAATTATGGAATACAAAAGAAAGTAAATTGAGAGTAGCTTGTACTTGCGAAAATCCTCCCCACTTAACATCTACTCTTAAATCATCTTTTAAAAAATATAAATTTTTAATTTCAGGATTAACAAAATTAGTCTTTATATCCATATGGACAAAAAAATCAATTTGCTGATTATCTCTTGCTAAACCTTCAAAATATTTTATAGGTTTATGAGCCATAATTAAAATAGCTATTTTTCCCATACATTCACCCAGGATTCTTCAAACTATAACTTTTAGACAAAAGATTGTAAAAATTCATAAATAAAAAAATAGATAATAGTAAATTTCCATTAAAAATATTCTCAGAGAAGCAGAAACATACAAAAATTATAAACGTTGTTTTTATTTTATAATCTTTCTCCTTTCTTATAAAAATAAGAACCCAAATTAAAAATAATATATATAAGAACCAGCCTCCTTTAATCAAAATATTACTTAAAGCAGAGTCGACAAAGAAATCCATTGAACGGGGGAAAAAACCTACTCCCCCATACTCCATATACAAACGACGGATTTCGGATAGCCTTGTAGTAAATAATAAATCTAAATTAATCCCTTTAAATGTCCATATACCTTTAGAGATAAAAACAATAATTACAAATGGAAATAGCAATAGGGAAGTAAAGAAAGAAATACTAATTATTTTATTAAAAAAATTATTTTTCATAAAAATTATTAATAGAAAAAATAAAATACCTAAAAAAATAGAAGTTTTAGATACAAAATAAAAACTTGAAGACAAAAATAAAAATAATGAAAATATTAATGCCACTCTATCTTTTAACAGAAATGAAATAAAAACACTCTGTAATATGAATAATGAGCCAGGATTTGGATTAGAAAAACCTAATGATTGCCGTATACCAGCAGCATAATCTCCATTTGCATCATAAATAGTATTTGGCATGACTCCTAAATTATATAAAAGTAGAATTGATAAAAAACCAAGAATTGATATTCTGTTTACCCATACTAAAATTTTCACCTTATCTTCTTTATAAAAAGTTAATAAATAAGTATAAAAAATTAATGAAACAATAATGAGATAAGATATTGCTGTAAAAAAACTATCAAATAAGCTTAAAAAAATAGCTGCTAATATAAAGAATATTATTGTATTTTTATGTATACCATTACTAATAAAAACGCATAACAACAAGATTCCTACAATTGAAACCCTAGCTACATTTAAACAAAAATAAAATAAATCATTAGTAATTAAACCACTAAAAGAAAAAGAAGCTATGTATATATACATACATAAAAAAAGAAAAATTGCCGATAGCATATTTTGTCTATACATCACTCACCTCAGTATTATTTTCAATAGAATCTAAAATACTAGTAGCAATTCTACTTAAAGAGGGTTGTGATAAATCGAATATATTTACTTTTCCTTTTTTACAATACCTATAATATGAAATAAAACTATTTTTAACAGGTAAAATTTCTTTAGGAGTTATATTTCTTATATCTTTAAAATTTATACGATAAACATTTGGAAAGTTTTCATAGAACACTCTTCCTAACATATAAACTGGTTTTCCTAAAAGTAAGGCTTCATAACCTGCCGTACTATTAACTGTAATCACCCCTTCCGACTTTAAAATTAATTTTTTAATATTTACATCAAAATTAACTAAACGAACATTCGGTAATGCACTCACCTTTTTATAAAATTCATAATTTTGGACTCCTTTTGCACTTCTATGATCTTTTACATAGAGATATGTACCAAATGGTAAATTATTTGAAATATTAATAATATTACTATATTCATTAGTATATTCAGGGGCTAAAACAGAAGTTGAAGACTCCGGATGAAAATGAATTGGATAAACAAAAAAACTTTCTTTAGCTGCACATAGTTCCAACTCATTATTATCTATATAGAATTTTTGTGATTTTTTTGTATTTAAATATCTTTTAATATTTACTCGAAGTGCTTTAAATGGAACAGCAAAAGGGTTACCAAATTGATAATCATAATAATATTTATATTTAAATCCAATCGTAAATAGACGAAAGGCTTTAAATACTTTATTTAACTTCACGATACGAGAAATTGCAATATTATCTAATCCATTCTGCATCATATAGTCTGGTTGAATATCTACAATACTTTTTTTATAGCTTTCAAACCATTCAATTTCTTGATTAGTTGCTGGTTTCTTAGAAAGTTTTTCTAACTTTTCAAGCTCCTCATCTATAATTGAATTATGTATCTCAAAATGATTAGGTAAACGTGACCCTATTAATCCAATGTATTTTTTTCCATTTTTCTTACATTGTATGTAAGCAGTATAGGCAAAACTATTTGAAATATTTTCATATAAAACAAAATCTATTCTTTTATCTTTTATAATTTTATCAAAAAAGCTATCCAAGTTTATTTTAACATTGAGCCAATAGTTTTTATCTTTATTTAGATTAAAATCATGTGTTAAAAACCTATCATAATCTGAGTAAAAGTAATCTCCCCAATACCCTTGATTTGCAGTATTTGTAACTACTAGATTTTTATTAAAATTTTTCTCTAGATAGCTATCAAAAAAGAAGCTATTTTCACTATTATCTAGTTCAGGTAAAGGCTCAAGATATTTAGAGCGGTGTGAATCTATAGCAAAATAAATATTGTGCCCACGACTTTCTATTTCTTTAGCTAATGCATAGTAGAAATATTTATAATTTGGAGCAGAATTTATCAGTATTAAAAAATTCATCGCTTATCAGACCTGATCTTTTTCGAGTGAGAAAATTACTTTTATTATCAATATTGAAATAAAAGCACAACATAGGCCGTAGGCCACAGCAACAGAAACTCCCCATGCTATAAAAGCGAGAGTACTTAAGGCAAATATTCCTAGTCCTAGGATATGTGATACAACAATTTTCTTATCTTTATGTTTTGCATACAAAATATAATGCGGAACCATGCTAATGCAATAGATTATATTAGCAAACAATACAACGTAGAAAATATGTTTATATGCATAGTAAATATCTTTTCCTATCCAATGTAAAAAATAGGGAAAGCAAGCAACCAGCACTAACGATATAGCTAAACTAAGTCCTAATGACTGAAAGAACATTTTTTTAATTAATTTTCTGAATTCTCTTGGATTATTTTTTTCTTGAATCATCTGTGGATAAATAAAAGAAAAAACGCCTGTTTCTAGAAAACTAATTAATGCATTTGTTAATCCAATAAATAGAGAATAGGCAGCAATAACTTCAAGTCCCTCAAGATGTTCTAACCATATACGGTCTATAGTTGTAATGGCTCTCAGAATTAAGGTAGAAAATAATAAAGGTAAACAAATTTTTAAGCCTCTTTTCAGCCAGTCTTTTTTTATTTGTAGTCCTTTCTCGAATATTAGGCCTTTTCTAAGCAAAACCCATGATAAGAAAAATGCTATTACATCAAAACTTATCCATGCATATAAAATACTGTCTAATCTTTTTGGCACTAGTGAAAAAAACATGCAGGCTATAATAGAGTAACACCAAAGTCCACTTCTAATAAAAAGTAAATTATTGGCTAACACTACTTTTTTATCAATAATCAAAAGTCGCATTAACTCTTGATTTAAATGTTCAAAAACAATTAAAAAAACTAAAAAATATAACCACTTAAGCGGTATAGAATAACTGACAAGAAAAAGGATAAGTGGTAAGATAGTAATATAAGCAAAGAATATTAAAAAACTTTGGCTTTTTAAAAAGCTACCCCATTCTTTTTTTTCTTTTAATACAAGCTCTCGTGTAGAAAATGTATAAAAGTCAAAACCTACTGCATATAGAGAGTAGCTCACTAATACGACAATTAGGCCATAGATGCCGACCTCTTCAGCACTAAGAAATTTTGCCATATAAAAAAGTAAAATAAACTTGCCTAAGAGTGTCAATGCTCGAATAGACAAGTTTATTAATGGTGCTAGTTTCCAGCTAAGAATCATTTGCTAATAGTTTCTAACTTTACTGGCATATTTACACTTACATCCTGTATTACTTTTTTACCTAAAATTTCATCATAAAATTTAGGTGGTAGTCCATAGCCAGGACGGACACTACGGATGCTAGACTCATCAATCACATCACCCGCTTTTAAGTCTTTTACAAAGTAAAGCGAACGTCTAAATTGAGCATTACCTTGTTCACTAGACTTTCTTCCATAGTCAACACCACCAAGAGCTTGCCATGCGGTTTTTGCAGATTGACATAAGTGTTGCAACTCTTTTGGTTCTAAAGAGAAACTATCATCTGGTCCGCCACCATTACGATCAAGAGTAAAGTGTTTTTCAATTAAACATGCACCTAATGCCACAGCAGTAATTGCAGTTGTGTTATCTAAAGTATGATCAGACAATCCAATTGGGACATCAAATGATTTCGCCATATCAACCATAGTGAGCAAATTATAATCTTCTGCAGGAGCAGGATAACCACTCACACAATGTAAAACCACAAGCTCTTTACATCCACCATCGTAAGCAGCTTGAATTGCCTCACCAATTTCTTCTTTATCTGCCATGCCTGTAGAGATAATCATTGGTTTACCAGTTGAAGCTACATATTTAATTAGTGGTAAGTCAACCGCCTCAAAAGAAGCAATTTTATATGCGGGAGCATTAAGATCTTCAAGTAAATCTACTGCTGTCCGGTCAAATGGAGAACTAAAAATGGTAATGTCTAAAGCACGAGCATGTTCAAAAAGAGGTTTATGCCATTCCCATGGCATTTGAGCTTTTTGATAGAGTTCATATAAAGATTGACCATCCCATAAACCACCACGAATCATAAACTCTTCATTTTGGCTATTAAGCGTAATAGTATCTGCACTATATGTTTGCAGTTTGATCGCATCTGCACCGCAACGCTTTGCTTCTTCAATAATTTTTAGGGCTGTTTCTAAACGTCCGTTATGGTTTGCTGAAAGCTCAGCAATTACATAGGGTGGAAAGTCTGTACCAATATTACGGTTATTAATTGTAATTTTTTTGCTCATATCATTTTTCCTCTAGCCACTCTTTTCGTAGCAAACCGAACTGATGTATATCAAATTCGCCACGTTCATCTTTAAAATGTTTTCTCAATAAACCTTCTTGCAAAAAGCCCATTTTTTTGTGAAAACTCAATGATTTTTCATTGAAATCTAAAACTTGACCAAAAACTTTTTCAATCTTAAGTTGCTCAAATGCAAAATCTAGTGCAGTACTGCCCAATAAATGACCCATTCCCTTTTCAGCTTGAGGTTTTATATAAAACCCCCACTCATAAACTGAACTGTTGGGAACTGCAATAAATGAAATATAACCTTGGGGCTGCTGCTGATATTCAAAGATGAAAAATAATCGATCAGTTCTTTCTTTGTTACGCTCAAACCAAGCAAGGTGATCACTTAAAGCAATGATATCTGAATTGATCATCCATTTACGAATTTCATCATGATTACGCCATTGCAAAACCATTTCCAGATCATTTGCATTTAACGCTCTAAGCTGCGCATTCTTCTTATCTAACATGCATTAAACTCTTCGGAAAAAATAGTTTTCAATAACAAATCTGTACCTAAACCTTCTGTAATAGATAAAGCCTTTTGATGCATTATGCTTAAGTGCATTTGATTAAACTGCTGCAATGTCATTAACAATTTCTCGTTAAGCTCTGTTTGATCGAGAGAGACTGCTCCCCCTAAATCATGCAAATATTTTGCAATCATTTTTTGGTTATCTGCCATACAGACCATTATTGTAGGTAGTCCTAAACAACATCTTTCCCAAGCTGTACTTCCTGCAGCACCAATTGCCAAATCATGTTCAGCCATTAAATCAGCCATATTATTGGCATTAATGAGAACCGTACTATGAAACGGGAGTTTTTTTGATAACTCCACAACTGACTCTTTCCATGGCGCATTAATCCCCATCACAACCGTAACAGATAAATGCTGTCGTTGTTGACTATGAGATAAAAGCTCTAATACTGTTCCTGTTAAGTTATCTTTATCTATCCCACCTAAATTTACTAAAATACGTAAATTTTCGTGATTATAAGATTTCGGATGTTGTTCTAACCATAATCTTTTTGTACGAAACTCTGGGCGTAATAAAGCGTAGCTTGGCCCCGTTAAATGACACCCTTTCCGTTTATTGAGTTTCGCATAGTCTTCAGGTGTATTGGCTAAACCACAATCTAAAATAATATTGGCATCATGTTGTCGGTTCGCCAAATCATCAATTGCAACAATCCAATTAACCTGTTGGCGCACAATTTGTTGCCATACAATTGAAAGACCGTAGTGATCTACGATCATCCAGTCTACGGGTTGTTCTTTCAAAATATCTAATGTTTCTTGGGCATCTTGTTGCTCGGTCACTCCTAACCAACGTTGATATTCTGACAAACTATCGGAGTTGTTTAGAGCTGGTTCAGGTAAAACATAGACCATATAACCATGTTGGCGCACAAACTCAATCAGATTACCTTGATGTTGCCGACAAATAAAATAACTTTCATGGCCTTGTTTCACCAAGGCATCAGCAATAGTTAAACAACGAACTACATGGCCTGAGCCTATATGTAAAGAAGCATCAGCTCTAAAACAAAACTTCATCTTTATACATCTATTAAGTTTTTGCATACAGCAAATTATTTTTAATTACCAACTTGTCCACCCACCATCGACAACGATATTGGCACCGTTTACATAAGAGGAAGCAGGAGAGGCTAAAAATAATACTGGTCCTTTTATTTCTTCTGAACGCCCTATACGCCCCATTGGCACTTTTTTACTCAACATATCAATGAATAAGGGATTTGAATTTTGTACTTGGTCCGAAGGAAATGGTCCAGGAGAAACAGCATTTACTCGAATCTTTTCAAGTCCAAACTCACATGCTGCATATTTAGTCCATTGCAATAGGGCTGCCTTTGCAGCACCGTAGAATGGAGGATTTACTTGACTAGATGATGCATAAATCTTCGGATCTGGACTTACCATGGCATACATAGAAGATATATTAATAACCGATGCATCCTTACATTGCGCCACAGCTAATCTTAAATTTGGGAGTAATGCTTGCATAAGACGGTGAGCAGCTACTAATGAAGTATTATAACTTTCAAGATAGGATTGTTCTTTACTTACTTCAATATTACCCGCACCTCCAGCGTACGCATTATTAATAAGAATATGTAAAGGCTCATCTTGTAATGTATAAGCAAATGAACGAACTGCAGTCTCAGAAGACACATCAAATACTGCACATTCTGCATGCAAACCCTTAGCTTGGATTTTATCTACCAACCTTTGACAATTAGCTCGTGATCGGGAATTTATAAATACTTTCGCACCTGCCTCTGCTAGAGCAAATGCCATAGAAGTTCCCAAATAGCCCACTGCACCTGTAATTAAAGCTGTCTTTCCTTTTAAAGAGAAAATTTCTATGCCATGTGTCATAAATTTAGCTCCAAAGTGCAGGATTTAAGGTTTTTTCTTGAAGTTTAGGTCTAGAGCTTAAAATTGAGTCAATTTCCTCAGGTGAAAGACCAGGCAAACACATGACTTTTATATTTTCTAAAAGTTGTGCTGTTGTCTCAACCCCTACAACAACTCCATCAACCCATTCAAGTGAATTAACAAATTTCAGGCAAAACTCCATAATGGATGACCCTTGAATTAGATGACGTTGTTCTTCTAACCAATTCAAAACTGACTCAGCATGTTCAACATGAGCCCGTTGCCAATATGCTTTATTTGTACTAACTAATAAACCTTGTAATAAAGTACTACGAACGTGAATTTTTAAATCTCGCACTTGCTTCTGAGCCATAATTTTAGATACAAGAGTATCCCAGCGCCAATCTAATACATTGTAAGGCAGCTGAATAATTTCAATTTCAGCTATTGTTAAAACTTGCTCCAATTCCTCAGGAGTTTGGACAGAAACTCCTAAAGATTTTATAAGTTTTTGTTCTCGATGAAATAAAAGCCTAGACCAAACTCTCCCTTCACAAACTAGCATTTGTGAAGCTCGATGTAACATAAGTATATCCAATACTGAAGTATGCAATGCAGTACATGATTGATAAATACTAGAGTCAACAAAAGCGTCTATATTTAAACCATTAATCTCTAAAGATTCATCTATCGTAGGTGACAATTTAGTAATAACTTTTGCTCTTCCTTGCCAACCAGCCTTCAAGGTATTTCCAATAACCTCTTCACTATCACCATAAGCACGAGCAGTATCTATAAATTCAGCCCCATTGATGATTGCTGTCTTAACAATACCTTCCGCAACAGCTTGACTTGGCTTGCCTTCCGTATTTGCTATACCATAATCTAAACCTAATTGAGCAGTGCCCAATACTAGCTTCTTAGCAAGATTTTTTTGTTCAGGTTGATAAAAATTCAACTCTTCTAGTTTTTTTGCCAAAGACAACGCAGATTCTTGTACAGGACAATCAATATTTAATAATAGTTGCTGTATTACTAAATAATCATCTAAACAATCTATTGTGCAACGATAATTACCTAGATTTAGTGTTCTATACTTAGCAAAATAATTCTCACCAAATTTACGTTTAACAAAGGGAGTTACATGCTCTAAATCAAATTTATCATTTGTAGAAACTACTGCTTCACGTAAATGCTTCAATTTAGTTAATTCTACACTCATACCATACGGCAAACCAGACTGCTCACCATTACAACATGAATACTCCAAATTACGTTCAATAAAATCTTTTTCAATTTCATCTAATAATAAACCATCGGGGAGAACATTATCTGCTGTCAATCTAAACACTAAAGTATCATCATTATAGTGTTCTAAGGCCGATACTATCCGTAGCAGAGTGTTATTTAAACTTCCTCTGTAACATGAAATCTCATATTTTTTTAAAGCATTAGCTAAAGCATCATCGGTTCTTTCATTAGAAGTCGCAACTATAACAGGACGCCCCGTATTACTCGCACGTTTAGCAGCCAATACCACCACAGGCATTCCGGCTAAATGCAATAATACTTTACCTGGTAACCTTGAGGAATTTGTTCGAGCTTGCAGAACTACAACGCTATTCAAACCAACACCTCTTTGAGTATTTGATAGACATACTGAATTTGCTCATCAGTCAAATCAGGGAACATTGGTAAGCTAATAGCCGCCTCGTAATAAGCCTCAGCTTCAGGGAAGTCCCCTTGCTTAAAACCAAGCTGCTCATAATAAGGTTGAGTATGTACTGGAATATAATGTACGTTGACACCAATACCTTTCTCTCGCAACGTTTCAAAGATTTCTTTACGCCCTTTGCTCAACTCATCAAGTTTTAAACGGATAACGTATAAATGTAATCCTGAGTATGTTTCTGGCAATTGATAAGGCGTAATTAAGGGTAAATCTTTTAATAATTCATTATATTTTTTTGCAATTTCATGTCGTTTAGCCACAAAAGCCTCTAGACGGGTCAATTGTGTAACACCCAGAGCCGCTTGTAACTCAGTCATACGGTAGTTATAACCCAACTCTACCTGCTGATAATACCATGGGCCTTCTGAAGGTTTAGTCATAAACTCAGGGTTACGAGTTACACCATGACTACGTAATAAATCGATTTTCTTGGCTAACTCTTCATTATTAGTAAGTGCCATTCCACCTTCAGCAGTCGTAATAATTTTGACAGGATGAAAGCTGAAGATTGTAATATCAGAGTACCGGTTAGAACCAATATAATTTTCTTTATATTTACCGCCAATGGCATGGGATGCATCTTCAATAATACTAAAACCATACTCTTGAGAAAGCGCATAAATTTTTTCCATATCACATGGCTGCCCACATAAATGTACAGGCACGACAATCTTCGGTAATTTATTATTTTGTTTTGCAACCTCTAGTTTTGCTTTTAAAGCATCAACTGAAAGGTTATAGGTATCTGAGTCGATATCAACGAAATCAACATCAGCTTCACAATATAAAGCACAATTTGATGAAGCAACAAAGGTAATAGGAGACGTCCAAAGAACATCTCCTTTTTTCAATCCCAATGCCAAACAAGCTACATGTAGAGCTGACGTCGCGCTATTCATAGCAAAGGCATATTTAGCCCCTACCAGATCTGCAACTGATTTTTCAAACAATGGAACTTGCGGTCCTTGTGTCAAAAAGTCAGATTGAAGAACCTGAATAACTGCATCAATATCTGCCTGATTTATATTTTGTTTGCCATATGGGATGAACATTTTAGATATTTCCTACTTTCTCAGCGTTTTCAGTTAACCATTTTTGTAAATCTTCTGGACTCATCCATTCAGTATTATTATCACTAGAATAGTGGAAACCTTCTGGGACTCTCTTACCGTCTTTAATACGTTCTGCCGTCTCTGCCCAATCATTAATTACAGGCAAGATTTTATAATGTTCTGGATATTCATAAGTATAATAAGCATCTTCGACACTAATCATTTGCTCATGTAATTTCTCACCAGGTCGAATCCCAACGACTTCTTGTTTTGCTTCTGGTGCAACAACATTAGCAAGCTCTGTTACTTTCATTGAAGGGATTTTTTTCACATAAATCTCGCCTCCAACCATATCTTCAAACGCATGCCAAACAAGCTCTACACCTTGCTCTAAAGAGATCATGAAACGTGTCATGCGGTCATCAGTGATTGGTAAAATACCTTTATCTTTAATTGACATAAAGAAAGGAATAACCGAACCACGAGAACCCATTACATTACCGTAACGAACAACTGAAAATTTCGTACCATGCTCACCAGAATAGGCATTACCAGCAACAAACAATTTATCAGAAGCAAGTTTTGTTGCACCGTATAGGTTAATTGGACTACTTGCTTTGTCTGTTGAAAGAGCCACTACACCTTTTACATTTTTATCAATACAAGCATCAATTAGATTCATTGCGCCATTAATATTTGTTTTGATACATTCAAATGGGTTGTACTCGGCAGTTGGTACAATCTTTGTTGCTGCCGCATGTACTACATAATCAACACCATCTAAAGCACGATATAAACGTTCTTTATCACGTACATCACCAATGAAAAAACGAACACGGCTATCGTCTTTAAACTTCTTTGCCATCTCCCATTGTTTCATTTCATCACGAGAAAAAATAATTATTTTTTTAGGATTATATTTTTCCAATGTCATAGGAACAAATGTATTACCAAAAGAACCTGTTCCACCAGTTACTAATATTGTTGAGCCTTGTAACATCTCTTCCTCATTTTTTAAACAAATTAAATTATTAATTAAATAAAATCAAAGTCTAATATTGGTCTCTGATTTATCTAAAACATACTTCAAGTCATAGAGTACGTGTTTCTCTTTGCCTAAGGCATGAAACTCTTGTGCACTCATAGATTTAAACTGATTATGTGCTACGGCAATGACGATCGCATCATACAAGCCTTGTTGTAATTCTTTAATTGGCGCTAAACCATATTCGTGTTGTACTTCTGTATCATTGACCCAGGGATCATAGATATCTAAATCTAGATCATACTCTTTAAGAGCTTTAATAAAGTCAACAATTTTTGTATTACGAATATCTGGGCAGTTTTCTTTAAAACTGAGGCCCATTACTAAAATACGTGCACCAATCACTTGTATACGCTGCTTCACCATTTCCTTAATGAGTTGCGTCGCTACATGTTCACCCATACGGTCATTTAAGCGGCGAGCTGCTAAAATAATTTCCGGATGCAATCCAATAGATTGGGCTTTATGGGTCAAATAATACGGATCTACACCAATACAGTGTCCACCTACCAACCCAGGACGAAATGGTAAAAAGTTCCACTTCGTTCCAGCGGCTTTAAGGACTTCTTCAGTATCAACACCTAACTTATTAAAAATAAGAGCTAATTCATTAATAAGAGCAATATTGACATCGCGCTGAGTGTTTTCAATCACTTTAGCTGCTTCAGCAACCTTTATACTCGGTGCTTTATGTGTTCCCGCCTCAATAATCAGCTTATAAACGTCATCAACATAGTCAGCTACCTCAAGAGTTGAACCTGAAGTAATTTTTAAAATATTAGTTACACGGTGAAGCTTATCACCTGGGTTAATTCGCTCAGGACTATAACCTGCAAAAAAGTCTTGATTAAATTTTAAACCTGACACTTTTTCTAAAACAGGGATACATACTTCTTCTGTCGCACCTGGATATACGGTAGATTCATAAACCACCACATCCCCTTTTTTAAGCACTTGACCAATACTAGTTGAAGCTTTAACTAGTGGAGTTAGGTCAGGTTGTTTAAAGTCATCAATGGGCGTTGGAACGGTTACAATAAAAAAGTTACAGTCATTTAATTCGTTTAGGTTTGCGGTATAGCTTAACTGAACTGCTTGCTGTAATTCTTGTTTAGAAACTTCTAAAGTATGGTCTTTACCACTTTTAAGCTCATCAATACGTTTTTGATAAATATCAAAACCCACGACTGGTACTTTTTTCCCAAACTCAACTGCCAATGGTAAGCCTACATAGCCCAACCCAATAATTGCTATTTTTAAATTGGCAATTTGCATATAAACGAGCCTTTTTCCTTAGAGTTTATATCTAATAAATCATGCTTTTGGCACTGACAATGCAGCGTACTATATCAGATTTTTAGTTATCCCCGCACATCAATTGTATAAATGTGTTTACAACATTTATAAGTAGAATCGATGAGTTTAGCTAAAATAATACATTTTTAATATTTCTGGTAAATGACTATAGCTTAGATGCCCCTATCAGATAAACTAAACATACAAAGCACTACGATTTTTCGGTGTTTTTTCATTTCTTTTCAGCTAGAATCTGTTCATCCTGCGTTTAATAGATACTTGTTAGTATGCAGTGAACAATATCAATTAAAGATAAATACACAAAGGGTTGCGTGTGAAGTATTGCCAGTTTTTTTCTGTTCTTGCCTTAAGTTTGAGTGCCGCTAGCTGTGCAGTCACTTCTGGTTTACAAACTTACGATATTCCAAATGAAGGCGTTTATAGAACCGACCTTGGAACTACCGTTAATGTGGTTAAAATTTCTCAAGAAACTCTACCAGCAATTCAGCCTGCTCAAATCGATTATCAACGTGACTACGCAGCATTATTTAAAAACCAGCAATCTATTTACCGCTTAAGCCCAGGGGATGTTCTCTCTATTCAACTTTGGGCGTATCCTGAAATTACACCACCTGTAAATAATATTAGTAGTGAACAATCTATTCAGGCCAATGGTTATCCTATTGACCAAAGTGGTTATATTCAATTTCCATTGGTAGGTCGTTATAAAGCTGCCGGTAAGTCACTTGCTCAAGTTAACCGTGAGCTTCACAACCAACTTTCTCGTTTCTTAAAAAATCCTGATGTAGTTGTCCGAGTACTATCTTATGAAGGTCAACGCTTCTCTGTGCAAGGAAGTGTCACTAAAGGCGGCCAATTTTATTTAAGTGATCAACCTGTCAGCATTTATACTGCATTAGGTCTGGCAGGTGGCGTTACTACCACAGGTGATAATACGTATATTCAACTGATTCGTAATGGCCGAACTTATAATTTAAATACGATTGATTTAGAAAAAGCTGGGTATTCACTACATAAACTATTAGTTCAGCCCAATGATACGATTTATGTGAGCACACGCGAAAACCAGAAAATTTATGTCATGGGTGAGTCAGGTAAGAACCAAGCTTTACCTATGCGTGACCAAGGCATGACCCTAACGGACGCGTTAGGTGAAAGTTTAGGGATTAACCCGAACTCGGCAAGTGCGAGCCGAATTTATGTAGTACGCACTAATCCAAATGATCGCACAACAGAAATTTATCATTTAAATTTAATGAGTATTGGCGACTTTGGTTTAGCCAATCAGTTTAGACTACGTAGTAATGATATTGTCTATGTTGATGCGACTGGCTTAACCCGTTGGCAACGTGTTATTAACCAAATTATTCCATTCTCAAATGCGTTATATAACATAGACCGTTTGGGACAATAATATTATGCAAATTAAGAACATTCTGGTTGTTTGCATTGGAAATATTTGCCGTAGCCCTATGGCCGAATACTTCTTGAAACAGCAATATCCTCAGTTAAATATTGAGTCTGCTGGGATTTCAGGGCTTGTGGGACATCAGGCAGACAATAAAGCACAACTTTGTATGCAACGCTTAGGGATTGACATGCAACCGCATGTAGCACGTAAGCTTAGTGCTGAACATATTAGAAAAGCTGACCTTATTTTGGTCATGAGTCATAACCAGCAAAAGCATATTGAACAAACTTGGCCCTTTGCAAAAGGTAAAACCTACCGCTTAGGGCATTGGCAGAATAGAAACGTGCCAGATCCGTATCAGCACGATCAAGCTATTTTTGATGAAACCTGCCAACTTATTCAACAGTGCATTGCTGATTGGAAACCTTATATTTAACGCCAAGATTTTAAACTTATGAACCAAAATACAAACACCGAAGATACAATTGATTTAAAAGAATTGTTTTTTTCACTGATTGCTCAGTGGAAGCTAATCGCACTCTGCATTATTTTGAGCCTTGTATGTGCACTGCTCTATTTACGTGTAACACCAGACACCTATTCGGTTGATGCTTTGGTTCAAGTTGAAGACAGTAAAGGGGCTTCTGCCGCACTTTTAGGCGATTTGTCGCAAATGATTGAGCAAAAATCGCCTGCTCAAGCTGAAATTGAAATTTTAAAGTCTCGTCTGGTCTTGGGTTCAGTCATTAAAGACTTACATCTGAATGTACAAGTTTCCAGTACTGAAAATACGCTTACTCATCGCTTATTAAGCGATACTGACTATAAAACTGAATACACTAAAAAATCAGTTTTATTTAAAGATGGCTTAAAAAGTTTTGAAATTCGTGAGTTTGAAGTTCCAGCATTTTATTTAGACAAAAATTTACTACTTAATTTTGATAAACAATCTGTACGTTTAACCGACCCAGACACAGAGGAAGTACTATTAACTGTTCCTTTAAATCAAGCTAACCGTGTTGCAGGTCCCCATGGACTTTGGAAAATTGCTATCTTTAGTAAAGATCAATTTGATGCCACTTATAATATTAAAAACTCATCTATACCTGCCGCTGTAAACGCACTTAGCTTAAATTATTCAGTTGCAGAACGCGGTAAGCTGACTGGTGTTTTAGGCTTAAATTATCAGGGTCAAGATAAAGAACATATCACTAAAGTCCTAAATGCGATTTTGGTGACTTATAGTGCACAAAATATTGAACGTCGCTCAGCTGAATCTGCCCAAACCTTAAAGTTTTTGGATGAACAACTGCCCGAACTTAAGAAACAATTGGACGATGCAGAACGTCAATTTAATAAATTCCGTCAACAATACAACACAGTTGATGTGACTAAAGAGTCTGAGCTGTATTTGACTCAGAGTATTACTTTAGAAACTAAAAAAGCCGAGCTTGAACAAAAGCAAGCTGAAATGGTCGCAAAGTATACTGCCGAACATCCTGCAATGCGTGAGATTAATGGACAGCTTGCAGCCATTAATAAACAAATTGGCGAATTAAATAGCACACTAAAACAATTGCCGGATGTACAACGCCAATATTTACAGCTCTACCGTGAGGTAGAGGTGAAAACTCAGCTCTATACGGCACTTCTCAACTCTTATCAACAACTTCGCATTGCCAAAGCTGGTGAAATTGGGAATGTCCGTATTGTTGATACTGCTGTTGAACCAGTGGAGCCAATTAAGCCGAACAAACTGCTCGTACTAATTTTATCTATTTTTGTTGGTGGTTTTATTGGAGCCTTAATTGCTCTACTACGTAATATGTTACGTAGTGGTGTGAAAGATTCTGGTCAAATTGAAAATGACCTAGATTTACCAGTTTACGCAACTGTACCTCGCTCTCCAATTCAAGAAAGTCGTATTAAAATTTTAAAGAAGAAGAAGAGCATTCCTATTCTTGCTGTTAAAAACAGTGATGATATTGCTATCGAAAGCTTACGTAGCATTCGTACAGCCATCCATTTTGCTTTAACTAATGCTAAGAATAATATCATTATGATTGCTGGCCCTTCTCCAGAAGTAGGCAAATCATTTATTTCGACGAATCTTGCAACGATTTTTGCGCAAGGTAATAAACGCGTCTTGCTCATTGATGCTGACATGCGCCGCGGTTATATGCATAAGTACTTCGATGTAGATGTAAAACCTGGTCTTTCTGAACTACTAAGTGGACAGGCAGACTTTCAACAGGTTCTCCACAAAACTCAAGTTGCTAACTTAGATGTGATTACTCGTGGTAAGAGCCCAACGAACCCTTCGGAAATCTTAAGCTCTAATCAGTTTAAAGATTTGCTAGAAAAGGTTCAAAGTGAATATGACCACATCATTATTGATACTCCACCTGTCCTTGCAGTAACCGATGGTATTATTATTTCGCAATATACAGGTGTGAACTTAATTGTTGCGCGTTATGCTAAATCGCAAATGAAAGAGCTTGAATTAACGCTTAATCGCTTTGAACAAGCAGGTGTTAAAGTCAACGGCTTTATTCTTAACGACATTCAACGTGCGAGTGCGGGTTATGGTTATGGCTATAACTATGCTTACGCATATAAAGCGCAAAAAGAAGATTAACCGAAAAGTAATAAGAGAACCGGATCAAATGATCCGGTTTTTTATTTAAGATTTTTTAAGTCTATCCCTACTAAAACTAACTAAAATATATAAAAAACCACTCGTTTTTTTTCTTAAACATTCTATGCTTAAGCATGCTAAGATCAAAAGCAGCCTTTTTAGACTCAAATGATTATTTTTGGAACCTTTTATGAGTAAAGCCTTACCCATTGCTGTCGCTGTAGTTTTAGGCGGTGCTGCACTTGTACCAGTATATTATGCAAGCCAACATCCGACCACAGAAGTCGGAAGCAAGGCAAATAAAAATGCCTCTCCAATTGAAAAAATCAGTTATGTTCTTGGGTATGAAGTTGCTCAGCAAACTCCACCTGAGCTAGACACAAAATCATTTGTGAAAGGAATTCATGATGCTCGTAATAAGCAGCCAAGTGCTTATACTCAAGAAGAGCTAAAAGCTGCTGTTACTGCTTATGAAAAAGAGTTGCAGCAAAAAATGCAACAACAAGATAAACCAGAGCAAGCTGCTGGAGCAGCGTCTGAATCTGCAGACGTTCAATTCCTTGCAGAAAATAAAACTAAAGCTGGTGTAAAAACTACAGCTTCTGGCTTGCAATATATCATCACTAAAGAAGGCACAGGTAAACAACCAACTGCGCAATCTATGGTGAAAGTACATTACGAAGGCCGTTTAATTAATGGACAGGTTTTCGATAGTTCTTATAAGCGCGGTGAACCAGTTGAGTTCCCACTCAATCAAGTTATTCCGGGCTGGACTGAAGGTCTTCAACTGATGAAAGAAGGTGGTAAAGCAACGTTCTTTATCCCATCTAATCTTGCTTATGGCCCTCAGGAACTTCCTGGTATTCCAGCAAACAGTACGCTGATTTTTGATGTAGAACTCATTTCAGTGAAATAAAAACATTCAGGAGAGTAAAACAGTACTCTCCTTTTTTTTGGAAAACAGCATGAAAAAAATTGGTTTAATTATTGCAACATCAACAATGAGTTTATCTGTTTTTGCTGCTACACCTATCACAAATAAAAGCCCAGCAAAAGAACAGTTTAGCTATAGTTATGGCTATTTAATGGGTCGTAATAATACTGAAGCATTAACAGATTTAAATCTTGATATTTTTTACCAAGGCTTACAAGAAGGTGCTCAGAATAAAACAGCTCGCTTAACCGATGAAGAAATGGCGAAAGCAATTAATGATTATAAAAAAACATTAGAAGCTAAACAGCTAGTCGAATTTCAAAAACAAGGTCAACAAAACGCTCAGGCTGGTACTGCATTTCTTGCTGATAATGCAAAAAAAGCAGGTATAATTACCACTAAGTCAGGTCTTCAATACCAAGTATTGAAAGAAGGGACAGGTAAAAAACCGAAAGCTGCATCACGTGTGAAAGTGAATTATGAAGGCCGTTTACTAGACGGAACTGTATTTGACAGCTCAATCGCACGTAATCATCCAGTTGAATTTCAGCTTAGCCAAGTGATTGCAGGCTGGACTGAAGGTCTACAAACCATGAAAGAAGGTGGTAAAACTCGTTTCTTTATCCCTGCAAATCTCGCTTACGGTGAAGTCGGTGCAGGTGACACGATTGGTCCGAATAGCACTTTAATTTTCGATATCGAATTGCTACAAGTTTTACCAAAATAAATGTATCAGATATAAAAAAAGCGATCTAAATTGATCGCTTTTTTATTTTAATGTTTTAAATCTCTTGGTCTAAACCCTGTGAGTAATAAGCCAATTAAGTAAGCGATTACACCTACTACACATAACCCTACAACTTCGGCAACACGAAGCCACTGTGAAAGCTCACCGTTATACCAATTTAACCCGAACCAAAGCGCTGCAATCATTGCAAGGTTTGCTAAACCATATTGAAGCACTAGTTTTTTCCAATGTGAACCAAATCGGAAAATATTACGCTTGTGCAAATAGAAGTAGAGTAAACCGGCATTCACTAAAGCTGAACCTGAAGACGCTAGTGCAAGTGCCATATGTTCTGCATGCCAATCGATAAGCTTAAAGAACCCAATAAATACAACATTTAAAATTGCATTAGCAGCAACAGACATTAAACCTACGCGCACTGGTGTTTTAGTGTCTTGCTGTGCATAGAAACCAGGTGCAAATACTTTAATCAGCATAAAAGAAATTACACCAGCGCTCATGCATTGCAATGCTAGAGCTGTCATTTGTGTATCACGTAAATCAAACTCGCCACGCTGGAATAATGCTTGAATAATCGGTGTTGAAAGCATAAATAAAGCAATACTTGCTGGTAATCCTACCAATACAATGACTTTTGCAGCCCAGTCGATCATACCGCGGAACTTTGCTTGGTCTTGCTCTGCATGACGGGCAGAAAGTGAAGGTAAAATTACTGTACCAATCGCGACACCGATTAAACCTAACGGTAACTCAGTCATACGCTCTGCACTATATAGCCAAGATACCGAGCCATCTTGCATAAATGATGCCCAAATCGTATTTAACAGCAGGTTAATCTGAGTCACAGATACACCAAATAATGCTGGAAGCATGAGTTTTAGAATACGCTCCACACCCTCATGTTTAAAATCAACTTTAGGTGGAATCAGTAAGTTTTTGCGCCACAATTCGGGAATTTGTATCGCTAACTGTAACACTCCGGCCACAACAACTGACCAGCCTAATGCTTTGATTGGCTCAGCCATATACGGCGTAAGCCACCATGCCCCTGCAATCATTGCTACATTGAGTAAAACAGGTGAAAAAGCGGGTGAAGCGAACGAGCCATAACTATTTAAGATGCTGCTGGCAAAAGCTGTGAGCGACATAAACATTAAATAGGGGATGGTCAAACGGAACATGCTGACGGCTAAATCGAACTTTTCCGGATCACTGTGGAAGCCCGGTGCATACATATAGATGATCGCAGGTGCTAAAACCATAGCCACAAAAGTGAGTAAGGTCATGACTGTTAATAAACAGCCAAATACGCGACTAATTAAAATTTGTACTTCAGCATGTGCTCGGCCCGTTTTATATTCAGTTAATACGGGAATAAATGCCTGCGAAAAAGCCCCTTCGGCAAACAACCGTCGAAAGAAGTTAGGAATACGAAAAGCAACGACGAAGGTATCAAAATCTTTACCTGCACCAAACACGTTGAGCAATACGACGTCACGTACTAACCCTAACACTCGTGACAACATCGTCATTGCACTGACAATAAAAGTCGATCGCCACAATGCCATCGCACTCACCTACAGCTATATTCGAAAGTCGCTATTGTAATGAAACTAAAAAATCTTTTCGTTGTGAAATGATGAATGAACTCAATTTTTTTTCTGAGCCAGTAATTGTCTAAAGTGCTGCCATTTAAAATGAGGGCCCGGATCGGTTTTTCGGCCAGGGGCAACATCTGAATGACCTGCAATATGGTTTTTAATTTCTGGATAAGCTTGGCGAATGACGGTAACAACATCTGTTAATACTTGATATTGTACTTCTTCAAAAGGTAAATCATCACTTCCCTCAAGTTCTATCCCAATTGAATAATCATTGCATTCTATTTTGGATAAATAGCTTGAACGTCCGGCATGCCATGCCCGATCATTAAAATTAACGAACTGTAGGACTTCACCTGTTCGTAAAATTAACAGATGCGTAGAAACTTGCATGCCTTCAATGGTCTGAAAATAAGGATGAACTGACCAATCTAGCTGATTTTGAAAAAACTGCTCAATATATCCGCCTCCGAATTGAGACGGCGGCAAACTAATATTATGAACCACAATCATTTGAATTTCGGTAGCAGTCGGACGCTGGTTAAAATTTGGAGAAGGGATTTGTCTTGCCCCTTTTAATTGCCCATCTATAACTTCATACGGTGTGATTTGCTTCATTGAGATGCCAATAAATTGCTTGCCAATTGTTTTAGTTTAAAACAGTTATCTACTTTTCAAAGTATTAAATGCGATTGTTTATCGCGATTAATCTCATAAAACAGCTTATTTTTCAGGTCGACGGTGCTAATATATCGCAAGTTTTAGGGTCATCGACAAAATGGAAACTGTATGAGCATACCTCAATCTTTGCTTGAACAATCAATTCAAATCAATATTCAACAAGCATTACAAGAAGATATTGGGGACGGCGACATTACCGCTATGCTCACACCTGAAGAGGAGCAAGCCACTGCAACCATTATTAGCCGTGAAGATATGGTTTTAGCTGGTCAACCTTGGGTAAATGCACTCATCTCAGCTTATGACAATACTGTTCAGGTGACTTGGTTAAAACAAGAAGGTGAGCGTGTTGCGGCAAACGAAGCGTTTTTAAAACTTGCAGGTTCTGCACGTAGTTTACTTACTGTAGAGCGCCCTGCTTTAAACTTTATTCAAACTTTATCTGCTGTTGCGACAAAAACTGCTGAATACGTTAAGCATCTTGAAGGCTTAAATACAAAACTTCTCGATACACGTAAAACCTTACCGGGCTTACGTATTGCACAAAAATATGCCGTAGCTGTCGGCGGCGGACAAAATCACCGTCTTGGTTTATTTGATGCGTTCTTAATTAAAGAAAATCATATTATGGCAGCAGGTGGTATTGCCCAAGCAATTGCAAAAGCACATCAAATTGCGCCAGGCAAACCTGTTGAAGTCGAAGTCGAAACTTGGGATGAACTAAACCAAGCGCTTGAAGCTGGGGCGGACATTGTCATGCTCGACAATTTTAGCCAACAGCAAATGATTGATGCCGTAAAACATGTGGCAGGTCGCTGTAAACTCGAAGCTTCGGGCAATATCACTATTGAGAACTTACGCGAAGTGGCGACTACTGGCGTTGATTACATTTCTATGGGTGTCTTAACTAAAGACGTTAGAGCTGTTGATTTATCAATGCGTTTTAATGCTTAAGTAAAATCCACATCGTTATTCATATTTTTTTGCGACTTGGTCATGTCTGCCGCTTGTGTTTTTTGCCACGCTGACTGAGTCGCTTGTGCCCCACTATCACGTGGATCGGCAGCCATTAAAACAAATGTAACTACTGCTAATAATACAATAAAACCTTGTAGCATAAATTTTCCCCATCACTTTAAAAAATCAGGGTTTCAAGATAAAAGATAAATATGACCACGCTTAGGAGATTCTGTTACAAAAGGTAAGCCTTTATTTTTATTATTCATCTAAACGACAGCATCTTCCCACATAGTATTTTATATAAACACCCTATTCCCTTTATTTACTATCGTGACAGGTGACATGGATGTCGCCGTTTCTCTGTGTTACATGGAAGTAACATCAGAGAAACAGAGGTTTTTGTCACTTTTGACCTTTCAAAAGTGAGGAAGCCTATACAACATCTATTTGAATTTCATGTGATATGAGGCTGTGCTTTTTTATCAAAGTCATCTAAATCGACTTTAAATAACAATTCCAATTCAGGCTATATAACTTAAGACTCTAAATACCCCATATATGGATCAGAAATTGAATCTTCTTGAGTTTCTATACGACCTGCAAAACGACGACTAAACGTCGCATCATCAGATAAAGTCACAGTAAAGTCATACCAGCCACCAAATTCAGACATATCCCACACCAATTCTTTTTCAGAGCGATCTGATTCTATAGTCCATATCTTGTTTGGCAGATAAGCATTTGCTTTAACAGTGAGCTTGACTGACTTATTACCATCATGACGCACTTTTAAATACAAATTCGCATCACACTCTTCCACACAGATTCTAATTTCTGGTAATGCTTGCGTCTGGTTGGCTTGACTCAAATTACCCTTAAAAGTACGGTGGAAACCATTTGGTCCAAGTACCCACAAATCATACTGCCCACTTGTAGCATTCCATATATCATCTAGCTGTTTACCCGCCTCAACCATATAACGACGAGGAGCTACCGTAAGATCTAATCGGTTATACACATGAAAAACGGCTGCTTGTTTGCCCGTGTTTGAGAACATCAGCTTTACAGTTTTTTGAGTAGCATCGACTTTGGCACTGGTATGTAAAATATAAGGTAAAGCACGTGATGGTCTAATTCCCATTTCCTGCTGAGGAAATTGTTGCTGGCTTGGAACAGGAACTTGTGGCAATAAAGCCTGAGCAACACGAATCGCATCAGCTTCGGCTTTAGTTTTCTTCCCATCTAGTTCAGCAACAGGCAGAAGGTTCGGTGTTTTAAAATTAAATGCTGTTGTTAAATCACCACATACGGCACGGCGGTATGGACTAATGTTAGGCTCTTGCACACCAAAGCGTTTTTCCAAGAATTGTAAAATAGAAGTGTGGTCGAAGACCTGTGAGTTCACCCAGCCACCACGGCTCCACGGTGAAATTACATACATTGGAACACGTACACCCGGCCCATACACTCTCCCGTCTGGCTTAGGTTGAGATTCTGAAGTCGCTACTGCTGGATGGTTAAAGTATTCATAAGATACTTGCTGATCACTTAAAGTCGTTTTTCCATATACAACACCATTTGCATCTTTAGACGGTGCACTTGGTGAAGGAACATGGTCAAAGAAACCGTCATTTTCATCGAAGTTTACCAATAAAACGGTTTGACTCCACAGCTCAGGGTTTTCAGTTAATGCATTTAATACTTCCTGAATATACCAAGCGCCCTGTACAGGACTAGATGGCCCTGGATGTTCACTGTAAGTTGCTGGAGCAACCAACCAACTCACTTGCGGCAATTTACCTTGTGCGATATCAGCTTTAAAAGTTCCTAAAAAACCACCGTCCGGCATGGTATTGGCAATACCTTTGTAAAGTGGGTGAGTCGTATCGATCTTTTCATCATACGCTGGGCAAATGAGTGAATCATGGCTAACTGGTTGCCCTGACTGTTCATTTGCACGGCGATACTGTTTGAAACCAGCTAATGGGTTATCGGTAAAGTTATCCGGCATGTTTTGATAAACTTTCCATGTTACGCCGGCCTGCTGTAAGCGCTCAGGATAAGTCGTCCATTCATAACCTTCAGTTGATGGTCCAATTCCATCAAATTCATTTACCACACTGGCGACACCTGCACCCGTAGGGCCATTGGTTCCCGTCCAGATAAACTTACGATTTGGGTTAGTCCCCGCATGCATAGCGCAGTGGTAGGCATCACAAATGGTAAATGCATCGGCTAAGGCAAACTGATATTCAACTTCTTGTTTTTTATAGTAACCCATCGATTGTGGTTTTTTAGATGCCACCCAATCACTCATTCGCCCATTGTCCCAAGCTGCTTGGCCATCAGCCCATGAGTGGGGTGTACCTGAAACGCGTTGTGCGTTTCCTAAACGGCTATCTAAATGGTAAGGCAATACTTTCTTTTTATTCGTATCATATTGTTCCCAAACCTTTCGGCCTTCCGTCATTGGAATAGTAAAGCGGTCACCAAAACCACGTACACCTTTTAATGTTCCGAAATAGTTATCGAAAGAACGGTTTTCCTGAGTCAAAATCACGATGTGTTTAACATCTTGAATAGTTCCACTTTCAACTTTGGCATCAATAGCTAAAGCTTTTTGAATACTCAGCGGGAAACTCGCTAAAGCAGCTGTCCCAAACATAGTTTTTGTAGAATTTAAGAGAAATTCGCGACGATTCATTAGTTCTATCCTAAGTTCTTATTATGGTGCACAGTGCATTTTGCAATTACTGGTGGGCGGTGTTGTTGGCGATGAATTATCTGAGTCGTTATCATCGTTACAAGCGCTGAGCATGAGTGCTAAAGATGTAATTAATAAAAGTGAAAGTTTTCGCATTAGTTTTTCCAAACGTTTTAAATGCGAACTACTAATAAAGCGTAAAAGTGACAGGCAAGTGATGTTTTTATGTCGGTTTGATGAAGGCATAAAAAAACGCATCCGAAGATGCGTTTTTTAGAAAGATTAAAATTACCAGCCTAAAGCTTCTTGTTGCTTTTTAATGAGCTCGGCAATTCCTTTTTCAGCCATTTCTAACATGGCATTACTTTGTGCGCGAGTAAACGGTTTGTCTTCGGCTGTACCTTGAATTTCAATAAACTCACCAGCTTGTGTCATTACGACATTTAAGTCAGTTTGACAGTTCGAGTCTTCTTCATAACAAAGATCAAGTAATACTTCGTCTTGATACATACCTACAGAAATTGCAGCAACTAAACCTTTAAGCGGATCATGCTTAATTTTCTTTTGCGATAACAAAACATTCATTGCATCAACTAATGCTACAGCCGCACCAGTGATCGAAGCAGTACGTGTACCACCATCAGCCTGAATTACATCGCAATCGATCGTAATCGTGTTTTCACCGAGCTTTTTCAAATCAACCATAGCACGTAAGCTACGACCAATGAGGCGCTGGATTTCCTGAGTACGACCAGTTTGCTTACCACGAGCCGCTTCACGATCACAACGTGAATGTGTTGAGCGCGGTAACATGCCATATTCTGCCGTTACCCAGCCTTGACCTTGGCCTTTTAAAAAGCGTGGCACTGAGTTATCAATGCTTGCAGTACAAAGGACTTTGGTGTGACCAAATTCGACCAGCACAGAACCTTCAGCATAACGGGTGTAGTTTCGTGTAATTTTCACTTCACGTAATTGGTCTAATGCACGTTGGTCAATACGCATAA
>Ga0268255_10000293_pt1 | contig 39001 bp, 40 predicted proteins | sample AgamicOrMarz_FD_200256 | JGI IMG/M metagenome (GOLD analysis project Ga0268255, IMG submission 200256) | Agave microbial communities from Guanajuato, Mexico - Or.Ma.rz (v2) (version 3) | ecosystem: Host-associated > Plants > Phyllosphere > Phylloplane/Leaf | place: Guanajuato, Mexico...
TTTGATGAAAAGTATCCATTGTGTTCATATCTGTTTCCGCCAACCAGCTCTCGTAAACTCATCTTGAGTAGAGAGGTTTAGATAATTTATCATTACAGAAGAAACACCGAATAACTCACTATATTTATCCTATTTTTTAGAGGAAAATTCAGATGAATGGCCCAATTTTAAGCCTTGACCGCACTGATTTAAAAATTTTGGATATTCTTCAAACAGATGGGCGAATTTCTAATAGTAAATTGGCGGAACTTGTTAACTTGTCACCAACAGCGGTGATGGCCCGAGTTCAAAAATTAACGAAAGATGAATTCATCTTAGGATATGAAGCTAAATTAAATCCGGTTAAATTAAACGCAAATTTTTTGGTGTTCGTTGAGGTGTTATTAGATAAAACGACACCTAACGTTTTAGATGAGTTTATTGATGCTGTGGTTCACTATCCAGAAATTGTTGAATGTCATATGGTGAGTGGTGGCTTTGATTTTTTAATTAAATTACGTAGTGGCAGCATGGAGGAGTTTAGACGCATTGCGGGGCAGGTGCTGTGGCAATTGCCGGGGGTAAAAGAGACTCGTAGTTATCCAGTTATGCAAGTTGTAAAAGATACTTCAAAAATTAAAATTAAAACCAAAAATAAATAAAGGGGCCGAAGCCCCTTGATTTATTTCAATGAGTTATACGCTTTCTTTGTAGAGTTCATCTGCTTTTTCGAAGCGTCCAGTTACTGTTGTATTTGGCGCTTTAGTTAAAAGACTCACTACAATGATACTGATAAATGCAAGGATAAAGCCTGGAATAATCTCGTAAACACCAGTGTCTGCGAAAAGGTTTTTCCAGCCAATGACCACAACTGCACCAACGATCATACCCGCTAAAGCACCTTGTAAATTCATACGCTTCCAGAATAATGACAAGATAATAAGCGGCCCAAATGCAGCACCGAAACCAGCCCATGCATAAGCAACGAGACCAAGAACTTTACTGTCTGGGTTACCAGCAAGAACAATTGCAAGTACAGCAATTGCAAGAACCATAACACGGCCAACCCATACAAGTTCTTTCTGAGAAGCATTCTTGCGAATGAAACCTTTGTATAAATCTTCTGTCAATGCACTTGAACATACCAAAAGCTGGCAGCTCAATGTACTCATCACGGCAGCCAAGATAGCAGCCAGAATGATACCTACAATCCATGGATTGAATAAGATTTTAGTCAATTCCATAAATACTGTTTCAGGGTTTTTGCTTACAACTGCTGCTAATTCAGGATGTTGCTGGAAGTAAGCAATACCGAAGAAACCAGCGCCGACAGCACCAACTAAACATAAGATCATCCAAGTCATGCCAATACGACGAGCAGCAGGAATTGATTTTACAGAGTCAGCAGCCATGAAACGCACAAGAATGTGTGGCTGGCCAAAGTAACCTAAGCCCCATGCCATGGAGGATAGAACCGCCACTACACTTAAATCTGAAATAATATTAAATGCATGCGGGCGAGCAGTTTCAATGAGCGTAACGAAATGAGTCGTATCGCCAATTGCAAGATAGGTTACGATTGGTGTTAACAACAGAGCAAAAATCATTAAGCCAGCTTGGAATGTATCAGTCCAGCTAATTGCTAAGAATCCACCAATACAAACATAACTGATGGTTGCGATAGCACTGAGCCAAATAGCCGTGTTGTAAGACATTCCGAATAAATTTTCAAATAGACGGGCGCCTGCTACCATGCCTGAAGCACAGTAAATTGCAAAGAAAACCAAGATAATAACCGCAGAAAAAATACGGAGTACTTTTTTCTGATCATCAAAACGGCTTGTAAAATAATCTGGCAAAGTTAATGCATTATTTTGAACTTCAGTATGAACGCGTAATCGACCAGCAACCAGTAGCCAGTTAAGCCAAGCACCGATAATAAGACCAATTGCAATCCAAGCTTCAGATAAACCAGAAAGATAAATCGCGCCTGGTAAGCCCATGAGTAGCCAGCCACTCATGTCTGATGCGCCTGCGGATAATGCAGTAACGAAACTGCCTAAACTACGACCACCGAGAATATAATCTGAGAAGTCGCTTGTAGCACGGTAGGCAAATAAGCCAATGAGTACCATTGCTACGATGTACACCATAAACATGATGAGGGTGGGATCAAAATAGCTCATAATGGATGTGTGTCCTTATATCCATAATCCGTGATTGTAACCTAATCCAGGTCGCTGTTTTCTTGTACGGCATTCAAGAGGTTGAGATTCAACCACAAAAGAATTTTTTTGCTCTGTTATTTTTTTATTATATTTTTGTGTATTTGTGTAAGTTAAAAATATGAATTTTATGAATTAAAAATTATGATATTAATCATTAGGTTATATAATTTTGACAGTTGTCTTTAAAATTTTTTTTGGGAAAAAGTGATATTTTAGAAAATAATTAAACTTATATTGACTTATAAATAAGCAATTGATCGAAATTTTTCTATAGAAACTTAAAATAAAGTACGTGAAATTGGAAAAAAAATAATCAATTAATAATAATTTTTATTCAAACTAAATTTTTTAAGTATTAAAAATGACAGTTATTTGACTAAATTTTCAAAAAGTTCATACATTCCTTGAGTCGCTGACATCTTTAATAATTCATATTGTTTGGGAACACGCAAATGATCTGCGTTTGGATCTATATAGTAAGCTTTACATTGATCTGAAATTTCATGTACTAAAGCCGCAACCGGATATACACTTAATGTGGACCCAATTACTATAAAAATATCCGCACTTTGCACTAATCTAATTGCTTCTTCATAAGCAGGTACAGCTTCACCAAACCAGACAACATGTGGACGCAATGGATAGCCATCTGGGCAAAAATCGTGTTCTAAATCTAATTTCCAGCCATTAATTTCATAAAATTGAGTGGTAAATTGTGCATTAGGCCCCGAACTTTTTGCTAAACGAATATTTCCATGCAAATGTAAAACGTTAAAACTTCCAGCTCTTTCATGTAAATCATCAATATTCTGAGTAATTACTTGAACGTCAAAATAATCTTGTAGTTTGGCAATATATTGATGAGCTGAGTTAGGTTCAGATTCTAAAATATTTTTACGTCGTTCATTGTAAAAGCGTTGAACTAAAGCAGGGTTCTTTTGCCATGCTTCAGGTGTGGCAACTTGTTGGATGTCGTAATTTTCCCATAAACCATTACTATCACGAAAAGTGCTGATTCCACTTTCGGCACTCATGCCTGCGCCTGAAAATACAACAAGTTTTGTCATAGAAGTCACCTATTCATACCACTAATTTTAAATAGATAAAGAAAAACCAGCTTAAGACTAAACTGGTTTTTATCAAATATTGAAAACGATGCCTATCTTTTATAAGCCAGCTTCATATTCTGAATTTGTTAAAAGTTTTTCAACATCTGCAATATTGTCTGGTTTAATTTTATAAATCCAGCCTTTACCATATGGGTCTTCATTTACAAAGTCAGGATCATCTTCAAGATCAGTATTCACTTCTACTACTGTACCTGACACTGGGGCGTGAATATCAGATGCAGTTTTTACTGATTCAACCACACCAGCTTGTTCGCCCGCGGTAACTTGGCTTCCAACTTCTGGAGTTTCAACGTAAACCAAATCGCCAAGTTCATCTTGTGCATGATCGGTAATCCCTGTAATAACAAGATCACCCTCAATCTTTACCCACTCATGTGTACGTGCATACTTCAGTTCCGAAGGATGATTCATGGTAACTCCTTAAGCTTGTGTCCAATAGTTTTAAAAATTATAAGTATGGGTCTTTACGCCAGTTGCTCGGGCTGCGGCCACTCCAGCGTTTAAAAGCACGGCTAAAATTTGCAACGTCCGAATAGCCAAGTTCATCTGCAATTTGTTCAAGACTATAGTCTGTACGTGAAAGCAAAGAAGTTGCGTGTCGATAGCGCACTTCATCAACCAATGTAGAAAAGGAAGTTCCTTCAGCCGCTAATTGACGCTTGAGCGTCCTATCTGACATATGTAGACATTCAGCTACATTTTCGATGCTTAAATAATGTTGTTCAGAATTACTTAAAATATCACGAACACGCATTGCTAAACGGCGACGTTCACCTAAAGCAGAAAGTTCAGCTTCACATTGATTAATGGCAACTTGACTGGCGATTGGATCTGAATTGATTAATTTAAGTCCTAAGTATTTTTTATCAAAACTTGAAATTAAATGGGGTTGATTAAAGCGAATTGTGCTGCTTAATTTATTTCTATACTTTTCAAAACCTTCGGGTTCAGGAAAATCTAAATCTACATCGCCGGCTAAGTCTTCAATACCCGTAATCGCTTTGGCCATGCTCATAATACCAATGGTCAAGCCTAAAACGATTTCTGTACGTAAAGGCTCAAGTTCGATATCACATTGTAATTGTAAGGTCGCTTTGGGGCCAAACGTTGAAAAATAGAGTTGTAAAAAGGGTAAGCGTAGTTGAATAAAGCGTGCTGCAAGAGCAATTGCTTCTGTAATATCCTTGGCTGTCATAATTGCATAGCCAATGAAGCCATGAATCGAAATACGCATTTGAGTACCGAGATGGTAACCCAACGTAGTTTCACCAGTTAAATTAAGTGCATGTTTAACCAGTTCATTTGCTACAGGTGTAGAAATACGATAATCAGGATCGGCCAGTTGTTCACTAGTAAGATTAAATGGAGCAAATAATGTTTCATCGTTATATCCCCAACGTGAAACAACATCTAATAGCAATAAGCCATAGACTCCTGGAATACCCTGATCTTGACGAGCTGAGGTAATTTTCATATGCGTTCCATTGCTCTCATCAATTTGTCACATGCATTTCTTACACATCTTGTCATGAAATATAATCTGAGTTTATAAAAACTGTTAGACAATCATATCAACCATGTTTTAAACATTCTTTTTAAAGACAACAATTTTTGTTGTTGAAATAAGTAATACGTCACCATTTTGATTTAAGGCTTGTGTAACGTAACTTACAATACCACGATCCAATTTTGTTTTGGATGGGGTGATCGCTGAAATTTCAGCTTCAACATGTATTTTATCACCCGGTCGAGTAGGGCGTGGCCACCGTAAGCTTGATTCTGAACCGATTAAGCCACCCTGAATCGGCATACATTCTGTCCATAAACGCATAGTAATTGCAGAAGTATGCCAACCACTAGCAGCGATCCCCTGAAAAATTGGATCGTGCTTAGCTTGCTCTTCATCTATATGGAAGGGTTGAGGGTCATATGAGCTTGCGAATTTTTTGATTTCATCTAAGGTAATTTCATATTCACGGCTAATGAAACGATCACCAATTTTCAAATCTTCTAAATAAAGCATTAATCTTGACCCTGTAATACTTTTTGCTCAATTAAGAAACCGCCTGTTTGTCGCTTCCATAATTGTGCGTATATACCATCCTGCGCAATTAACTCTTCATGAGTTCCTTGTTCAGCAATTCGACCTTCATCAAGAACGATTAAACGGTCCATTTGTGCAATAGTAGATAAACGGTGAGCAATTGCAATAACGGTTTTATCAACCATCAGGTCATTTAAACTTGCCTGGATGGCTGCTTCAACTTCCGAATCTAATGCACTGGTTGCTTCATCTAAAATGAGAATAGGAGCATCTTTTAAGAATACTCGTGCAATAGCGATACGCTGTCTTTGACCACCAGAAAGTTTGACACCACGTTCACCTACCTGAGCGTTATAACCATTACGTCCTTTTAAATCAACTAATTGCGGAATAAATTCAGCAGCTTTGGCTTTATTTACAGCATTTTCCATATCTGTATCAGACGCATCTGGACGACCATACTTAATATTTTCTGCAACTGAGCGATGTAATAAAGAGGTATCTTGAGTGACTAAAGCAATATTAGCTCTTAGACTATCTTGAGTTACATCTTCAATATTTTGACCATCAATTAAAATTGCACCTTGTTTAAGATGGTAAAAATGTAAAAGTAACTGAATTAACGTCGACTTTCCTGCGCCGGAACGTCCAACAATACCTATTTTTTCGCCTGCTTTAATATGTAAGTTGAAGTGATCAATTACATTTTTATTGTTATAAGCAAAACTTACATCTTTAAATACAATCTCACCTTTGGTGACATTCAGTGATTTTGCGTCCGGTTTATCTTGAATATTGATTTTTTTACCTAATGTTTGCATACCATCTTGAATGGTGCCGACATTTTCAAATAAGGCTGACATATGCCACATCATGAATTCAGCCATACTATTAAGTTTTAAAATCATTGCAGTCGTTGCTGCGATAACACCTAATGCCGCTAAACCTTGAGTCCATAACCAAACAGAGGTACCAATTACACCTACAAACAAAACAGCAGACAACATATTAATGCTGACTTCAAAGAGGGTACCTAAACGCATTTGAGCATAGACTGTAGTCATAAACTCTTTCATTGATGCTTTTGCGTATTGGCTTTCACGACCAGCATGAGCAAATAATTTTACAGTTTGAATATTAGTGTACGCATCTGTTACGCGGCCAGTCATGATCGCTCTAGCATCGGCTTGTTGCTGAGAAACTTTACTTAAGCGAGGGATAAAGAACCATGCGCTTAATAAAAATAGACTTAACCAAACTAAAAGAGGAATAAGCAAGATTGGCGAAATTGCGCCAAGAACAATACTGACCGTAATAAAGTAAATGCTGACATAAGCCAACATGTCACCCAAGATAATCCAGAACTCACGGATTGCTAATGCTGTTTGCATAACCTTGGCAGAAAGTCGGCCTGCAAAGTCATTATGGAAAAAGTCCAAACTCTGTTTCAATAAAAGATTATGGAAACGCCAACGCAAACGCATTGGAAAAGTACTATATAAAATCTGATGTTTGATAATAGATTGTATATTTACAAAAAAGATATTAGTAAATAAAACACCAATCAAAATGAGTAAATCAGTAGCATGCTGAGTTAAAAAGCTTTCAGGATGACTTTTACTTAACCAATCTACGAGTTGTCCAATTTTTGAAAAAAGTAAGGCTTCAAAGCTTGCAGCACCTGCTGTAAAAAGAATAAGTAAAAATAAATAAGGGCGTACACCTTCCGTAGCTTGCCAAACAAATGGGAAAAAACGAGTCGGTAAAGGCTCATCCAAACCTTTAGTTGGGTAGGGATCTACAAGTTTTTCAAACCACTTCAGCATGAATTACTACCTTTGAGACAAAAGCCACTTAATTAAATCTTTGCAATTTAATTTGCAAAAAGTCAGTTAGATCAATATCACTTAGGGTTTCGATCTTGTGAGTATGTGCAAATACACATGAACTGATTATGTTATACGTCTTTAATTGATAGATGACGCAAATATTGGAGACTTGAAGAAATCTTCAAGAACGTCGCGAGGACTAAAATATTATTCATTATATCGAGATTAATAGATAAAGGGTGAACGAATTTATTCTTTAGGTATTTTTTCTTCGTATTTTGAACATTTGTTAAATTGCTAGTGTCATACATAGAACTGAAAAAGGCCTTTAGATTAGTGTCATAAAGGCCAAATTATGGTATTACCACATTAAGTCATCTGGAATAACATATGCTGCATATGGATCTTCTTCATCGGTAGCTTGTTCATTTTTCTCAGCATTATTAATTAAAATGAAACCCTGCATTTTTTGATCAATTTTTTCAGCTAACGCTTTCGGAAGATAGGCGTATTGATCTTGATCTTTAGCAATGACTAAACTGCCAGCAACAAGTGCGTTATAAATTTGCTGAGATAGATAAACTTTTTTGATTTTATTTTCATCAATAAATTGATAAGCCACATCGCCAGCAAAATCAGTAATTTTATGTTGCTTAATCATCTGAATGATTGACGCTTTAAGTGCTTTTTCTTCAAGCTGTTTCTGTTTTTCTAAATTTAAAGCCTGATCTTTAGCTAATTTTTCTTGTTGAGCTTTTTCAATATTCGCTTTAATTTCAGCCTCATCACTGAGTCCAAGACGTTGTTCGTGATGAGCTTGTTTAGTTAATTTTTTTGCTTTTTTATTATCAACTAAACCAGCTTTGAGTAGCTGTGCTTGTAAGGCATTTTTAACCATGTCTTAATCCTTCTGTGAAGTTGAAGTGCTATAAAGATAAACTACCCAGTAAGAGATACTTAAGGCTAAGCTTAAAATTGCCGGCAATAAAAATGATTGTAGTTTCAAATATGGATGTACTACAGCGGCAAGAATTCCACCCAGTAGAAAGCCAGCAAAAATAAGTAAATGTAAAATAATACGTCGCTTTTCTACAATTAAGCCTCTGGCTTTATATCCAAGCGCTAAACCAATATCTGTCAATACACCGGATAGATGGGTAGTGCGGATGATTGTTCCTTTATAGTGGCTTACCATAGCATTTTGTAAACCCATTGCTGTACATGCCCATAATAATCCATAGCGCGGAAAATAAGGAAGTAATAGCCAGCAAAGAAAAATAAAGAAGGCTACAAGGCTCAAAGGTAAACCGTAACGACGATCTAGTCGAAAATGACTGTTGCCTAAAATAAAACCACTATAAAATGAACCGCAAACATAACAAATAATCACCAGAAGCAAAAAAATAATATGCTCTGGTTGCCACTCTACCAAACTCATCGCTAGCATACTAACGTTGCCAGTCATATGTGAAATCGATTGATGTAAAAGGGTAATTAACCCTAATACATTAATCATTCCAGCATTAAATGCCAGTAAAAAGGCTCCAAGTTGGAACCAGTTTGGTAGGCGCTGAAGTGGCATTTCGTTTATGAAGTTTGCTTAGAGCGGATATCTACAGCTGCGGTAAATAAAACATCTGTAGAAGAGTTAAGCGCTGTTTCTGTAGAGTCTTGCAATACGCTAATAATCATGCCAATAGCCACAACTTGCATAGCAATTTCTGTTGAAATTCCAAATAAACTACAAGCTACCGGAATCAGAAGTAAAGAACCACCTGCAACACCAGAAGCACCACAAGCTGAAACAGTTGCAACAACTGATAGAATAAGCATTGTTGCAAAATCAACATGAATTCCAAGTGTATGTACAGTTGCGAGTGTTAGGACGGTAATCGTCACTGCTGCGCCTGCCATATTTACTGTTGCGCCTAAAGGAATAGACACACTTGCTGTGGATGGATTAACTCCTAAGCGCTCTGCCAAATCTAAATTAACTGGAATATTGGCTGCTGAGCTACGTGTAAAGAATGCAGTAATTCCACTTTCTTTTAGACACTTAAATACGAGAGGGTAAGGATTTCCGCGTATAGTAAGGGCAACAAGAAGAGGATTAATAACTAAAGCAACAAAGAACATAGTGCCTAATAGCACTACTAATAATTGTGCGTAGCTCTCAAGTGTTGCAAGACCAGCGTCGGCAAAAGTCACTGCAACTAACCCGAAAATACCAACAGGAGCAAAAGCAATTACTTTATGGATAATAGCACTTACAGCATGTGAAATATCCTGCATCACTTGTTTTGTCGTGTCTGAACTGTGGCGCATAGCTAAACCTAGGCCAATTGCCCAAGCTAAAATACCAATAAAGTTAGCTTCACTAATTGCTTGAACAGGGTTTGCAATAAAGCTTAAAAGCAAATTTTTTAATATATCTGCGAGACTACCAGGCGCTTGTAAATCATTATGTGAAATTGTATTGAGGAATAACGTGCTTGGAAAAGAAAGGCTAACAATCACAGCTGTGAAAGCAGCAAGCAACATACCGACCACGTATAAAATCATAATGGGCCGTAAGTTCGCACTATGACCTACTTGAAAGTTGGCAATAGAGGAAAGCACCAATACAAAGACTAAAATAGGAGCAACCGATTTTAAGGCTTTAATGAAAAGCTCACCAAATAAACTTAAGTAAGGCGTAACGTTTGGAAATAGTAATGCAACGCCTATCCCTAGAATAATGGCGATAATAATCTTAGTGACTAAGCTTAATCGAGAAAAGAATGCAAGCATATAAAGGCCTTATTAACCTAATCATGGCTAAAGGTTGAACAAGCGGAGTATTTTATACTTAAGTGATGTGAATCTTAAGCTTTTTTATAATAACAATAAGTTTTTATAGTTGCTGGTAATATTAAGCTGTTGTTTTTATTATTCTTAATTTTAAATCTTAATTTTTTTACTTGGTGGTTTTGTTTGTTAATTGTTCATTAAAAAACTTGTGATATCAAAAAGCTGTGAAACTACTAAACTGCTTAAAGGAGAATAGACTGACAAAAGATTTATCGTGGTTACGATTTGGGAAAAGCTACGCGAATTTTCAAAACTTTGTGCTTCGACTAAACTCTAAGCTTTCAAGCTGAAAAATCGCATATTTCAGGAAATTACTACTATTATTATAAAATTATAATTTAAAAATATTATTTACTTGCACAGTACAGCTGGTGAAGCGTATTTAAAATTGAATGCATATTGTCATCCTTAATAGAATAAAAAATTTGCTTACCATCACGACGGGTTGATACCACATCACTTTTACGTAGCATCATAAGTTGTTGTGAAAGAGTAGGCTGGGTAATTTGGGTCTTCTCTTCAATTTGAGAAACATTTAACTCCTCATAAGCTAAGTGACATAAAATTAATAAACGATCTGTATTAGCCAAAGATTTGAGAATTCCAACGACTGAATCAGCCGCATTTTTCATTTCTTCAATTTGGAGTCCATCTTTCATACTTTATACCTATATCAATATAGCGGGCATAGTATAGATTGATCTTACGAAAATGAATGTAGCAAAACTAATCAATCCAATTGTTTTTGTTGAAAAGCAATATAAGTGGAATTGATAAATAAGCAGTCTTTCTAATTAAAAACAACTATTTGTAGTTATTTTGTGTCTAAAGTGTTGCGTTGTGTTATAAGTGTAATTGTTAAGTATAATTGAATTGAAGTCAACCAAAAATAATTCCAATTCAGTTCCAATAAATAGTTAAATCTAATTTATCTTTAAGCAAATCATAAAAAATGATTGAGTTTTTATTTTTTAAATATATAATCTGTTTTGTACAGACAGGTCTGTATATTTTGGTTTAGTAAGGTCGAAAAAAACGTCTAAATTTGAACCAAAATGACTTTCAGACGCAGCGTGATACATAAGAAGAATCATTAAATATAAGAAGAAGAATATCACGCTTTATTTTTATGCAGCTCTTTCAAAGTCGATTAACTTTTCTACTCGAGTCCAGTAATCATTAATCTTTATTGAACCGTGTTCAACTTGGGCTTGTATGGTCATACCTTCCAAGATATTAACTAATAACAAGGATAGGGGAACTGGTTCTTTTACCTCATACTGGTTAAGCAAGTTTTGCATGAGTTGAGTTAACCAAGCTTTATATAAAGTTGCTGGTTGATGCGTTGACGGATATTGTTTTAAAACTTCTTCCAAAGCCTTTTGAAACATACAGCCATTAAAATCTTCACTATTAAACCAGTCGGAATACCATAAAAAAACTGCTTTAATTCTTGCAAGAGGGTCTAACTCATCATGTTTTGATAAGGCTTCGGTAAGAGAGTTTTGTAAAAGCGTATTACGTAGAAGTAGACACTCTTCAATTAATTTTTCTTTTGATGGGAAATGCTTATAAAAAGTCATTTTTGCAACGCCAGATTCATTAATGATGCGATCTACACCTATAGAATTATAGCTATACGAGTTAAAAAGTCTTAATGCGGTGTTAATAATGTCATCTTTTTTCGACATATTTTAGCCTCTCATAAATGAATTGCTATTAGCTTGAACGGTGATCTTTATCAATGAGAATCTAGATGGATTAATTTTACAAGGTATTGTTTGTTATTGATAGAAAAAAGATATTATTTTTTAAACGCTGAAGTTTTACTTTTTAAGGAAAGAGTAAATAATTTCTAGGATATATTTTTAAATAATTTAGCTTTCAAATTTTCTCAATTACATTTCAAACTTCTTGAAGTTAATCATTTTTAACATAAGTTTATTTAAAATTTTAAAGCAATATTGACTATTAATCTATTTAAAAAATGGACTTTTCATTTCCATAAAAAATCCATTTTCGTAAAGCTTATTATTCTGAAGGTGGTAATAACATCAGAATAGATTCATTGAGTAAGTAAGCAACATTCTCTAGAACTTCAAGATCATTAAACTCGCTATTGAAAGCTAGACTTTCTCCATTAGCAATAGCTTTTAATTTTGGTGCAAAATTTTCAGCTATACATAATGCTTCGCCATTTCCCCAAAAGTTTAATGCCTTATCTTTTTCCGTATAGAGTAAGCGGGAGGCTGGCTCTAATAGAACTTCATAACCCTCGTGTAAAATCTCTTTAAGATCATCAGCTTCGATTTCATCAGGTTCAGGAATGTTATCTGGATATTTAGGTTCACTCATATAAGACATGATTGCTGCATCAAGCGCTGAGGAATCTTGTAACTGTGCTAAAACTAAGTCTTTGAGGTAGCTCAGTTCAGTTGCATTCATTTCGCCAATTTGGCTCATTTGTTTGCGTGCAATATCTATAACAGGGTTTTGCAATAAAGTATTAGCTGAAAACTGATCACTAATACGTTCCATCATTCCTGCAACGTTTGGCATGCGAAAGCCAAAAGAGAAAGTTAAACAATCATCTTCAGCAACGCCATAATGTGCCATTCCGGGTGGAACATAGAGTAAATCGCCAGGTGTTAAAACCTCATCAAATTGCACATCTATTTCTGGTAGAAGTTTTAAAGGTTGATTTGGTACAAATGCAGTATTTACATCACACATTTGCCCTAGCTGCCAGCGACGGTGTCCATGACCTTGAACTAGAAACACATCATAAAAATCAAAATGTTTTCCAACTGAACCACCTTTGGAAGCATATGACACCATAATATCGTCACGGCGCCATTGAGGAATAAAAGGAAATTTTTTCCAAAGTTCAGAAAGATCGAAAGAGTAGTGATCTACTGCCTGTACTAACAGAGTCCATAATTTTGGTAGCTTTTGAAAGTCACCTTTGGTTAAAGGTGAAGACTTTACGTGCCATTCATTTGGATTTCTATCTTTTTGGCGAATGAGTCGGGCACTTGCATGTTCTTCTAAAGCAAGTTCTTGCACATCTTGGGGTTCTAAAAGACCTACAATCTCTGGCAATCCGTTACGTACCAACAAAGGTTTTTTTTGCCAATATTCTGCTAAGAATTGTTCGGCAGTAATACCGCCTAAAACTGTTAAAGGTTCTGTCATGGAAATAACCTATTTATAAAACATCTAAAATTAAGGAATTTGTAGATCAAGCTGCCTTAAAATATGGCAAAGTTGAATCATAGGAAGCCCCATAAGTGTTGTCTGGTCTTGGCCTATCATTTTTTCAAACAAGCTAATTCCTAAACTTTCACACTTAAAGCTACCTGCGCAATGTAGTGGCTGATCTAATAAAATGTATCGTTCAATTTCAGCTTGATTCAGGTTTCGAAATTTAACTTGATAATGTTCAACCAGCGTTTGTTCAAAGTTTCTATCAAGCCATTGCACGCTAAGAGCTGTGCTAAAGAAAACAGTTCGGCCAGAATTATCTGCTAGTTGTGCTTTAGCATTTTCGGTAGTCAATGGTTTGCCAATAAAGTCATGCGGAGCATGTTCTCGCCAAGCAACTTGATCTGAACCAATAACAATCGCATTAGGATTTTGTGCAGCAATCACTTGGGCTTTTGTGAAAGCGAGCCTTTTCGCAAGTTCATCGGCATGGGTTTCACCACGAGGACTTTCATCAATATCCGGACTTACACAGATATAATTAATTCCAAGACGATTCATTAAGTCTTTGCGAGTTTGACTGCTGGATGCCAAAATAATTTGTGGCTGTACCATCACACTGCAAATTCCATTAAAACATCTAAAGGTACATAGCTTAATACAGCTTGATGACATGCATGTATTTTAATAGGAGGGGCTTCACCAGCTTGATAAGCCTCTACCCAACGCGTTACACAGATACACCAGAAATCACCGGGTTTTAGACCTGGGAAGCCTACCTCTGGTAAAGGCGTGATGAGATCATTGCCAATTTTTTGAGAAAAATTTAAGAAATCAGAGGTCATTTGTGCACAGACAGTGTGTTGACCAAGGTCTGTTACTGCAGTGTGGCAAAAACCATTTCTAAAATAGCCTGTAATAGGGTCAAAGCAACAACTTGCTAAAGGTTCCCCTAAAACATTTAAGCGATTGATTTGCGGATCTGGATGAATAGACATAATGGGTGAAATATCAAATAACTACCTCTATCATAATCAAAACTGGGGCTTTCTACAGCTTTTATGCAAAAAAACTAACCTTTTTTGATGTAATCATTTAAAATTGGTGCGTTTTTAAAATCATAAAGAGAGCTTTACATGAATTTTCAGCGTATGACTGACCTAAACTTAACAGGCAAACGTGTCCTTATTCGTGAAGATTTAAACGTTCCTGTCAAAAATGGTGTGATTACTAGCGATGCTCGCTTACGTGCAGCATTACCAACGATTAAAGCTGCTTTAGATAAAGGCGCAGCAGTGATGGTATTTTCACATCTAGGTCGTCCTGTTGAAGGTGAACCAAAGCAAGAACAATCACTTGCACCAGTCGCTGCTTATTTAACAGAAGTATTGGGCCAAGAAGTTAAATTATTAACAGATTATCTTGATGGTGTTGAAGTTGCAGCTGGTCAAGTCGTATTGCTTGAGAATGTACGCTTTAATCATGGCGAAAAGAAAAATAATCCAGAGCTTGCTCAAAAATATGCTGCATTATGTGACGTATTTGTTATGGATGCATTTGGTACTGCTCATCGTGCAGAAGCATCTACGGAAGGTGTAGCTCGTTTCGCTCCTGTAGCAGCAGCTGGTCCTTTGTTGGCTGCTGAATTAGACGCGTTAGGCCGTGCAATGCAAACTCCTGAAAAACCAATGGTTGCAATTGTTGCTGGTTCTAAAGTTTCGACTAAGCTTGATGTTTTAAACTCACTTTCTAGTATCTGTGATCAACTGATCGTTGGTGGTGGTATTGCAAATACATTCTTGGCAGCTGCTGGTTTTAACGTTGGTAAATCATTATATGAAGCTGACTTGGTTGAAACTGCAAAACAAATTGCTGCTAAAGTAAGCGTTCCGCTTCCTACAGATGTGGTGGTTGCTGATGCATCACAAATTAATTTTGAAGATTTCTTAGGTTCTTTAGCAGCAGCTCAAGCTGTTGTGAAGAAAGTAGAAGATGTGACTGCAAATGACATGATTTTAGACGTGGGCCCTGAAACTGCTAAAGCATTTGCTAATATTTTAACAACATCAAAAACGATTCTTTGGAACGGCCCAGTGGGTGTATTTGAAGTAGATCAATTTGGTGAGGGTACGAAAGCACTTTCCCTTGCGGTTGCACAATCTGAAGGATTCTCGATCGCTGGTGGTGGTGATACATTGGCAGCGATTGATAAATATAATGTAGCTGATCAAATTGGTTATATTTCTACAGGTGGTGGTGCGTTCCTTGAGTTTGTTGAAGGAAAAACATTGCCAGCAGTGGCTGTTCTACTTGAACGTGCTTAATACTGTTATATAAAAATAAGAAGGGATTGGGTGACCAATCCCTTTTTCATTGATAAGTCATTAAATTGTCATATATCTGCAATAAAATAATGAGTATTAAATCACCAACTGTGGACAATAGTGATGAATTTAAAGCTTACATTTGCTGCTGTGTTAATTGTACCGATGATGTTGACTGCTTGTGCTAAGAAAGATGAAGCATCTCAAGCTGGACAAGAATCGGCAGCTTCTACTGCTGTTTCTGAAAAAGTAACGCCTGAGCAACAAGCAGCAATTGATGCGATTGATAAGCCAGTGCTAGATGAAAAGAATACAGATGTAGCTGAAGGGAGCGCGCCAAGTGAGGCTGCTGCTTCAGAAACACATTAATTTGTTGTTTTTTGTTAAAAAATCCCTGCAAATGCGGGGATTTTTTTTGAAATACTGTGATTTGTTGCTGAATTGAAATAAATGACAGGGTAGAATAAGCCGCACTACCTGGGAGGATATTATGGCACTCATTTCAATGCGCCAGCTCTTGGATCACGCTGCTGAACATAACTACGGCGTACCAGCATTTAACGTAAATAACTTAGAACAAATGCGTGCAATTATGCTTGCCGCAGATGCAACCAATTCACCAGTAATTGTTCAAGCATCAGCTGGAGCTCGCAAATATGCAGGCGCTCCATTCTTACGCCATCTTATTTTGGCTGCAATTGAAGAATGGCCGCATATTCCAGTGGTAATGCATCAAGACCATGGAACAAGCCCAGAAATTTGTCAGCGTTCAATTCAGCTTGGCTTTAGCTCAGTGATGATGGACGGTTCATTAGGTACAGATGGTAAAACACCTACATCGTACGAATATAACGTTGATGTAACTCGTAATGTTGTTGCTTTAGCACACGCTTGCGGTGTTTCTGTCGAAGGTGAAATTGGCTGTTTAGGTAGCCTTGAAACTGGTATGGCTGGCGAAGAAGATGGTGTTGGTGCTGAAGGTGTACTTGATCACTCACAACTTCTTACTTCTGTTGAAGAAGCGACTCAGTTTGTTGCCGATACTAATGTAGATGCATTGGCGATTGCTGTGGGTACTTCACATGGTGCTTACAAATTCACTCGTCCACCTACAGGTGATATCTTGGCGATTGACCGTATTAAAGAAATTCATGCGGCATTACCAAATACTCATCTTGTTATGCATGGTTCAAGTTCTGTGCCACAAGAATGGTTGAAAGTAATCAATGAGTTCGGTGGTGATATTAAAGAGACCTATGGCGTACCTGTTGAACAGCTTGTAGAAGCAATTAAACATGGTGTTCGTAAGATTAATATTGATACAGACTTACGTTTAGCATCTACTGGTGCAATTCGTCAGTTTATGGCTGAAAACCCAGCTGAGTTCGATCCACGTAAATACTTTGCTAAAACTGTAGATTCAATGAAGCAAATTTGTATTGATCGTTATGAAGCGTTTGGTACAGCTGGAAATGCTGACAAGATTCGCCCAATTTCTTTAGAGAAAATGGTTGATCGTTATAAATAATTCCCGTCAGGGTTTAATTTAAAAAAAACCGGTTATGTAAATAACCGGTTTTTTATTAAGTGAATTTTATTTATAAAAAAACCTGTGATAAACACAGGTTTTAATGAAGAGAAAAAGTCTTACTTTTGTAAGTTCTTTTTGTCTAGGCTTGGATCTTTAATTTCTACATAAGCATTTGCACGTACTTCACGTAACCAGCTATCAATTTCAGTGTTAAATTGACGTTCACCTAAAATTTGACGTGCCATACGCTCTTGATATTCATGAGTCATATCTTTTTCGCGTTTTTCAGTTACTTGTAAGATATGCCAACCGAATTGAGTCTGGAAAGGTTCGCTGATTTCACCTACAGGAATTTCCTGCATTTTTTTGTCAAATTCAGGCACCATCATACCTGGAGTTACCCAGCCTAAGCTGCCGCCATCACGCGCAGAACCTGTATCATTTGAATAAGTCGCTGCAAGAGTTGCAAAATCATCGCCAGCTTTTAAGCGCTTATAGATGTTGTCAATAATTTGCTTGGCATTATCAAGGCTAACCACTTCAGAAGGTTGAATAAGAATATGGCGAGTTTGATATTGAGGTACTAATGCTTTTTGCTCATTTTGTTTACGTTCAAGGAGCTTTAATACATGTACACCATCACGTACTGAGATTAAGTCAGTTGTTTGACCTTCTTGTAATGGGGTAATACGTGCTGCAAGTTCGGCAGGAATGTCTGAAAGTGGGCGGAATCCCATGTCAGCACCCTCAACTTTTACATTTGCAGTTGAAAGTTTTTTCAATGCGTTTATATCATTACTTTGCGCAAGCTTTGAACGCACTTGTTGAGCTACTGATTGAACTTCCTGCGGATTATCACCAGCAATACGCATATGAATTACATGTGCTTGGTTGCCTAATGCAGCTTGTCCCTGAGGTGACTTTAAGAAGTTCTCTACATCTTGATCACTAATTTTAATACGAGACATGACTTGTTGTTGGCGCAAACGACTAATCGCTAAATCCTCAGCGATTCGACCGCGTAAACTTTCATAAGTCCCTGGGGCCATAGCGTCTAATTTTTGCTGAAAGGCTTCTAAACTCTTAGTACCAGATTGACTTGCTACTTTTAAGACGGCTTCATTTAAGCTTTTTTCATCAGGTTTGATACCATATTTTTTAACTTGTTCAAGTTGTGCCTGACGCAAGATGAGTTGATCTAACACCTGAAATTGCAAATATTGCTGAGGTGGAACCTCTTTTTTTTGTGCCTGAAGTTCGTGAGCGGCTTCAGCCATCCCTTGTTGAAGATCGCTTTTTAAAATTACGCTATTGTCCACAATTGCCACAACTTCATCAGCGGGTTGGGCAAAACTATGCATTGATGAAGAGATTAGGGCAGCAAGGGTAGTTGCTTTAAAAAACTGTTTAAGATGCTTTGTCTTCATTAACGTTGTGTCCAAGATTGATTAATTTTGTTAAAACCTAAAACGCGATTTTCAAGTAAAGACGCGAGTTTATTGTTTAAACCACCTAAACCTTTTAGTGTAACTTCAGCCATGATCGCGCGCTTTTCACTAACATCTGGAGATTTTGGATCGTCTAGATCGTTATAATACGAGCGGCCGTAGACAGAAATACCCCAGCAACATGACTCATAGTTAACTCCTAGTAAGAGTTCGCGGGCAACATCATTGTCCATGTCATATTGTACGTGGCCCATAATACGCCAATTGTCTTTAATTGGTTGTATAAAGGATGCAACAACTTGGTCGTAAGTATCTTGACGGCCAGGAATATCTTTACGATAGAAATAGCCTAAGTTGTATAGATTTCCTTTATCACCAGTATAGTAAAGTTGGAAATCACGTTGAGCGTTGTCGCCATTCGACATCCATGCTGAGTTAGCCGCAATAGTGAAGTTTTGATTAAGTTGGCTAGATAGGCTAACAACAGGGCCAGTATTACGCTCGGTGTCAAATTCATCTTGCTGTTTTAAAGTGACACGGCGATCTTCGAAATAATAACTTTGACCAACACTTGCACGTAAACGCTCTAAACCTACTGTATCGAAGAGGCTGTAACTTACACCTAGTGATAAGAAGTTATTGTCTTCAAGGCGGTCATGTCCATAAAAACGGTATGGATTAAATAACTGATCATAACTAATTGACGCACTTGTCGAATCAAAGTTAGGGTAGCCATCCTGATTTTTGTATGGCGCATATGCGTAGAAAGCACGTGGTGTAAGTGTTTGTAAGTACTTACCATCACGCTCAAAATTCAGTCCAGTATCCAAAGTAAATTGTGGCACAATGACTGATTTATTTTCAGAACCGCCATCTAAACCTTGAGATGCGATACTGTCCTTATCATAAAACGTTTGAATAGAACGTACCGAAACTTCAGGAATCACAAAAGCTGCCGGTGTGCGGTAGTTATAACGTGTTGCAAACTGGTTATAAATACGTGTACCGCTACTTTCCTGAGCAGAGTCATCATTAATCGATTTTTTAAAGTAAGCGGTATCGTTGTTAAATTCGTATTGTAAGCCTAATGGATTGCCAGTGACATAATTCAACAAGAATTGTGGTAAACGAGCATACGGCTTATCGACATCTAGAACTTCTGGGTCAAGCGTCTGGAAATCTTCGACTTTAAGCTGTGCTTTTAAACCCGGAATACCATGTTGGTAGTTAAGTTCCCATGCTCTACGTAAGTTAAGATCTGTTTTAGAGTTAGGGCTACTATCTAAGTCAGAGAAATAATCTTTATCTGACGCATAGTTATATTCAAGGTTGGTAGACCACTGATCGTTAATTTCCCAGTTATGTAAAAAATGGAAATCTTTACGATCTTTATCGTCATAACCTTTGTCAGATGGCAAGATGCCACCCCACATTTCACCAGCGCCAAAGCCGTCGGTTAAATAACGGAAGTCACCTTTTAACATTGCACCACGATCTGCTAAATAACGTGGAGTAAGTGTCAGATCATAGTTAGGTGCAAGGTTTAAATAGACCGGAACAGAAAGCTCAACACCACCATCGTTTGAGAAACCAAACTGTGGGTTGAGAATACCAGTAGTACGGCGGTCGTCAATTGGGAAGTTAAAGTAGGGAACAGCTAGAACTGGGACATCTTTAACATATAGTTTTGTCCCGCGAGTTACACCGCGTCCAGTTTCCTGATTTAACTCAATTTTATTTGCTTGGATTTTCCAGCCCGGTTTTTGGCCGGGTGGGCAGGTTGTATAGGTTGCATCATTAAGAACCATAACATTTGGTGAGGTTCTTTCGATTTTTCCTGCATGACCATGGGCGTGTTGTTGCTCAGAAATATAAAAACTATTATCTAAATTCCCGGTTTGGGTTTTTAGGTTGTAATTAATTTCATCACTCTGTGAAAGTAACCCGCCTTGAGCTAACTGTACTCGACCTTGTGCATGTGCAAAGGTTTGGGTTTTATCAATCGTTACTTTGTCAGCGCGAACGGTGCGTCCTTCCTGATCAATAACGACATCACCTTCTAAAACAGAATCACCCGCTGGATTGTAATGTCCGTAGTTGGCCGTAACGACAGAAGTCGCTTTATCGGCATCTAAAGCTTTTGTCTCAGGGTTAATCGGTGTAACCCATGTACCTTGGCAAAATGCCGAGCTTAAATATTTATTGTCACGAAGCTGAGCTTCAGGTGCAGATTTATCAACATAGTATTGCTGAAAAAATTCTTGGCCTGGGTAAGCTTCCTTGATGCTCGCTTTAAGTTGATTATTGTCTATATTGGAGACAACATCAGTTGACTCAGCATAACTTGATTGTATGGAGCCACATAAGAGCGTAAAAATAGCTGTCGCTAAAGGATTAAATTTAAACTGATGCTTCATTGTCTCATTAACCAAGTATGCTAATTCACAATTAATTATTGTCGCATCATAGAGAAAAAGTTTATAAGTGGCTACACTTAACCCTTCAAAAATCTCAGCTTGTTTTAGATTTTATTGCAAATGAATACACAACGTGAACAATTGATATATACATGGCTTACATCTGTTCTGGAAAATGATCAATTTAAGATCGCTTTTTTAGCAGGTGATGCAAGCTTCCGCCGTTATGCGCGTATCGAGTTACAAAATAAAACGTATATGCTCATGGACGCTCCTCCAGAAAAAGAAGACTGTGTTCCGTTTGTGACCATTGACGAATTTTTTGCAGGTCATGGCGTGCGTGTACCTCAGATCATCGCAAAAGATTTGACTCAAGGTTTTCTGTTATTGGAAGACTTTGGTGATGTGCTTTTATCGACATTATTAACTGATGAAACAGTTGATAAATATTATGAACAAAGTTTTAAACAGCTTATTCAGTTGCAGTCTATAGAAGGTGCTAGTCAGTTCCCAGCGTATTCCTACGAAAAATTAATGTCGGAAATGCAGCTACTCACAGATTGGATGTTGCCATCCCTTGCTATTGAGCCGACTGTTGAGCAGAAAAAAACGATTAATGATGCGTTTGATTTCTTGGCTCGTGCTGCGTTAGCCCAACCACAAGTCATCGTACATCGAGATTTTCATAGCCGTAATTTGATGAAAATTACCAATGAGCAAGAGTTGGGGGTCATCGACTTCCAGGATGCTGTTATTGGTGCTGATACATATGACTTAATTTCGATTACTCGTGATGCATATGTTCAATGGAATGCTGAACGTGTTTATCAATGGTTTAAAGTGTTTTATGACTTATTACCAGAGTCGACTAAACAAAACCGCAGTTTTGATCAATTTAAACGTGATGCAGATTTAATGGCTATTCAACGCCATATTAAAATTTTAGGTATCTTCGTTCGTTTATTTGAACGTGATGGTAAGTCTGGTTATTTGAAGGATTTGCCACGTGTCATGTGGTATTTACTTGAAGAAAGTCGTGGTTACGCTGAACTTGAAGAGTTTATGGTGTTTATGAATAACATAGTGATGCCTAAATTTATCGAGAAATATGGTAGCTATGAGGTAGCAGCATAATGAAAGCAATGATTCTTGCTGCTGGCTTGGGCAATCGTATGCGTCCTTTGACTTTACATACGCCTAAGCCTTTACTTGAAGTAGGTGGTAAACCATTAATCGTATGGCATATTGAAAAGTTACAAAAAATTGGTGTAACTGAAATCGTTATTAATACTGCATGGTTAGGTGAAAAACTTGCTTCAACATTGGGTGATGGTTCTCAATTTGGGGTCAAAATTTTATGGTCTCATGAAGGTGAAGGCCTAGAGACAGCTGGCGGAATTATCAATGCATTACCTCTTTTAGGAAACGATCCATTTATTTTGGTGAATGGAGATGTTTGGACTACGATGGATTTTGCTCCTCTTTTAAATGTTCAATTAGGTGATAAATTAGGCCATTTAGTATTGGTTGATAATCCTCCTCAGCATTTGAAAGGTGATTTTGTTCTGTCTAATGGTTTAGCTTATACCTTTGAGCAAGAACAAAATGGAGCTGCTTTTACCTATAGTGGTATTGCAATTCTTTCTCCAGACATGTTTTTAGGGCTCGAAAATGGTAAGCGTCCACTTGCGCCTTTGTTAAAACAAGCCATGTTGGAACATCGGATTAGTGCTGAGAAAATGTATGCAAATTGGGTTGATGTGGGAACGCCTGAGCGTTTAAATCAACTAGATCAGCAAATTAAGCAGGGCTTATACGATTAACTGAATAATCGCTAAGCGGTAAATACTGTGCCGATTTATAGAAATCGGTATACTTTGGCAAATTTTTTTGAGATGACTTGCAGCTATGCATCCTTTTTTCCAAGAATTAAAGCAAGGTAGTCAGGCATTAGGCCTGAACTTAAGCGACGAAGCATTGACGCTCTTGTTGAAGTATCAGGATGCATTAGTGCTTTGGAACAAAGCATATAATCTGACAGCAATTCGCGATCCGAAAGAAATGTTAGTGAAGCATTTGTTGGATAGCTTAAGTATTTTGAAAGATTTGCCAGAAGGTCGATTACTCGATGTTGGTACTGGTGGTGGTATGCCAGGCATGATCATTGCATTATGTCAGCCAGAACGTAACTGTGTGCTACTTGACTCAAATGGTAAAAAAATCCGTTTTTTGAAACAATTTATTGCTGATCTTAAATTGAGCAATGTTGTGGCAGTACAAACACGTGTTGAGAATCAAGATACAATTGATGAGCTTGGACAGTTTGATGTCATCACAAGCCGTGCTTTTGCTTCTTTAACAGATTTTGTAGATGCAGCTCAGCCATACTTACATCAGGGCAGTATTATTGCAGCAATGAAAGGAGTTGTGCCGGTTGAGGAAATTGAGCAGCTTAAGCCAGACTTTTCATGTAAAGTGATTGAGCTGAATGTACCAAGACTTGATGAACAACGTCATTTACTTTTACTTCAACGTATTTAAATAAAAAGTATTAGGGTTACCATGGCTCAAATTATTGCGATTGCAAACCAAAAGGGTGGTGTTGGTAAAACAACGACTGCAGTAAATCTTGCAGCGTCTCTAGCTGTATTAAAGAAACGTGTATTACTTGTAGATATGGATTCACAAGGTAATGCTACGATGGGGTCCGGTATTCAAAAGAATGATCTTTTGTATTCAATTACGGATGTACTACTTGGTGAAGTGCCAATTGAAACAGCTATTCAAAAAGCTGAAGTTGGATATAAAGTTTTAGGTTCTAACCGTGAGCTTTCAGGTGTTGAACTTGCTATTGCAGAGCAAGAGGGCCGTGAGTTCATTTTAAAAAATGCTTTGAATGAAATTAGAAACTCATTTGATTTTATTATTGTGGATTGTGCTCCAAGCTTGAGTTTAATTACAGTTAATGCTTTAGCGGCTGTAGATAGTGTAATTATTCCAATGCAGTGCGAATATTATGCGCTAGAGGGTTTAGCTGATTTAACCCAGACTATTGATCGAATTCAAAAAGCATTAAATCCTGATTTAGAAATTATTGGTGTATTACGTACAATGTACGATGCACGAAATGCCTTAACACGTGATGTATCTGCAGAGCTAGAACAATATTTCGGCAAAAAGCTTTATGATACTGTTGTTCCACGTAATGTCCGCTTAGCAGAAGCGCCAGCACATGGTTTACCTGTGATCTATTTTGAGAAAAGTTCTAAAGGTGCAGTTGCATACTTAAATCTTGCGGCTGAGATGTTAAAGAAAAGTAAAGTGAAGAAAGGAAGTAAAGTATGAGCATCAAAAAACGCGGATTGGCTAAAGGACGTGGTTTAGATGCATTACTTGGTTCAATTCAAAAAGAAAAATTACAACTTGAAGCACAGGCACTTGACCACGGACAGTTGAAGCAAATTGATGTAAATTTATTAAAACGTGGTGAATATCAGCCGCGTCGTTTTATTCATGAGCATGATTTACAAGAATTAGCATCTTCTATTGAAAAACATGGGGTGATGCAACCTATTGTCATTCGCCCAGTGGATGATGAAGTACATCCGTACGAAATCATTGCTGGTGAGCGTCGTTGGCGTGCTGCACAACTTGCAGGTTTATCTGAAATTCCTGCAATTGTTCGTGATTTAAATGATCAAGTTGCTATTGCTCTAGCACTCATTGAGAATATTCAACGTCAAGATTTAAACCCGATTGATCAAGCAATAGCTTTACAACGCTTCCATGATGAATTTGGCTTAAGCCACCAAGAAATTGCTGATACAGTAGGAAAAGCACGTACTACAGTAAGTAATTTACTACGTTTGTTAAGTTTGGCGGATGAAATTAAAGACTTCATGCAGCAAGGTCTACTTGATATGGGGCATGCTCGAGCTATCTTGACGTTAAAAGGTAAAGATCAATTAGACGTTGCTAAAATTGTAATTGAAAAAGGTTTATCTGTTCGTCAAACAGAGCAATTGGTGCGTGATAGAAGTGAACCTAAACAGGAGAAGGAAAAAGCACCTGTAGCACCAGATATTGAGCAATTAACGCAAAAATTATCAGAGCGTTTTGGCGCTAATGTAAAAATTGATCACAATCAAAAAGGTAAGGGTAAGCTTGTTATTCATTATCATACCTTAGATGAGTTGGATGGTATTTTAAATATTTGTTTGCCTGATTAATTTGCATTTGGGTCATATATTTCTAATTTTATATTCTTGGGGAAGAAGATATGTGGGAACTTGTGAGAGCGGGTGGCTGGTTAATGCTGCCTTTAATTCTATGCTCGATTTTAACTGTTGCGATCAGTATTGAGCGTTTTGTTCGGTTAAGACGTTCACAAGTTCTACCCAAAGCATTAATTGATGATAGTTCTTTAAGAACTGAAGATATTGTGGAAAATTTGGAACAAAATGTAGAAGTGCAAAACAGCGCATTGGCTCACATTTTAAAAGCAGGTTTTGATCATCGTGAGCATGGTGAGCAATTTGCACGTGCCCAAATGGAAGTGGCAGCTTCTCAAGAAATTTCTTATTTAGAAAAAAATATTAATTTCTTAGGAACTTTGAGTGCAGTGGCACCTTTACTCGGGTTGTTGGGTACGGTAGTTGGGATTATTGAATCATTCCTTGTGATTGATTTTGGATCCACTGGTAGCCCAAGTTTAATGATTCCAGGTATCTCTAAGGCGCTTATTACCACAGCTGTGGGAATGTTAATTGCGATTCCAGCTTTAATCGCGTATCGCTATTTCCAGAGAGTGGTCCAAGATTATGTGGCTGAACTCGAACAGCAATCGACTTTATTTCATGCCTCATTATTCTATAAACGTTCATCGTCTATAGCAGAACACCGTCGTGTTGGGTAATGGGTGAATAGCCAGATGAAATTTAAACGTTCTCAGGTCGAAGACATTCATATCAATTTAACGCCCATGATTGATTGTTTGCTGTTCATTTTGGTTTTTTTATTACTGTCGACTACTTTTAATCAGCCAAGTCGCATTAATTTAACGTTACCAGATGCACAAGGTGTTCCACCAAAACAGTACGATCAGAAAATTGAAGTCATGATAGACTCTGCTGGTCATTATGCTGTAAATGGTCAGGCACTTTCGTCTAAAGAGGTTGCTGATCTGAGTACTGCGATTAAGCAAGTTGCTCAAGAGCGCCGTGATTTTATGTTCATCATTGCTGCGGATGCTAAAGCGTCTCATCAGGATGTAATTCGCGTTATGGATGTAGCAGGACAACTCGGTTTTGTTAACATCAATATTAGTACCAAAGTTCCTTCTAGAGGTTTTTCTGAGTGAATCAAGATTTTAAGGTTTATTTGCGTCTCATTGCCTATTTAAAACCTTATTGGGGCGTGGCCTTATTAGTTCTTATCGGGTTCGGTATTAACTCAGCAACAGAAGTTTCCGTTGCTAAATTGATTAAATTTATTATTGATGCAATCCAACACAGTAGCAGAGCTGATTTGGATTGGTTCCCATTATTAATCATTTTATTAGTTTTTTTCCGTGGTTTAGGCCTTTTTATGGGCGGTTACTATACTGCGGTGATTTCACGTAGTCTGGTTTTTAGTATTCGACAAGAAGTTTATGCCAAGCTTTTAAGATTACCTGCACAATATTACTTAGATAATTCATCTGGTCATATTACTGCCAAGATTATGTATAACGTTGAGCAGCTAACAGCAGCTTCTTCGGAATCATTAAGAACCATTGTTAGGGATGGAATGATTACCCTTGGGCTATTAGGTTATCTGTTTTATACCAATTGGCGCCTTACGCTGTGTATTTTTGTATTTTTACCAGTCATTGGCATATTGGTACGTAAAGCCTCAAAACGAATGCGAAAGCTTTCTTTACAAGTCCAAGATACGATGGGCGATGTGAACCATGTTGTCCAAGAAAGTATTAATGGTAATGCGGTAGTAAAAAGTTTTGCAGGTGAGGAATCTGAACAAGCAAGATTCTATAAGTCATCGGAAGAAAACTTAAAACGTGGTCTGAAAATGGTAATTGTGCAAAACCTGAATAGTCCAGTGGTTCAGGTGGTGATGGCTTGTGCTATGGCCCTTATTGTATGGTTAGCTTTACGTCCACAAATTTTGGGTAGTACGAGTGCTGGTGAGTTTGTAGCTTACATTACAGCAGCTGGTTTGTTAGCAAAGCCAGTTAAAAACTTGACTGATGTTAATGAAAAGTTACAACGCGGTTTAGCGGCAGCTCACTCTGTTTTTGAATTATTAGATTTGCCTGAAGAGCAAAATAATGGTCATTTGAAACCTAAATTAAATGGTGCGATTCGTTTTGATCATGTGGCATTAAATTATGCTGATGGCGTACAAGCAATTAAAGATTTCTCTCTAGATATTCTTCCTGGTCAAACTGTAGCGTTAGTTGGTCGTTCAGGTGCTGGTAAAAGCTCATTGGTTAACATGTTGGTACGTTTTCAAGAGGTATCAAGTGGGCAAATTTATTTAGATGGTGTGCCAATTAATGACATTGATCTTTCTTGTCTGCGTACACAAATCGCAATGGTAAATCAGCAAGTTGTATTATTTAACCGTACTGTTCGTGAAAATATTGCTTATGGTCAGTTGCAGAGTGCCTCAGACGAGGAAATTCATGCTGCTGCAAAAGCTGCATATGCACATGACTTTATTATGAATTTACCAAATGGTTATGATACTGTCTTGGGTGCACAAGGCCTAAACTTATCAGGTGGACAACGCCAGCGAATTGCTATTGCTCGAGCTATTTTAAAGAATGCTCCAATTTTAATTTTAGATGAAGCTACAAGCGCTCTAGATAATGAATCTGAACATTTTATTCAGCAAGCATTTGATGAAGCGATGCAAGACCGTACAACTATTGTTATTGCTCACCGTTTATCAACAATTGAAAATGCTGATCGTATTGTAGTGATGGATCAAGGGCAAATTGTTGAACAAGGTACTCACCAAGAACTCCTCACAAAACATGGTGCTTATTATCAATTACATCAACGTAATTTCGAGGATAACTAAGCATGTCATTAGCCCAGCTAATCCAAAATGCATGGAATAAGCAATCAAGTTGGTTGGTTGCTTTACGTCCATTATCTTGCTTGTATCGTGCTGGGTTTCTATTCAATCGTAATCTTTATCATTCAGGTTTTAAGCCGGTTTATAAAGCACCTGTGCCTGTGATGGTTATAGGTAATATTACAGTGGGAGGAAGTGGGAAGACTCCATTATTAATACAACTGGTGAATTATCTACAGCAGCATAATGTAAAAGTTGGGGTAATTAGTCGGGGGTATGGGGGTAGTGGTCCTTTTCCCATGTTAGTTACCTCAGGTGCACAAGTCGCTCAGGTTGGAGATGAGCCTGCATTAATTGTTCAGGCTACAAGTGTACCAATGGCGGTAGGTCCTAATCGGCAGGCTGCAATAGAGCTATTACTTAAATCATCAGAAATAGATTTGATTATCAGTGACGATGGGCTACAGCATTGGGCATTAGGACGGCAAATAGAGTGGATTGTACTCGATCAAAATCGTGGTCTAGGAAATCAAAAACTATTACCTGAAGGATATTTGAGAGAGCCAATTGAGCGTTTAGAAACAGGAACGGTGATTGAGCATACTTATAAACCCGTTACAGAGTTAAATATGCACCTCGAGGTAGGACAGCCATATTTACTCAATCCTTTGTCTAATTCTAAACCCAATTTCAATCCTGAGAATAGTTATCACGCTGTAGTCGGTATTGGCTTTCCTCAACGCTTTTATCAAACACTTAAAGATTTGGGTCTGAAACAATTTCAAGAACACGCATTTCGTGACCATCATGATTACACAATTAATGATTTGATTTTTAATGACGACCTGCCGCTTGTTACAACTGAAAAAGATGCGGTTAAACTATTAGCATTACTTGAAAAGCATCCTGAATTTAAACAGTCTATTTGGGTGGTTCCTGTTAAAGCCGTCCTGTCTCCACAGTGTTATCAGGTTTTAAAACAGCAATTGCAAGAACTTGATATTCAATTATCTTAGGTAGAAAAAATGAAACACATCGTCATTCCAGCACGCTTCTCAAGTTCGCGTTTGCCAGGTAAACCATTGTTGCTTATTCATAACCGTCCTATGATTTTACGTGTAGTGGATCAGGCAAAAAAAGTCGAAGGTTTTGATGATCTGTGTGTGGCAACAGATGACGAGCGTATTGCTGAGATTTGCCGTGCAGATGGAGTTGATGTGGTTCTTACGAGTCCGGATCATCCTTCAGGAACAGACCGTTTAAGTGAAGTTGCTCGTATTAAAGGCTGGGATGCAGACGATATTATTGTAAATGTTCAAGGTGATGAACCTTTGTTGCCAGCTCAACTTGTCCAACAAGTTGCGAAACTTTTGGTAGATAAACCAAATTGTTCAATGTCTACGTTGTGTGAGCCAATTCATACCTTAGATGAGTTTCAGCGGGACAGTATTGTAAAAGTAGTCATGTCTAAACAAAATGAAGCATTATATTTTAGCCGTGCAACTATTCCGTATGATCGAGATGGGGCTAAGCATGCTGAACCAACTTTACATACACAAGCATTTCGTCATTTAGGTTTGTATGCTTATCGAGTGAACTTATTACAAGAGTATGTAACATGGGATATGGGTAAACTTGAAAAGCTTGAGAGTCTTGAACAATTACGTGTTTTAGAAAATGGTCATCGAATTGCAATCGCTGTAGCCGAAGCAAATTTACCACCCGGTGTGGACACACAAGCTGATCTTGATCGCTTAAATAATATGCCTGTTGAATCTTTTGAATAAGCGTTAATTTTTAATGAATCCGAATGTAATTTCAAAGGTTTATCCTTGGCAGCAAACAACATGGGATACCTTGACTACAAGGTTTCCCAATATTGGCCATGGTCTCTTATTTTACGGCAAGCAAGGGTGTGGGAAACATGCTTTTGCTAAGCATTTTTTAGCATGGGTGCTTTGTTTAAATAAGCAGGCGCAAGGCCCTTGTGGGGAATGTAGCAGTTGCCAATGGCTAAAATCAGACACTCATCCCAATTATGTTCATATCACAACGGATGAAGAAAATAAAAAGCAGAATGCAAAAATTAAAATAGAAAAGATACGTGACTTACTACCTTTCGTACAACAAACGGGAGAAGGTTGGCGCGTTATTGTGATTGAACCTGCTGAGGCGCTTAATTTGGCATCCTCAAATGCTTTACTAAAGACTTTAGAAGAACCGGGGGAGCGTGTTGTTTTAATTCTGCTGGCTGATCACTACCTTAAATTACCAGCCACTATTCGTAGCCGTTTACAGCATTTTGCTTTGGATCGTATCTCCTACGAGCAAGCTACATCATATTTGAATGAACATTTATCTGAGATTGCAGAAGTACAACCAGATTTATTACTTGGTTTATCCAATGATATGCCTTTACAAGCAATAGAAATTGCTAAAAGTGATTGGTTTGCGAAAAGGCAGATTTTCTTAAATGACTGGCTTAAGATTGTTGCTCAAAAAGATATGCCTCTATTTTTCTCTGGCAAATGGCAAAAAGAATTAAGTTTTAGTGATTTTATAATGCTTTTTGAATACTTGTTGGGTGATTTAATTTGTGTCAAGCTAAATCAACCACAGAAAAATACTGATTTAGATTTTGATCAGTTAAGCTCATATTATGATTTAGAAAGCTTATTTAATATTTATAATGAATTACAACAAGCAAAAAAGCTTGTTGAGCAAAATGTACAAAGTCAACTAATTATAGATCAGTTGTTTATAACGTTAATGAATATTTAAGGGGAAGATGATGCAGCCGCAAATGGGGGGGATTATTCAGGTAAATATTCCTGATAAAGCTACTTTACAAGCAAGCTATATGGGGTATGTGCAAGGTGGAGGTCTATTCGTACCATCAAAACAAAAGGTAAAGATGGGACAAGAAATTTTCATTTTGGCAACTTTGCCTGAGCAGTCTCAAAAAATTCCTCTAACAGGTAAGGTAATCTGGATCTCCCATAAGCAAAGTGGATTTAAACCTCAAGGTTTTGCTATTCAGTTGAGTGGAGATAAGGGAATTTACTATAAAAACGAGGCAGAACGAGTTTTGGCTGGTAGTATGTCTCTAGACCGCCCAAGTTATACCATGTAATTAAATAGGAAAGAAAAGTGTTTGTTGATACGCATTGCCATTTAACGATGTTGGATTTAACGCCTTATAACGGTGATCTGGATCTTGCGCTTGCAGCAGCGCGAGCAGAAGGAGTGTCTAAGTTTATGGCAATTTCCGTAGATCTAGATGACCATATTGCACTAGCAGAAATTGCAAAAAAACATGAAGACGTTGGTTATACGGTCGGCGTACATCCTTGTGAAGATGTAGATACTATGGCACGCGCAACAACGGAATATTTAGTTGACTTAGCTCAATCAGAAAAAGTATGGGCTTTAGGTGAAACTGGACTAGATTATTATCACAGTACAGATTTTATTGAGGAGCAAAAGGCATGTTTTGCAAGACATATCCAAGCTTCAAAAATTGTAAAAAAACCAGTTGTCGTTCATACCCGTTCAGCAAAGCATGATACGGTAGATATTATTCGTGCTGAACACTCAACACATGGAATTCTGCATTGTTTTACTGAGGATTGGGAAACGGCTAAAGCTGTGCTGGATTGTGGCTATTACATTTCTTTTTCCGGCATTGTGTCATTTAAGAACGCGCAAGATCTAAGAGATGTTGCTAAACAGGTTCCTCTAGATCGTCTTTTAATTGAAACAGATAGTCCATATTTAGCCCCTGTTCCATATCGTGGTAAAACAAATGAGCCAAAATATGTGCCTTATGTAGCCAAAGCGCTCAGTGATGTATATGATAAATCGGTTGAGGAAATTGCAATGATCACCTCACAAAATTTTGAGAACTTGTTAAAAGCGATTTAGGTTATAGAAACTATATAAGAGAGTAATTGCGTGAAGATGGATCGTCAGGCTCAGTTCCGAGCAAGAGAAGTATTAATATTTCAGGTTGCGGAACAATTATTGCTAGAAAATGGCGAAGCTGGAATGACACTTGATGTCCTGGCTGCTGAGCTTGATTTAGCAAAAGGAACTTTGTACAAACACTTTCAAAGTAAAGATGAGTTGTACATGCTGTTGATTATTCGTAATGAGCGTATGTTACTTGAAATGGTTCAAGATACTGAAAAGGCCTTTCCAGAACATTTAGCTTTTTTCATGTTGCATCATTTACATCATCCTGAGCGAACAGTTTTATTTCACCAAATTGAAGAAAAACTCTCAATCACTGCTCAAGGTGTCCATCATCTTTTTCATGAGCTTTATCAAGTCCGTAAACAGCGATTGCGAATTATCATTCGCATGACAGATCATTATTTAGAATCTATTCAAAGTAATATGACAACTCGTGATTATTTGGCTTCTATTTGGTCATTAACTCATGGTGCAGCAGCTATTCTCAATTCAAGTTTTTACCAACGGTATTTAGGTTCAAGAGACACTTTGAGAGTGGCTTATATTGATCAGGCATTAGCCTTACCTAAACAAGCTGTTGAGCAATATGCTTAGGTCGATATGAAAACTCAATCACCTAAATCCCAAAAAGGTTTTACGCTTATTGAAGTGATGGTGGTGATTGTTATTATGACGATTATGACTTCACTCGTCGTACTTAACATTGGTGGGGTTGACCAAAAGAAAGTAATGCAAGCAAGAGAGCTATTTTTGCTTGATATACATAAAATTGGTAAAGAGTCGCTTGATCAATCTCGTGTTCTAGCTTTATCCACTCTCAGCGAAACCGACGTTTCACCATTTTCTTATGAACTGTATGAATATCACGACCAGAGTAAATTACAGGTTCAAGATATAAAAAATCGCTGGCAAAAATATTCAGAATTTACTACGCGGCAACTGCCTAAACATGTATCGTTTACAGTACAACCTTTAGATACGCAAAACTATTCAAAAGCTACGAATACCGATTTAATTGGAGGGCAAGCTCCTCAGTTAATCTGGTTTGGCAATGGTGAAGCTAAAACCGTTAAAATCCAGTTCTACTTTGAGCAAAAACCAATTGGTTCAGAAATACAAATTGATCATTTGGGTAAAATAAATGAAATCTAAAGGCTTTACTCTATTAGAAGTGATGGTTGCTTTAGCAATTTTTGCAGTGGCGGCTGTCGCGCTAACTAAAGTAGCCATGCAATATACTCAATCTACCTCAAATGCAATCCTTAGAACAAAAGCACAGTTTGTTGCAATGAATGAAGTTGCTTTAATGGAAATAAATCAGGAATGGCTCGAAGGTACACAAAGTAAGCAAGTGACTTCTCAAGGCGAGACTTGGCAGATTGATAAATCTGCGCAATCTACAATTAGTCCAAATGTTCAAAAAGTAGATGTACAAGTTAGTTTATATGATTCTGATAAGGGGAAAGTTCAAAATGGTATTACCCACTTGGTATTTTTTAATTACCCAATGAAAGCGAAATAATGATAAAAAATAAACATTTTTGCTCTCAAAGCACAGCTCCTCGTCTTACGGCACGATCGAGCAGTGCTCGATTAATTCGGGCCTCAGGATTTACTTTAGTTGAGCTTTTAGTTTCGATTGCAATTTTTGCTATTTTATCTATGTTGGGTTGGAAGGTTTTTGATTATTTACTAAAAGTCCGTGATCGTAATACTCAACATGAAGTGCAGTTGTTTGAATTACAGGATGCTTATCAACAAGTTTTGCGTGATACGTTGCAGATTATACCTTTGTCAGCAAATCAAGGCGGGCAATTACATCCAGCTCTAGAGCTTAATAATCAAGTTCTTCGTTTTAGTAAGGCAGGTGTTACTGACCCTTTAAAGCAAGGATTATCACCTTTTGAGCGTATTGAATATCAATATGACCCTGACCAAAAAAAGCTTTATCGTCTTAAATATAGTAATTTAAATACTTCAAATAGAGAGCAGCCCCTATCAAGTGCACTGTTGAGCCAAGTTGAACAATTTCAAATTATGGTGTTGACACCGCAAGAAGTGACAAAGTGGCCAGAAATTAATCTTGACCCTACAAAACCTGAAGAATTTAGAAAGTTACCGAAAGGTATAAAAATACAACTCACGGTTGCAGGTGTAAGTTATGAGTGGGTTTATAGTTTGAATCAAGGGGTTTCATCGCTCTCCAAAGAAGGAGGAGGGTGATATGTTGCACTATAAAAAAAATCAGCAAGGTGTAGCGTTACTCACAATTTTGATAATGGTTGCTTTAGCTACAATTTTAGCTGCCTCTATCGCAAAGCATCAAACTAATACCATGGAAAATACGGGTTATTTGATGCGTCAAAATCAGTCATTACTTTATGCAAAAAGTGCAGAAGCTTTTTTTTCTGAGTTGTTAATTCAAGATACAAATAATGCTGGTGGTATTGATCATTTAAAGGAAAGTTGGGCACAACCGATGCCACCTTTCCCAATAGAAGATGGAATAGTATCGGGACGTTTACTAGATGAATCAGGTAAATTTAATCTGAACAATTTAACGACCAATGAAGGTACGGTAAACGAAGCTGCTAAAAACTGGTTTGAGCGGTTGCTTGTGCGTGTGGGTTTGCCGGCAGAGTTAAGCCAAGCAGTTATTGATTGGCAAGATCCAGATGACGAACCATCTGGACCTATGGGAGCAGAAAGTAACTATTATGAAGGCCTTGATCCTGGCTATTTGGCTTCAAACACTAAATTTCATCGTATTGAAGAGTTGAAGTTGGTAAGAGGTTTTGAAGGGAAAAAATATGATTTAATTGCGCCATATATATCGGCATTACCTGAAAATACAAAAGTGAATATTAATACTGCATCACCATTAGTATTAGCGAGTATTGATCAAAAATTAGATTTAGGGACTATAGAAAAAGAACTTCAATCACGCCAACAAAATTTAAAATTCTTTCAAAATATTGATGAATTATGGCAATTGAATGCTTTTTCAGCAGTTGATACACAAAAGAAAACTGAAGTTAATAGCCTTTTAGATGTGAAGTCGAGCTTTTTTCAGGCACAAATTGAGGTTGTGTTGAATAATAGAAAAAGACAGTTTACAAGTGCCTTAATGCGCAGCGATAAGCAGATTTATGTATATTCTAGAAATATGGCGCCTTTTAACTAATTGAAAATTTATAATTTATTTGCTTTTGGTGGAATATCGAGGTTTGTAATTATAAATTTTTCTCGAGTACATATTGGAATAAATCTAAATTTTTTATATGCGTAGCTTCAATGTTTCTTCACAAGTCTTATCATACTTTTTGCTAATTGTTTCTAATTGAAAAGTGGTGCGAAATTTTCGTCTTTTGCTTTATAATAATGTTCTTAGAAGAAATGATCGATTTGGCACATGTTAATTCGTAAGTTATTTAAGTTTGAAAATGCACATGTTGTACGTAACTGTACATCGGATCGTTGTAAGCGATCAATTCATGGACATAGCTATAAAGTTGAATTATTGCTTAAAGCTTCGAAATTAGATCATGGGCAAATGGTTTATGATTTTGGACTCCTAAAGGGAGTCATAAAAGATCTTTTCGATAGCTTTGACCATGCAATCTGTTTTTGGGAAAAAGATGATCCCCAATATATTGATGCATGCCAGACTTTTAGTGCTCGTTGGATTTCTTTACCAGTTTCACCGTCGGCTGAACAGTTTTCACGTATATTCTTTTATCTAGCTCAGCAAGTTTTGCAATCAACAGTCACTCAAAATGGGGAAGGTGATGTTGAAGTGTATTCTGTTATTGTTCATGAGACTGATACTGGATATGCTCAAAGCTTTATTGAAGATATTCAAAACGAACAAATGGGTATTTTAAGTCTCGATAGAATTGTTTTTTCAGAACAAATTCAGATAGAGTGGGCAAATCCACGCATGTATGAAGACTTGAAAACAGGGATTAAATTTAATAATCCTCAAGTTGATTTACAAGTCGAAGTATAAATCGAATTACTTACATATTTGTAGAATTGAAAATTGATCTAGGATGACATTAATGCAATTAACTGAGCAACAGCAAGATAAACTCAGTAAAGTTCAATTAGAAGAAAGTTGGAAAAGATCTTTAGCACCTTTTCTATTAAGTCCTCAGATGGATAACTTGCGCGATTTCTTATTTCAACAGAAACAAGCTCAAAAAATAATATATCCACCGAGTAAGCAAATCTTTAATGCTTTAAATACAACACCATTGGCTGAAGTGAAAGTTGTGATTTTAGGTCAAGATCCATATCACGGCCCAAATCAAGCCAATGGATTAAGTTTCTCTGTTCAAAAAGGTATTGCATTACCGCCATCTTTACGCAATATTTTTCATGAATTACATACAGATTTAGGTATTCCAGCTCCTCGCCATGGCGACTTAACAAAATGGGCTAAACAAGGTGTACTCTTGCTCAATAGCGTGCTTACAGTTGAAGCTGGACAGCCGACTTCGCATCAAAAGCAGGGTTGGGAAGCCTTTACTGATGAAGTTATTGATGTTTTAAATGAGCAAAGAGAACATGTAGTATTTATTTTGTGGGGTGCTTATGCGCAGCGCAAAGGACAACGTATAAATAGAGATAAACACTTGGTTTTAACAGCCGCTCATCCATCACCTCTTGCTGCAAATAGAGGGGGGTTTTTCGGATGCAAAGTGTTTTCAAAAACAAATCAATATTTGAAACAACATGGCATTGAGCCCATAGACTGGCAATTGGACGCATGATGAACTCTCCCAATGTAAATAACTATCACCCGGACTTGGTGGTTGAAGAAGCAAAAAATGGCTGGCGTATAGTACGTTTGAATCGTCCTAAATCATTACATGCTTTAGATGAATCAATCGTAACGGCATTATTGCGTGTATTTGAAGATTTCCGTGATGATGAGCGTGTTAAAGCAATTTGGTTAGACTCCACTACACCAAAAGCTTTTTGTGCAGGTGGCGACGTTAGAAAATTACGTCAACTTGTTATAAATCAAGAAGTAGGTACTGCAAATAAGTTCTTCCAACAGGAATATGCTTTAGATCTACTCTTACATAATTATGCTAAACCAGTCGTTGTTTGGGGTGAAGGCTATGTGATGGGCGGTGGTTTAGGCTTGTTTATGGCTGCGCCATTTCGTCTAGTAACACCATATTCACGCTTAGCAATGCCTGAAATTAATATTGGTTTATATCCAGATGTTGGGGCGAGCCGTTTCTTGGCTGATCGTGGTCCAATAGGTTTGTTTACCGGTTTAACTGGTTCAATCATGACAGCTGCTGGGGCATATAGCATCGGTTGGGCTACACATATTTGTGAAGCACAGCGTGATAATGTTTTGCAAAAAGTTTTAAATATTAATTGGGCTCATTATCCTGCAGGGGATTTTAGAGCAATCGATGATACTTTAAATAGCTTGCACCGTCCTGTTGCAGCAGGTCCATTGCAAAACTCACTTGATGTAATTCATAGTGTTTGCCGTGGTTTCAATTTTGAACAAGATTATCAAGCGATTGTTAGTTTGCGTGATGCGAGTAGCGATTGGTTACGCCAAGCGAGTGAAAACTTGCAAAAAGGTTCTCCTAGTACAGCGGCAATTACTTGGTTACTATGGCAATGGGGCAAACAAATACATTCATGGGATGAGGTCTTTGATTTAGAAGCTCAGATTTCTGAGTGGAAAATACGTCATCCTGACTTTGTGGAAGGTGTTCGTGCACGCTTGGTGGATAAAGACTTATCACCAGAATGGAAGCAATGTGATGATCTAAGCCTAAGAGGTATTTTGGCTGATTGTCCACCGGTCACTTCAATAGATAGCTGGAATGCCTTACTTAGACAGCACGGTGTGATCACCTAAAATAATGACTGAATATAGTGATGAATACTGGATGCAGCTTGCTTACGAGCAAGCTGAATTAGCTGCTCAACAGGGAGAGATTCCAGTTGGAGCAGTTTTGGTGAGTGAAAATCGAGTGATTGGAGCAGGTTATAATGCTCCTATTACTTTGTTGGATCCAACTGCACATGCAGAAATTCAAGCTATTCGTGCAGCATGTTCCTCATTAGAAAATTATCGATTACCTGAAGATACAACTTTATATGTCACTCTTGAACCGTGCACGATGTGTGTAGGTGCATTAGTACATGCGAGAATCAAACATGTAGTTTTTGGCACACCCGAACCTAAAGCAGGTTCCTTGGTAAGTGCACGCCAGTTATTGCAGCAAGGTTATTATAATCACAGGTTTACATTTCAGAATGGCTGTCTGCAAGAAAAATGTGCTCAGCAACTTAGTCATTTTTTTAAACAAAGACGTGAGCAAAAGAGACAAGAGAAACTACAAAAAACGTCCTTAAATGATTAAAAAATAACATGCGCTTATGGCAAACTAACGCGGTTTTAATGCCATGATTCTATTTAATAAGGACTATTCAATGCGTAATGTAATTACCGTAAAAAAAGAATTTAATGCCCCTCTTAGTGATGTATTTAATTTGCTCTCTAAGCATTCAACTTATAATACTGCTTTTGCACCTTTACAAGTTGTGCGTGTAAAAGACTCGGCTGATTCTAAAAGACCTGATGGTTTAGGCTCAGTTCGACGCATGGGCTTTGGTCCAATCAAGCCCCTTAAAGAAGAAATTACATTGCTTGAAGAAAATAAAAGTATTGAATATAAATTAATAGATAATCCTTTGATTAAACATCATTTAGGTAGAATCGAGTTTTCTGAAATTACCCCATATATTACTTTAGTTACATACCGCATCGAGTTAACGGCAAAAGCGCCAGTGATAAGTAAATTAATCCTTGCACAGCTAAAACTAGCCATTACACTAGGCTTTTCGAGATTAGCTAAAGCAGTTGCTTCTTAGTGAGAGTTCAATGACAGTTCAAATTATTACTATTGATGGTCCGAGTG
>Ga0268255_10000295_pt1 | contig 38913 bp, 38 predicted proteins | sample AgamicOrMarz_FD_200256 | JGI IMG/M metagenome (GOLD analysis project Ga0268255, IMG submission 200256) | Agave microbial communities from Guanajuato, Mexico - Or.Ma.rz (v2) (version 3) | ecosystem: Host-associated > Plants > Phyllosphere > Phylloplane/Leaf | place: Guanajuato, Mexico...
AGGGGGATCTGCCGATCCTTGCATGGGACGTTCGCGTGGCGGCCTGACAACCAAGATCCACGCACTTGTCGATGCCGATGGTTTGCCGGTTCGCCTGGAATTAACCGCAGGTCAGGCTGCTGATGCACCGATGGCTGAGAAGCTGTTGAGCGACCTGCAGCCCGGCGCGACGATCCTTGCCGACAAGGCATATGACACCGATGCTATTCGTAACTTTGCCAAGCAACGCAAATGCTGGGCGAATATCCCTGCAAAGGCCAATCGAAAGCAGACATTCAGCTTCAGCCGCTGGGTCTACCGTCAGCGCAATCTCGGCGAACGGTTCTTCAACCGTATCAAACAGATGCGGGGCCTCGCGACGCGATACGACCGACACCGACAACTATCTCGCCGCGGAACTTCGATCAACTTCGAGTGTTATTGTGGCTCCCACTCTCGAAACTGTGATTGGATCTCACCATGGCTACGGAAAAAACCCTCAACGACCTCTTCCTCGACACTCTGAAAGACATCTATTTTGCCGAAAAGCAGATCCTGAAGGCTTTGCCCAAGATGGCACGTGCCGCCCAGTCCGAAGAGGGCAAGGCCGGCTTCCTGCAGCATCGCGACGAAACGCAAGGCCAGATCGAACGCCTCGAGCAGGTGTTCGAACTCCTCGGCAAGCCTGCCCGTGGCAAGACTTGCGAAGCCATCCAGGGCATCATCGCCGAGGGCGAAGAGATCATGGAGGAATACAAGGGCACGTCGGCGCTCGACGCTGGTCTCATTTCCTCCGCCCAAGCCGTCGAACATTACGAGATCGCCCGTTACGGCACGCTGAAGTCCTGGGCAAGCCAGCTTGGTCTTACGGACGCGATCCCGCTGTTGGATGCCAATCTGCAGGAAGAAATTGCTACCGACCAGAATTGGTTGCGCGTTGGTCCACGCGGCCCGCTCGTCGTCGACGACTTTCATTTCCGCGAGAAAATCTTTCACTTCGATCATGAGCGCATTCCCGAGCGCGTCGTCCATGCCCGCGGCTATGGCGCCCACGGCTTCTTCGAAACTTATGAATCGCTTGCCGCTTAGACAAAAGCCGACCTCTTCCAGCGTCCCGGCGAGCGTACCGAAGCCTTCGTGCGCTTCTCGACGGTCGCCGGCAACAAGGGTTCTGCCGACCTCGCGCGGGACGTGCGCGGCTTTGCCGTCAAACTCTACACGCATGAGGGAAACTGGGATCTGGTCGGCAACAACATCCCGGTGTTCTTCATTCAGGATGCCATCAAGTTTCCGGATCTGATCCATGCCGCCAAGCAGGAGCCGGACAGGGCGTTTCCGCAGGCGCAGACGGCGCATGACAATTTCTGGGATTTCATCAGCCTGACACCTGAAAGCATGAACATGATCATGTGGATTATGTCAGACCGGACCGTCCCCCGCTCCTTCCGCTTCATGGAAGCGTGCACACCTTTCGCTTCGTCAATGCCAAGGACGAATCCACCTTCGTCAAGTTCCACTGGAAGCCGAAGCTCGGTCTGCAGTCGGTTGCTTGGAACGAGGCGGTCAAAATCAACGGCGCCGATCCGGACTTCCATCGCCGCGATCTCTGGCAGGCGATCCAGTCGGGCAATTTTCCCGAATGGGAATTGCAGGTGCAGCTCTTCGACCAGGAATTCGCCGACAGCTTCGACTTCGACGTGCTCGACCCGACCAAGATCATTCCGGAAGAAATCTTAGCCCCGCAGCCCATCGGCCGGCTGGTGCTCGATCGCATGCCTGACAATTTCTTCGCGGAAACCGAGCAGGTCGCGTTCATGACCCAGAACGTGCCGCCGGGCATCGATTTCTCAAACGATCCGCTGCTGCAGGGCCGCAATTTCTCCTATCTCGATACGCAGCTGAAGCGCCTGGGCGGTCCGAACTTCACCCATCTGCCGATCAATGCGCCGAAGTGTCCATGCACACCTTCCAGCAGGACGGCCATATGGCCATGCGCAATCCTGTCGGTCGCACCAATTATCAGCCGAACTCGCGCAACGAGGGGCCACGCGAGTCGCCAATACAGGGCTATCGCCACTTTGCCTCTGAGGAACAGGGCACAGAGGCGCGGCTGCGACCGGAAAGCCTCGGAACACCGAATGGGAAAGGTATTGAACTGATATGGACCGGCGACTCTACGACGGGTTACGAAAAGTTCAGCGTCCTCAACGATTAGACGGTCGATGTCGCACTCCGCTACCGGCAACGGCAGTTAAGCAATCAAAGTTATCTGACCTTATTCCTAACTTCCGTGCCGTTGATCATGGCACTGACATTGAACGCGAAATCTTTGATCCGCTGATCGAAGTTCTCACTTGCCTGGCCGGAATGGTGCGGGGTCATGATGACATTCGGCAGCCCGGCAAAATCATACCGGGATGGGCGCTGCGAGACACCCATTCCGGCGGGATATTGATACCAAACGTCCACCGCCGCTCCACGGATCGCTCCCTGGCTCAACGCAGCGTACAGGGCTGTTTCGTCGACGATCGGGCCGCGTCCGACATTGATGAGAAAGCCATCGGGCCCAAGCTCGGTCAGTTCCGTCTGTCCGATACTGCCTCTTGTCTCTTCCGTAAGTGGTGCTGCCACGACCACGAAATCGGATGATTTCATCAGCCAGGCGAGTTCCGAAGACGCCTTGACCTCGTCGACATGCAAGGAAGGCCTCGAGGGATCGCGACGCAAGGCGATCACCCGCATGGAGAAGGCCTTGGCGAGGAGTGCGATGCTTTGCCCGATATGGCCATAACCCACAATGCCTACCGTTTTCCCGGCAAGCAGCCGATGCGGTTGGAAGTTCTTATCATAGGCGACCGAACGCCAATGATCTTGCCGCAAATCCCGGTCGGCTCCAAGAAGGTCGCGCGACAGCGCGAGCATTGTCATTATCACATGCTCGGCGATCGATTGTTCGTGATGGTAGGTGTTGCACACAATGGTGTTGGCAGGCACAGCCGAGCGATCGATGCCATCGGTTCCCGACGCGCAGCATTGCAAAAGCCGAAGTGTTTGAGCTTGACTGCCCATTTCGGCATCAAATTTTGAGGTTATGATGATGTCGGCATCGCGAATTTCCTCCAGCAGTCGGGTCCGCTCTGATGCGGGAACGACCGTCCAGTCCAGCGGTTGCTCAACGAACGCGCTGATGTCGCCGGCCCTCGGGCCGTAGTTGGAATCGCAGACGACTACCTTAGTGACCATCGAACGTGCTTTCCTCTTGACCCGGGACTATCTGAGCTTCCTCGCAAGTCGCGCGTTCGAGGAGCTCGAACTTGGCTTTCAAATTGTGGGCGGTGTTCAACACGGCCGCCGCCTCGGGATCGCGGCGCTCTAGCGCCCTGATTATATTGAGGTGATCGTTTTCAACGCCGGCATGGCGGCTCGGCCCATATCCGTATTTGTGCCATAAGGCCGACATCAGGATGCGGTTGGATTTCAGGAGCTTGAGCGCGTGATCATTTTTCGCAATGGCATAGATGCGATCGTGGAAATCATGATTGAGATTGAGTGCTTCCGCGAAGTCGCCCTCGGCGATGTTGCGACATCGATCACGCTCCAGCGTCTTGAGTTGAGTGATATCGTCCGGTCCGCAGCGCGACGCCGCAGCCCGCACGAGGATCGACTGAAGTGCGTTGGTGACATCGCTAAATTCCGAGATATAGGCCGCTGAGATCTGTCGCACCTGGGTCCCTGCTCCGGGCACCCGCTGTAGGATCTCCTCGCCCAGCAGGCGTCGGACGGCCTCCCGGACTGGCATATGTCCAACCTGATATCTCGTCGCAAGATCATCGACCGTTATCTTCTGTCCGAGCGGGAGTTCACCGCGGGCGATATCATTACGCATGCGCTCGTAGATGTTCGACAGTTTCGTCATCGCGTCGTGCCTGCTGGAGCCGGAGCCATTGGTTCATATTGGAAGCAGCGGACGGTCTGAGGCCCGGCGGGGATCAGGTCTGGTCCACTCGTCGCGCAGCGATCGAACGCCACCGGGCACCGGTTTCGAAACGAGCAACCGGTGGGGAGTCTGGTTGGATCAGGCATCTCTCCCTCGGCAATGCTCTGCGGCGCGCCGATCCTTCGAACGCTCGGCGCCGCCGACAAAAGCGTCCTGGTATACGGATGTAACGGTGCTTCGAAAATTGCCTGCTTCGATCCCGTTTCGACGATCTGGCCGAGATACATGACGGCGACCCTGTCGGCCATATAGCGGACGACGGAAAGATCGTGGCTGATGAAAAGGTAGGACAGGTTGAGGCGAGATTGCAATTCCTTGAGAAGGTTAAGGATCTGCGCCTGCACCGAGACGTCGAGGGCCGAGACGGATTCGTCCAGTATCAGCAATTGAGGGTTCAGCGCGAGCGCTCTGGCGATGCCGATGCGCTGCCGCTGGCCACCGGAAAACTCGTGCGGCAGCCGTCTTGCATGCTCCTCAGTCAAACCGACGGTTCTGAGAAGCTCGTTGACGCGTGTTTGAAGATCGGAGCCCGATGCGATCTTGTGGATCTGGAGCGGTTCAGCGATGATGTCAAAAACCCTCATCTTGCGATTGAGCGAGCCATAGGGGTCTTGGAAAACGATCTGGATATCGCGGGTCAGCGCCCGACGATCGGTCGGTTTTAAGTCGGTGATGTCGCGATTTTTCCAGATGATATGGCCGTCCGTTGGCTTGATCAAGCCCGTGAGAAGCGACGCAACAGTCGACTTGCCGCATCCAGATTCACCAACAAGAGCCAAGGTCTCGCCCCGGCCGACCTCCAGCGAAACGTCGTTCACGGCGCGCGTCACTGTCTTTTGCGGTCTGAAGATGCCCCTCGACTTTATAAAATGACGCCGCAGATTTCGGACTTGTAAAAGCTCGGTCGATTGCGTCATGCGGCCGTCCCGCCGCTTTTGCCATGGAGAAGACACGCTGCCCTGTGGCCAGATTTGATCGGCATGAGCGGCGGTGTTGCGCTGCTGCATTCCGGCATGCGCTGTTTGCAGCGTGGGTGGAATGCACAGCCAGACGGCAGCCTGCGAAAATCGGGCGGCTCCCCGGAAATCGTCTGCAGCGCTCCTGTCAAAGCCTCCTCGGGCTGGCTGGCCAGGAGCGCACGGGTGTAGGGATGTTGCGGAGTGGCCAGCACAGCTGAAACGGGACCGTCCTCGACAATTCTGCCCGCGTAAAAAACGATCACCCGATCAGCATTCTCGGCAACCAGCCCCATATCGTGGGTGATCAAGATGATAGCCGTATCGGCAGAGCGCGTCCGTCGCAGCACCGCCATAATTTGCGATTGCACCGTGACGTCAAGGGCGGTCGTCGGTTCGTCCGCGACGATCAGCTTAGGATCGTTTGCCAGCGCCATGGCAATCAGCACACGCTGGCGAAGGCCACCGGAGAGTTCATGGGGGTAGGAATGGACCCTTGTCGCCGCCGCCGGAACACGCACGAGGTCCAGGAGCTGGCGCGCCCTTGTCCGGCGCTCGCGTCGCTTCATCTGCGGCTGGTGCGCCTCAAGACACTCCTCGATCTGCGCGCCAATCGTCATGACAGGGTTCAAGGCGCTCATCGGGTCCTGGAATATCATCGCCGCGCGACCGCCTCGCAAAGCCTGTCGCTCGCGCTCGCTCATGCCGGCGAGGTCCTCACCCTGATGCCGGATCGTTCCTCCGGTCTGGATAATCGGAGGGCGCGACAAGTCCAGAAGCGACATGCCTAGAAGGCTCTTTCCCGATCCGGATTCGCCGACGATTGCGACACGCTCGCCGCGGCTGATATCGAAGTCCACGCCATTGACGATCGGATACCGGTTCTCCGCGTTGTCGATCTCCAGCCTGAGCCCGGAGACGGAAAGCAGCGGTAGGGACGTCATCGAAATTTCTCTCATGTTCGGGTCCTGTCGCTGACCTTGTTGAGCGCCAAGACGAACAGGAAGAGGAGGATGCCCGGCACCAATGCATAGAACGGCGCCAGCGCAAGGTAGTCGCGACTTTTGGACAGCATTGCTCCCCAGGAGGCCGTGGGCGCCTGGACGCCGAGCCCGAGAAACGAAAGGCCGGCCTCGAGCAGGATCGCCTGGCCGATCGACACCGGGAGCTGTCCAAGCGACGTGGGTAATGCGTTGGGCAAAAGGTGACGAACGAGAATTCGTCTATAACCTGCCCCTTGCGCCCGCGCCGCCCTGACGTAATCGAGGTTCTTCTCCCGCAATGTGCTCGCCCTCATCAATCGGGCGAAGTCGGGAAGGTTGATGATCGCGATCGCGATGCAAACCGAGCTGATCCCAGCCCCCATCAGCGAGACCACGACGATGCCAAGCAGCACGCCGGGGATGGCGAGAAGAAAGTCACACACGCGCATGATGAACCCGCCGACAATCGGGTGCGCGGTCGCGGAGATGATGCCCGACAGAATGCCGATCGACGCACCGATGAGAACGCTTGCGACGCCGACGCCCATCGAGATGCGGGTACCGTAGATCGTCCGCGAGAGAATGTCGCGCGAAAGCTCGTCCGTTCCCAGCCAATGATCGGGTGTTCCGGCTGGCACAAGTTGCATGCCGGTGAATTGCATGTTCGGGTCATAGGGCGATATGACAGGAGCGACCAGGGCGACGAACGTCAGGGTTGCCAGAACACAATGTCCCCAGGTAACGCGCCCGCTTACTCTCGCCCAGGCAGAGCCGGCGTTTGACTGTAAGGTGCTCATTTGTCGGATCCCGCCCGCATGCGCGGGTCCAACAATCCGTAGGCCAGATCAACCACCAGGTTCAGAAACAGAAAAAAGAAAACCATCATCACAAGGATAGCCTGAACGACACCGTAGTCCCGGTTCGAGATCGACTGCACAAGAAGCCGACCGATCCCGGGCCACGCAAAGACCGTCTCGATGATGACAGCACTGGCCAGCATTCGCCCGAAGAGCATTCCCCCCATTGTCGTGATCGGGACCCACGCGTTTCGAAGGATGTGACGCCGCATGATTTTACGCGCCGACAGTCCTTTCGCGATCGCTGTGCGAACATGGTCGGCTCCGATCACCTCGAGAACCGCGCCGCGGGTGAAACGTGCAAGGATCGCCACCCCGTTCAACGCTAGGGTGGCGCTTGGAAGAATGAGATTTGCCAGGAATGCCAGGGGGTTAGCGAACCCACGGCCGCTGCCGCCGGGCGGCAGCCAGTTCAGATGCACGGAAAAGACCAAGATGCAGAGCATTCCAAACCAGAAGCCTGGCATGGCGATGGCCGAGGCCGAGGCGGCCGACACAATGAAATCCGGCACCTTGCTCTTGTGCCGCGCGGCCCAGACTCCGGCCGGAATGCCGATCGCAACGGAAAGGGCAAGAGCCGAAAGAGCGAGCACCAGTGAATATGGCAGGCGCGCGGCGATGAGGCTTCCAATATCGCGATGATAGATGAGAGACTCGCCAAAATTGCCCTGAAGGAACTGCCAGAGCCAAGCGAGGTATTGATGCGTCAATGGCTGATCCAGACCGTATTGCTCCCTGATCGCGGCGACTACGTCCGCCGAGGCATCTGACCCGGCAAGGACGTCCACCACGTCACCCGGCATCATCCGGATGAGTACAAAGAGCACGACAGTAGACACCAACAGCATCGGGATCCACTGGATGAGCCGCTTGACGAGAAAGTCGACCATGTCAGGCTTACTGAAGTTTCGCAGCGCCGAACAAAGGCGAGCCGTCGAGCGTGAACCGGACGCCATCGAGCTTCGGCGATGAAGCCCAGTAGGTGGGGAGCGTCGCGAGCGGCAGCACCCAGCGATCAGAGAGCAACGCCTTCTCGACACCCTTCCAGGCCTGGAGGGTTGCGTCGTCCGGTTTCGTTGCGGTGATGACATTCTGGATGTCCGAACCGTATTGCGGGTTCTTCAGACCCATGACGTTCCCGTCCGACCAGAAAACGACAGCCGAGAGCAGAAGAGCCTCCGGGCTTCGCGACGCGCGGCCGTATTTGTGAGAGGTCAGCTGGAAATTGCCTTTCCGGAATTCCGAGACGAACGCCGAGTTCGAAAGGTCGGTGATCTTTGCAGTGAGGCCGACGTCGGCAAGCGAGGCCTGCATGATCTGGGAAAGCGTCGCCAGGCTGGGATCGGATTCGCCGCCTCCGAGAATTTCGACCTCAGCTCCCTTGGCACCGGCCTTCTCGATGAGTTCACGCGCCTTGGCGGGATCATAGGGGCAGAGCTCACTCTCCGTCTTGTCATCCCGGGAAGGCCAGGGAAGGCATTTAACGACCGAGCTTTCGCCGCCGAGTTCCTTGGCGATCCGGCTCCGGTCGATAGCGAGGCTGACCGCTTCACGCACCTCCGGCTTGTCGAATGGCGGCTTCTGAACCTGTATGCCGATATCGTAAACGTAGGAATCCTTCGAGGCGATACCCGTCTTGAAGCTCAGTTTGGAAAGCTGGGCGAGGTTGTCGGTCGTAATAGTTGGCAGGAAGTCAACAGTACCGGCGCGAAGTTGCGCGACGGCTGCCTGAGAATCGGGCAGGATCGTCACTTCGATGCTATCCAGTGACGGTGCGGGACCCCAATAGTTGTCGTTGCGGACGAAGACGGCGTTCTGGCCCGGTTCGTAGCTTTCGAGTTTGAACGGGCCAGTACCATTGCCGCTTGTATGAACGTCATCGGGATGCTCCGAATCGATGACGAAGAGCAGATCCAACAGGTCGAGAATGACGTTCTCGGACGCCTTTACATGCAAGACCACCGTCTGATCATCCGGTGTCTCGAACTTTTCGACAAGCTTGGTGAACGGCAGGATGTTGGCCCCGACCTTGGGCGTCGCAGCGTAGTCGAAGCTGAACTTGACATCTTTTGACGTCAGAGGTCGGCCGTCGTGGAAAACCACGCCCTTACGCAGATGCAGCGTCAAAACCCGGCCCTCGTCGGAAAATGCCCAGGATTCGGCCAGCGCCGGGGACGGTTTACGGTTGGCGTCCAGCGTGATCAGGGTGTCGAAAAGCAAGCCGTTGGTCACTGCGGTGCTGGTGTTCAGGCGGGTCGGATCAAAGGAGGCGATGTCGGTCTGGAGCCCGATCCTCAGGTCTCCCGCGGCATAGGCCGGCAGGGAGTGCGAGGCTGCAAAGAGAGCGGTTGCGAGAAGAAGCGAGCGGTGCCATACAGAATGTGCCATGAAATCGGTCCTGTCGTGATCGTTAATGTGCCGCTGCGAGGTGTTCGCGAGCGTCCAGTGAGGGAAGATGCAGTGAGAGCCCCAAGCCATGACGGTTTGGATCAAGCGTGGCAGACCCGTTCGTGATAGGAGGCAGGCCAAAGCCGACGATGCTGTCGAACAGCGGTGTCTCACCATGCTGATATTCGATGCGGCCGGTGTGTTCGAAGAGCGCGCATGCTTCCAGCGTCATCGCATGTGCAATTGGTCCCGTCGGATTGTGCGGTGAAAACTCGGTTCCGGCCGATTGTATGGCCCGGCCCATGTCAATGAATGTTGTGAGTGAGCCCGTATACTTCACGTCGGGCATGATGACGTCATAGGCATCATGTTCCAGGAACTCATGGACCTGATCGAGCCTCCACACCCGTTCGCCGCCAGCGAGCTTCATGCCCATGGCATTCGCCTCGCGGCGCAATGCAGATAAGCTGGCCAAGGTCTCCGCCGTTTCGGGGATCGGACATTCAAGCCATTCGAGGTCGAATTCTCTTACCCGCCGGATGAGGTCACGGGCGGTTGCTACATCGAACCGCCAGTGACAGTCGACCATCAGCGGAATGGAGCCGAGCGCATCTCGCACGGCTGCGATACGATCCAACCCGAGTGCGATCAGATCGTTTGCAGTGCCGGCCCGACAGGCGGCCGGAGTAACCGCGTCGAAGGGAGCAATCTTGACCGCCTGGACGTTGTTTGCCAAAGCTTCGACTGCGGCTGCCCTGAATGCCGCCGGTGTCCGCTCGACAATGCTGCGATTGATGTTTGCGTAAAATGCGAGGGTGTTGCGTGCCGGGCGTTCCAGATAGTCCGCAAGTGGAGTTCCCTGTCGACGCGCCAGCAAGTCGGTGAGAGCCTGGTTCACGCCCGCAGACGCCGCAGCATTAACAGCACCAGCGGGTTTGGAGAGCGTCGCAATCAGGAGATCCGAAGGCTCTCTCGCGTTCACTAGGCGCTTCAGGATGCCTTCTACCGAGGCGACGACTTCTGCCGTTGCGCCTGAACAGCTGCACTCCCCGAGCCCGACAGCACCGGTCTCGTCGACCAGCCGAATGAAAATCCACTCAGTAGCGGGTGTGGGCCGAAACACCTGCACCTTCCACAATTTGATCAAATCAATCCCCAACGGTCCAGCGATACGCGCTTTAGACTACTGTTTTGGTCGTGTCATGGGAGCAATAAATCACCAATATCTATCTTTTTGATCGAATATTCTTTCTGGTCGGAGACGTATGGCAGCTTCCTCCGCCGGGGTACATGATTGCATTCGCTGTAACAGGTGTACGAGCGCTGATCACGCCGCAGCAGGGCTCTCTAGCTCGATCCCGAGGCGAGCGATGGAAGCTAACGGAAATTTTTTCAACCGTGTTGAGGAAGCCCGTGATGCCGTGATTGCTCTACGAGAGGACGTGATAGCCGGTCCAGACATGGAATTGGCGACCACGGTTATCGAGAAAATAGAAACAACCCGCGCGATCAAGGCGCTGTTCTGGCGTTGTTGAATCGCGGACCGGAAGGAATCGTCGCAAGCTGTGAAGTCATCGAAACGATTGGCCCAAAAGCGTAGGAGTGAGCGGTCGCTTGTCGAAGCCCCGACAGGGCTTCGCGTGGTCGACGATCTGTAGGGTTTGACCGTGAAAATCCGGACCGAGCAGTTGAGGGGTTCGAGAGCTCCAGATGCCGCCTGATGAAATGCGATCGAGGTTCGGCTGCGGCACCTGCCCGGTACAAGGCAATGCAGCGCGTTTCTGGCCGGGACGGGATATCAGCTGCCGAAGCGCTTGAGCATGTTTATCAACTGATCATTCTGCAATTGCAGTTTTTTCACCAGTTGATAACGCAGATCCTGGATCTCCTTTTCCAACGTCAGGACATCGTCGAAAGGGGATGTGGCCGAAGACAGCGCGCTGTCGGAAACGTGGCCGTTCGTCGTTGATTTCCTTCGCCGGAGGGCTGGTTTACCAGACTTTTTGGCTTTCCGTATCGATGGAGCGAGTGCTCTCGGCTCCATTTCGGATGCGGGCGCCGACATGTCGACATCGGGAAGTTCAGGCTCAACATTCACAGTCGATGCCTGAACACCATTGCTTCCAGCTGGAGACTCATCACCTGAAATCAGCGCCTGATCGGTCTCGGGACCGTGGGGTTCGGCAAGGGTCTTCTGTTCCGGGTCGGGCGATGATATGAGCAAGGTTGGAGCCGGCGCATCGGCTGCTCGGTTGCTTTTGTTTTTGGATAAATTGGAGGCCTCAGTGATACCCAACTGGAATTCCATGAGGACAGCAGCAGGGAGGAAGAGGTTGGCGCTTGTCTAAAAAAACCTTATAACGGTGGGACTGGGTTGGCTTTTACTCACCTCGCTCAGAACACATGTATCCAGTAAAAAGCTCTCGGTCATCGCCCGTCCCCACATCGGCTAAGCGAAAGCTGGCTACTCTTGGTTAATAAATCCCTCAGCAATTAATATAAAATTTCATAACAAAGTATTGAATGATATTTCAATAATATAGCAATGTTGTAATAAAGAAAAACCGAACATTCCCGCCGCAGCCATTGCCGTGGAAATCGTGGTAGTGGTAATTGTGATCTTCCACGAAGCCTCAGTGTCGTACGTTTATCTATCTGGCTCTAAGGAAATCAAGAGGATTTATGGTCATCGATATTTGGCGGAAATCCTTGAGCTGTCTGGCCACGATTTGGAACTGAAACGTTTTTTTGATCGGGTACGCGCCGCGAGAAGGCTGGTCGTCCGTGATGGTGGCGACGAATTTGTCGTGGAGATGCGACAGGTTACGATCACGGAAGAAGCGCGGAAGCGTCTGACCCAAGGCGGTCCAGACTAAAAAGCGTTTCCTTAAGCTCACGCTTGGAACAGGGAATTCCCGCGCCGCTTTGAGTTGCAGACGACGCTATTTCGGGTGACGCTTATTTTCTTGAGTAAAACCTGTGGTTGAAGGCCTCTGGCATCTTGAACTTCGATGAGATCGCCCCGATATTTCCGCTTATCCGATCACGAGGGGCGACCTGGGGGAGCGGAGAATTGCTTGAAGCTGTCAAGCCCGAAGGCCGTCAGCAGGTATGCCATGATGTCCATCCGGACCTCCAGGTGTAGCTGGACGCTCAAGGTACATGACGAGCAATCGTACATGCAGCTGATATAGTCCATTATCTCGACTACTTGTGCCGTAAGGGTATCTGATACCTGCTCTAAACAGTCGGGGGCGAAAGGTTAACCGGAAGCACACCGATCCTTTTGCCCCCTCTCGCTTCTGAGGACCACCGTGAAGGCATGGACAGCTTCAGTTAAGCGTTACCCCCATTTCGATCCCGTAATTACTGAAGCTGAAGCCACGGCTATCGCAACTGATCCGGATCGCGTCAGATTGAATACGTTCTATCCGTTTCTCCGATACGATGAAGGCTGGAACGCTTACGCTGAAAAGGGCAAAAGCGGTAAGCGCAAAGATCGGCCGATCCGATTTGCAGCCAGGCTCGACAGCTGCATTTTCTCTTACTATCGCTACCTTCTCTCCGCTCCTTATGAAGCCCGGCTACAAGCAGAAGGCCTGACGGAAGCGGTCATCGCGTATCGTCGTATCGCAAAAGTTAGCGGCGGCGGACAGAGCAACATCGATTTCGCTCTATCGGCTGTCGAGGGTATACGGTCACAAGGAAATTGCTGCAGCATAGCGCTCGATACTAGTAGCTTCTTCGAGACACTTGATCATGAACGCCTTCGCGATGTCTGGGCCGAGCTGCTTGGTGTACCGCGATTACCCGCCGACCACTTCAAGGTCTTTCAGGCAATTACGCGCTACGCTCATGTGGACGTCATCCAAGCTTACACACGACCGGGGTTCTACGGTGATAAAACGGATCGTCACGGGAAGGTACGCCCTGGTTATTTGAGGCCAAAAAAAGATATCCCTGTCCAACTTTGCGACGGGCGGACTTTCCAAGCAAAGATTGCGCGGTCTGCAACCCAGCCCTCGATCACAGAAGTCAATAAATGCGGCAAAGGTGTCCCGCAAGGCGCACCGCTCTCTGACCTTTTGGCTAACGCCTACCTCTTGGAATTTGACAAATACCTGCGCGACGGCAAGGGTCTGGTGATCAAGGAGGAAAAATCAGCCATTCATCGGTGAGCGCCACGAACAGCCCACCTTCTCTTGTTTCGCTTGAGGCTTGAGAATCTGCCCTTTGATTTGGAATGGTAGATTTGATGAACGACGAGAACGATTGCGGCGACGTTTTCGTTTTCCGGGCCAAACGCCATGACCGGCTGCGCTGCATTTATTGGGATGGGTCCGGCATGATCTTATCGAGGAAGTGGCTGGAGAGCGGCAAGTTCGTCTTCCCGCCTGTAAAGGACCTTTTGCGGTAAATCTGTCTTCGGAAGCTCGTACAGGTAGTAGTGTCCGTTGTAGGCGTGGCTGGTGATGAGACCATGTTCAGCCCATCTGGCGAGGGTATGCTCATGGATATTGAGGTGTGCAGCCGCCTCCTTCTTTGTCAACATGCCACGATCCCGGAGGCGGTCATAGCGTGATGTCAGCTTGTATTCGCGAACAAGATAGGTAACGCGTTTGGTTGTGAAGCGGGCGTTGCGCTGGTCACGGCGCGTCACAGAGCCCGGACGGTATCCCTGATTGTTGAGGATGTCTGCGATCTCAGAAAAAATATGATCGTCGAGGAGTTTATCGATCAGCACGATGATGTCGGGGTTCGTCTTGACCTGTTGACTTGGAGATTTGGGGCTGATGGTGACGAGCGTCTGGGTTTTGCCGCCTCTGAAGCGAATATGAGCCTTGGTTGTGCCTCTCTTGGGTAGTTTGAGGAGGGTGACGTCCTCAATGATGTGGGCAAGCAGACGCTTTCGTTCGCGATTAGGGGTCTCCGGGTTGGTCCAGAGCTCTTTGAAGTCCGCCGTCATTGCGACCAACCGCTCGTGGACGGCCGTATCGAGGATGAACTGATCGTGCTCCCGGCCGCGCTTTCGCTCTTCGCGGGCATTAGCCAAGATGCGGAGCTTCTCGTTCCATTCTCCTTCGAGCGTGTCGGCGACGAGGCGGTTATTTGGATCGACGAGCATGAAACGGCGCTGGGCGAGATCGGCTTCCGTTTGGGCCCGCTCGATCGCGCGCCAGCGCAGCCGATCCGCCTCTTCATGCCGGGCTTCGATCTCTTTGCGGACTTCGATTGCCAGTTCGATGGCTGCCGGCGTCATCTGCTCGGCGATCAGCATGCCGATGGCTTCGTCAACAGGAGATGCAGCGATCGCCTGGCATAGGGGGTCACCGCGATTGGTACGGGCGCGATCGCAAACGTACCAGGCTTCCTGTCGACCACGTCGGGCAGCGTAGCGCATGTGAAAATGCCTGCCGCATTGCCCACACACGGCGCGCCCCTGCAGCAGCGCCGGGCCCTCCCGCGGAGGTGATGCGACCGCCGCGTTCCATTTATGGCAGATGTTCGACTTCAGAATCCTCAGGTTCTCCTGATGTTGCTCCCGACCGATGTAGCCGGGATGGGCATCTGGAATGCATGCGGTCCAATCGTCACTACCTTGTTTGCGCACAAGTTTTTTGCCATCGACGGTTCGTCGATAGCGGCGGCGGCCATAGGCATAGGCTCCGGCGTAACGTGGATTATGTAGCACGCGCATCGCCGTGGAAGTTGTCAACGGCCGGAAAACGGTCTGGCTTTCGTGCAAGCGGGAGGGAAAGAGAATGCCCTCCTGCCGAAAGGCCTTGACGGTCTGGGAGGCGGATCCGACGCGAGAGAACGTCTCGAAGAAATAGGCGATTGTCTCTCTGACTTGCATGTCTGGATCAAGCGTCACATTGCCGGAATGATCGTAGACCATGCCGGTTGGCAGCGGGCAACGGAACTCGCCACGCCGGGCCTTATTGAGGATGCCGCCGCGCAGTCGTGCCTTGATCACATGAAGTTCGGCCTCGCTCATTGTTCCCTTCAGGCCGAGCAGGAGTCGGTCGTTGAAACTTGCCGGGTCGTAGACGCCGTCCTCGTCAAGGATCAGGGTGTCGGCAAGGGCGCAAATCTCGAGCAGCCGCTGCCAGTCGGCATTGTTACGCGCCAGACGGGAGACCTCCAGACCCATGACGATCCCGGCATGCCCCATCCCGACATCGCTGACCAGCCGCTGAAATCCCTCGCGCCAGACCGCCGATGCGCCGGATTCACCCTGATCATTATCGATGACGATAATCTGCTCCTCGCGCCAACCAAGGGCGATAGCGCGCCCGCGAAGCGCATATTGCCGCATGGCGCTCTCGGTATTGTCGATGACTTGCCGCATCGAAGATTGGCGGATGTAGAGGTAGGCGCTGCGTTCACGGTGATGGGACTGGACTTTGAGGTGTACATTCATGGTGCTCTCCGTTGGTGGATGCTCATGGCTATGGTCGCCAGGACATGAACGACGGCGCTGAGTTCGCTGTGTGCCGGTCGGGTAGCCGATGACAGGTAAAACTGGTCTTGATCAGGACTTGCCGCTACAGGCAGTGCGCAGGCCCATCCCCACATGCCACGGCGCAGAAAGAGCATGAGGCCGCTACGAGCCTTGAGCGGCAGAACTTCGCCGAGAGCTGCACTGCGCAACACTTCGTACTGATCCGCGACGTCAGGCAATGAACATGCCGGTCCTGTGGCAACGTCTAGCGGATCGTTTTTTTTAACAGACGCTCGATCGTTCTGGGATGAAGTGCGACATCGAGTTCGTTGCAGACCAGCCTGGCAAGTTCGCGCGCACGAATGGGTTCGCCTGGGACCAGTCGCGCCTGCAGAAATGCCAGGACTTTGTCGTCGATCTTGTGGGGACCGCGGGGTCCCGGCTTTGCCGGCACCAGTCCGGCAACCCCACTCGTGTCGAAGTTTGCCTTGGCCTGGTAGTAAGTCGGTCTGGAAACGCCATACTCGTCGGAAGCGTCCGTTACCGAGACGTTGTCGATGGAGACGCGCCGCAGCATCTCGTATTTGACCTGGACCGCGTCGTGCGGATCGAAGAACTCGCTGCCGCGGAACTTCGGGTCGCGCACCTTCTCGGAGTTTGGATTGAAGGTGCCCTCGTCGATCAGGGCATTCATCTTTGATCGCTTGCCGCCATACTTCACAGGCATTGCGGGCTCCGGGTATGAGATCAAGCATTAATGTAATTCTAATTATACCGCACATCTTGTTTGAATCAAGGACGTTCGCCGGGTATTCGAGGGCAAGCGCCTTAATGTGCGGGAAATATCGCTCATGGAGAGCCCTCCTGCGGCATAATCCTCTTTACATTCGCGGCATAATTATCTTTACACACCGCTGGCGACCGCGCGGCCGACTTGCCACACAGGTGTTCCACCATGCTGGCTAGTTCCATCAAGTTCGAAACCAGCAAGAGCGCCCGCCCGTTGCTCGCGGCAACTTCCGGATCAATGCTCACAAGATCAGTCCATTGAGGGGGAAGCGGCCATACGGCTCCATCCTCGGTCTGCAACAGCAAACGGCTGCCCTGCAAGTTACTTCGCTTGCCAACGCAGGGCAGCTGCCGTCCATGAAGGGGATGAAACTGATGTGTAACCAGCACTAGCTGCTGATCTGCGCTGGTCGAGGCTGCATTCTCTTGTGAGGTACAAGCGGCTGGAGGACGGCGAATTCCATTGGCCTAAATGTAGGAAGGTGCGATGCGACTGACGGTCGGGCAGTTCTCTGCCTTGTTCGAAGGGCTTGATTGGAAACGTGTCCACGCACCGTCGGAAACGCGTGTCCCGCAGACGGCTGGGTAGCCGCCGCGACCAATTGAATCAGCTTCATCCACCCCCTCGTTTTGGTCGTCGGATTGTGCTGTTGTCGGTCTGTGACGATGACGGCCGACGAGCTGAACGCGCTCAAGGCCATGGTGCTTTCGCGCGAGCTCGAGAACTCCCACCTGCGTCAGATCATCAAGGAATTGCAGCGCCATCGCTTCGGCCGTCGCGCCGAAACGCTTCCTGAAGATCAGCTTCTCCTTGGGCTCGAAGAGGCAGAACAGGTCCCGGCCAGTGGCCTGGAAGCTGAGGAGCAAGCGTCGCACGATCTGCGCCGGGAACGGACTGCGAAGCGGCGGGTAAACCGCGGTTCACTTCCCGTCCATCTGCCGCGCATCGATGTGGTCATCGACATCGGGAGCCATGACCGCCCCTGTCGCGGTCATGGCCTGCACCGGATCGGCGAAGATGTCAGTGAGAAGCTCGATATCGTGCCCGCCCAATTCCGAGTTCTGGTGACACGCCGTCCCAAATATGCCTGCCGTGCCTGTGAGGAGGTTGTCGTCCAGGCACCGGCTCCCGCGCGGTTGATCGAAGGCGGCATTCCGACCGAAGCGACTGTCGCCCAGGTTCTGGTCTCCAAATATGCCGATCACTTGCCGCTTTACAGACAGGCGCAAATCTACAAGCGCCAAGGGATCGATCTCGACCGTTCCACACTCGCTGACTGGGTCGGCCGCGCCGCCTGGCATCTGCGCCCACTTCATCAGAGGCTGCTTGCCATGGCAGGGAGCCGCTCCACCCGGTGTCCTCTATGTCTATGCGCCGACCGCAAGGGCGAACGTCCGATGGCCCATCTCAATGGCTTCGTCGGTGTGCTGCGGGTCGACGGGTATTCCGGCTATCGCGCGATCGCCGCGAGCAATAGCGTGTCTCTGGCATTCTGCTGGAGCCATGTGCGCAGGCGCTTTATGAGCTCGCCGCCGCCGGGCCAGCGCCGATTGCCAGCGAAGCGCTCCGGCGCATCGCTGAACTCTATAAGATCGAGGACGATATCCGGGGCGCGACCCACGAAGAGCGACGCATCGCGCGGCAAAGCAAAAGCCGCCCGATCGCTGACAGTCTTGCACCATGGCTGACCGAGCAACTCGCCCTCATCAGCCAGAAGACCAAACTTGCCGAAGCCATCCGCCACACGCTGTCGCGCTGGAATGGGCTGACCAGCTTCATTGGTGACGGCCGCATCGAACACGGCGAGTCCCGGCTTTCCGAACTCCGCAAGGGCGTGCTGGAACAGGCAACCGTGAAATTCGGGGCTATCGAACCTGCGTTCGTGCCAGTCGAAAATCGCAGCGATCTTCTCGCCCGGCGTCATTGCCGCGCCGGCGACCTGGTCGAGTTGTCGCCTGAACCGTTCCGTCCGCCAGTCCAGAACCTCGACAATCAGCCCGTCCTTGCTCGGGAAGTGCCGATACATGGTCATCTTGGCAACGCCAGCCTCGGCAATGATCTTGTCGATGCCGGTGGCGTGAAAGCCTTCGCGTTTGAACAGGCGATAGGCGGTTTCAACGATGTGTTGGCGCTTTTCCGCAGCATCGGCGCGCAGTGTCATGACAAAGTCCTAGATTTCGATCACAGCCATACGCGACCTGCAGCAACTCAGAGAGATCGGCGCATTTACGCACACGGGTGAACGACGGCATACACGTCACGCGCTGTTGCTGCGGAACTAGATTCTCGGTTTTGATGTCAATCAAGGTCGGTTCTTCTGACGGCGAAGGTTCGATTCCGCTGAAGACCAAGCGGGATGAAGTGATCGGCGCAGGACGCGTCCGGGGCGGGCGTCACTGCCTGAAGCTCCGTCGCGAACGACTACGCCGTTCACCATCACCAATGAAATGCCCTGTGAAAGAGAAACAGGATTTTCGAAGGTCGCAGTGTCTTTGACGCTATCCGGATCGAAAAGCGTGATATCAGCGAATGCTCCTTCTTTCAGGACACCGCGATCAGCAAGGCCGAATTCGGAAGCCGTGAGGCCGGTCATCTTGTGGACTGCCGTTTCCAAGGAGAACAGGCCGAGATCGCGGCTATAATGGCCGAGAACTCGGGGGAAAGTGCCCCACAGCCGTGGATGTGGCTTCTCGTCGTGCGGCAGACCATCAGAACCGATCATGGTCGGACCGAATGAGAGAATCCGCTGCACGTCAGCTTCGTCCATGCGGAAGTAGACAGCGCCGGCCGGAAGAAGGCGTGTAATCGTTTCCTCAAGGCTGAATCCAAAATCGGCCATGATATCTTCGAGATCGCGGCCGGCATGCTCTGGCATGGATGTCGACCATGTGACGACCGTTCGCGGCGAGTTCTGTGCATGATCGACGGTCAGAATGGTTGAGGACGCGGCATAGGGGTAGCAATCGAGGCAGACCGGCTGCTGCTCCATTGTCGCCTCAATGCAGCGCAATGTCTCGACCGAGCGACCGTGGTTTCTGACGCCGGCCAGCTTGTGATGGGAAATCAGTACCTTGACGCCCACCTCGCGGCCTATTTCGAACGTCTCGGCGAGGGATTCCATCGTGTTGTCGCCTTCATCGCGCATATGCGTGCAATAGAGCCCGTCATAGTCCTTCAGTGGCAGGCAGATCCCGATCACCTCCCGGGTGGTTGCGGCAATGGCGGGTGGGTAGGCGAGACCGGTGGAAACACCGAAGGCGCCCGCTTCCATTGCTTCAACGACATGCGCGCGCATGAGCACGATCTCGTCGTCGCTTGCCTCACGCCCGAGGTCGTCCATCGTAATCGCCCGCAGCGTGGTATGACCGACGAGCGGAATGCAGTTCACGGCTGCTGGCGTGTCTTCCAGCGCTGTCAGGTAATCCGCGAAGCGCGCATACCGGTACCACTCGCCACGACTGTCAAGCAGATCGAGCGGTGGTGTTACCGGCTTCGGGACTGCGCATGGCATGGGTGCCAATGAAATGCCGCAGTTACCGGCAACGACAGTCGTAACACCCTGGCTTACCTTGGCCGTCATGGCACCGTCGGAGAGCAGGATGCGGTCGTCGTGGGTGTGGGAGTCAATGAAGCCGGGTGCGGCAACCAGACCCATCGCATCGATTTCACGCGCGGCGCTGGCTTCCGCGAAGTCGCCTATTCCTGCAATTCTGTCGCCGGAGATGGCGATGTCACCCTTGAAACGTGCGGCTCCCGTTCCATCGATCACTGTGGCGTTGCGGATGAGAAGATCGAACGATGACGTCATGGCGAACTATCCTTACGCGAGTGGCCGGAAGTTCTGGAAATCCCAGTGCCGTCCGGGTGCGGCATCGAGAAGCGATTGGGTATAGGTGTTCTTCGGACCGGTGAGCACTTCGGTAGCGGCGCCGAATTCCACCATTCTGCCGCCCTGCATCACCATGATGGCGTCGCAGATCTGTGCGGCGACCCGCAGATCGTGCGTGATGAATAGAACGCCGACGCCGGTTTTCGCACGAATCTCGTCAAGTAGCTCGAGAACCTGCGCCTGCACTGAAACGTCAAGCGCGGAAACGGCTTCGTCAGCCACCAGCACATCCGGTTCCAGCGCCAGTGCGCGGGCAATGCAGATGCGCTGGCGTTGGCCTCCGGAAAACTGGTGCGGGTATCGATCAAGCGACTGCGGCGGCAGGCCGACCAGGGCAATCAGTTCCCTCGCCCGCTGGATGGCGGGCTGGTGCGCCATACCGAAATTGATGAGCCCCTCTATGATCGACTCTCCCACGGGCACGCGGGGATTAAGCGACCGGTATGGGTCCTGGAAAACCATCTGGATGCGTTTGCGCATCTGTTTGAGAGCATTACCGCTGACGGCGGCGATATTCTCGCCGCAGATCTCGACGCTTCCGGAGGTCGGGTCCTGAAGACGCACGATACAGCGCGCCAAAGTGGACTTGCCCGAACCCGATTCACCGACAACGCCGAGAATTTCTCCTCGGCGCAAGGTCAGGCTGATGTCGACCGCCGCATGAACCGTGCGCCCCTTTTTCCAAAAGGGGTTGTTGCCGTAGGTCTTGCCGAGGCCTGAAACGGACAGAATGATCTCGTTCATGTTCTTTTGCCGTGGTTCCGGCAAAAGGCTTGGCACGGCGGCAACCAGCATACGCGTATAGTCATTCTGCGGGTTGCTCAGAATCTGTTGACGCGCTCCGATCTCAACGATCTCGCCACGGTTCATGACGATGACGCGGTCGGCTATGTCGGCAACCACACCGAAGTCGTGGGTAATGAACAGAACGGCCGTGTTGTGCTTTTCCTGCAATTCGCGGATCAGCAACAGAATCTGTTTTTGCGTCGTCACGTCGAGCGCGGTTGTCGGTTCGTCCGCGATCAGCAGTTTCGGTTCCAGAATGAGCGCCATGGAAATGACGACGCGCTGGCGCTGCCCTCCGGAGAGCTGGTGTGGATAGGAACCGTAGATGCGCTCCGGGTCCGGCAGGTGAACGGCCTCGAGCATTGCAAGCACGCGCTCGCGCCGTTCTCGTCGACTGTAACGCCGATGGATCTTCAACACTTCCTCGATCTGGTCACCAACGGTTTCGACCGGATTGAGTGCGGTCATGGGCTCCTGAAAAATCATCGCCATGCCGGTCGCCCGCAGATCCCGCAGCCGGTCGCTGTTGGCTTTCAGGATATCTTCTCCGTTCAGAAGGATTTCACCGGCGCTGCATTTGAGCGCATTAGGCGCCAGAAGCCCCATGACAGAAAAGGACGTAACCGATTTGCCAGAGCCGGATTCACCGACGACGCAAACGGTCTCTCCCGGCTGCACATTGAAATTGACATTGCGGACCACCGTTGTGCCTGGGTTGTCCACCAGGCTGACGGAAAGGTTGCGGATGTCGAGAACGGGCGATTCCACAGTGAGGTTCTCTGACGTCATCATGTCACTCATGTTCGTTTCGCCATTTTAGGATCGAGTATATCGCGCAACACGTCACCCAGAATGTTGGTGCTGAGGAGGGTGAGCGCGAGGACGAGGCCGGGATAGAAAACAAGACCAGGATAGATCTGGAAGTATTTCCTGCCATCCGCCATCATGTTGCCCCACGAGGGTATTTCGCTTGGAAGACCGGCGCCGAGAAAGCTGAGCGTTGCTTCGGTCAGGATTGCGGAGGCGAAGATGAACGTGCCCTGCACAATGAGGGGAGCGACGGTTGCGGGAACCATGTGGCGGGACAGCATACGCCACAGCGGCGTGCCAAGCGAAACAGCCGCCTCGACATAGGGCTCGGTTCTGACGTTCAGGATTACCCCGCGCACGAGACGCACGACGCGCGGGACTTCTGGCACGATGATCGCGACCAGAACGGTCGCTAGCGTGGCCCCTGTCAGCGAAATCAAGGCAATAGCGAGTAGGATACTCGGAATAGCCATCACACCGTCCATGACGCGCATGGCGATCATGTCGATCTTGTGGAAGTAGCCGGCGAATACGCCGATCACCAGCCCTAGCACGATGCTGATTGCAGCCGCGCCAGCCCCGACGATGAGCGAGACACGGGCGCCGTAAAGCACGCGGGAATACACGTCGCGACCAAAGGCGTCGGTGCCAAGCCAATTGAGGGCCGAGCGCGGTGCAAAGCGCTGACCTGGATCGATCGCAATGGGATCCACCGTCCAGAGCAGGTTGGCGAAGATGGCTGCAATGGTGACGAGCGAAAGGACGGCCAGTGCGATCAGGACCGGTGCGCTGCGTGTCGCGTGGCGAAGCTGGCGCAGGAAGGAGGGGCGGGAAATCCCGGACATTTCCGGCGGAGCCGGATCAGGAAAAGCATGTTCGGAAGATGCTGACATGATGCCTCTCAATAGCGGATACGCGGATCGAAAACGGTGTAAAGCACGTCGACCAGCAGATTGATGAGGATGTAGGTGAAGGAGAAGAGCAGGATCAGTCCCTGAATGACCGGATAGTCACGAGCCAGAACCGCTTCCACCACAAGTCGGCCGAGACCGGGCAGGTTGAACACGGTTTCCGTCACCACGACGCCGGTAATCAGCGATGCAATGCCGATGCCGATGACCGTGACAATCGGCACCGCTGCATTGCGAAGGGCATGACGGAGCAGAACGGACCGTTCCTGCGCGCCCTTGGCACGGGCTGTTCGTATGAAATCTTCTCCCATAACATCGATGACGCTGCTGCGGGTCATGCGCGCAACCAGGGCGATGTAGATGCCGCTAAGCGCCAGCGTCGGCAGAATGAGCCGTTGCGCATATGGCCAGAAGCCCTTTGCCAGCGGGCTGTATCCCTGAACCGGCAACAACCCCATGGTCAATGCCAGCCAGTAGATCAGCATATAGCCGACAACAAAGGTTGGAATGGAAAAACCCAGGACCGACAGGGTCATGATTGCGCGGTCCAGTAACCCGCCGGGACGGCGGGCTGCGATCACACCCATTGGAATGGCCAGAAGAATGGTCAAAACAATAGTCGAAACGGCAAGGGAAAGGGTCGGGCCGACCCGGTTGCCGATCATGTCGACAACCGGGGTGCCGGATAGCAGTGAAACGCCGAGATCTCCTGTCAGCAACTGACGTATCCACACAGCGAGTTGGGTCAGGATCGGCTGATCCAGCCCCATTGTCGAGCGAATACGGGCCAATTGCTCTCCGGAAGCGTCATCCCCCGCAAGAATCGCCGCCGGGTCTCCCGGCGTGAGGCGAAGCATGGCGAATACGACAATCGCCACCATCAACATCACGGGCAGCGTCGCAAGGACGCGCTTCAGGACATAGGAGATCATGGCTGCTTACTCACCGCTTTTGCTGACGTTCCAGAACACCTTCACAGGCGATTCCAGGAAGCCGCTGACCTTTGCAGAATAGGCAGAAGGAATCCGGAACTGCCCGAGAGGGCCGACGACACCCTCATCAATGGCCAGTTTCTGAATCTTTACCGCGATTTCCTTCTGTGCCGCCGGGGTCGCCGCGGAGGCATACTCAAGGCGCAGCGCTTCGATTTCCGGAACATCCGGCCAGCCCGCCCACGATTTGCGGCCTGCCGCTGCCAGTGTCGTATTGCCGAAGGGGTCGCCGCTGGTAGCAAGGATCGAGTAAGTGGAGAAAATATTCCACCCGCCCTCAGCCGGAGATTTCTGGTTACCCTGCTGGGTGACGACAGTCTGCCAGTCCATGGTTTTCATCTGGACATTGAACCCTGCCTTGCGCAGCGCATCGCCGATCACGATTGGCTGGGCGGCCAGCATCGCGATGTCCGTCGGCTGGAGAACAACGACCGGCGTGCCGTCATATTTCGCCTGCTTCAGCAGGGCCTTTGCTTTCTCGATGTCGGAGGGAATGATCCATTCAGCTCCGTAGGTATCGCCGTTCGGATTGCCGCATCCCATCACCGCTGCGCAGGTGTTGTAGTAAACCGGATTGCCGACCAGCGCCTTCAGTACATCGTTCTGACCGACGGCCGCGATGGCTGCCTGACGCACCAGCTTGTTGTCGAAGGGCGGGTAGAGATGGTTCATGCGGAAATAGGTCCAGGCTCCGAGCTTGTCGAGGATCTCGACTTTGATGTCCGGATTGTTCTGTACCAGCGGCAGAAGGTCGAAGGGGACTTCCTGAATGAAGTCGACCTCGCCGCCCTGAAGGGCATTCACAGCCGTCATCTGGTCCGGCATCGCCACCCACTCCACGCGGTCGACGTTGACTGTCTTGCCGCCGGAGGTCCAGCTTGCGGGTTCCTGACGGGGAACATAGTCGGTGTTCTTTTCGTAAACGGCCTTCAGGCCCGGTTCGAACTCCGATTGCACGAACTTGAAGGGACCAGAACCGACGAACTCGGTAATGGCTGTGGTGGCCGGCGTATCCGCGATGCGCTTCGGCATCATGAAGGCCGGTCGCGAGCTGAGCTTGGAAAGGCCGGAAAGCAGTAGAGTCGTCGGCTGGGTCAGCTTGATCTCGAACGTGGTGTCATCGACCTTGCTGATATCGGCAATCATCTTCGTCAGCATGATGCCGGTCGTATCCACCGATGCCCAACGCTTGATCGATGCTATGCAATCGTCAGCCGTTACAGGGGCACCGTCGTGCCACTTCAGGCCGGGTCGCAGCGTGAACTTGTAGCTTTTGCCGTCTTCGGATATCGCCCAGTCCGCCATTTGCGGGCGAACCTTGTAGTCCTTGTCGAGTGCCAGCAGGGTGTCGTAGATCATGTAACCGTGGTCACGGGTCAGGAAGGCCGTGCTCATGATCGGGTCCATTACCCGCAGGCCGGACTGCATGACGGCCTTGACGGTTGCAGCCTGGACGCTGCCGGTGCCGGCAAACAGGCCAGCGGCAGCCGCCCCCAGAAGGGCAAAGCGTGCGTAGCGGTATGCATTCTTTTTCAGTGAAGCCGGATTTATCTGTAACGTCATGTGCGTTCCCCTTTTTGGATCAGGTTTTCCGTGCCTCGATGCCGGTGCTTCAGCCGACAGCGAACTTGTGTTGCTGGATCCGTGATGAACGGCCAGCCATGCGGTCACAGAGCAAGGCCGCGCTTCCCGCTGCAAGCGTGAAGCCGAGGCTGCCATGACCAGCATTAATCCAGAGATTCTTGCAGGGCGTTGCGCCGATGACCGGTGTACTTCCCGGTCGGGCCGGGCGCAGGCCCGTCCATTCGATCGGGGCACCCGCGGCGGCAAGCCTGGGCAGAAATGCCTCTGCCTGACGGCGCAGCAGGTGGATGCGCCGTGCCCGCATCTGTTTGTCGTTGTCGCCTATATCCACCATTCCCGCGACACGCAGCCGGTTTCCGAGGCGCGCATAGACAACCTTGGTGGCGATGTCGCTGATGCTTGCGGTGGGCGCTATGCTGTCAGGCGTCAGGTCGTAGGTCAGGCTGTAGCCCTTGAGGGCATAGATATTCGGATTGAAACCCGCCTGGAGAGAAAGGGCCTGTGCACCCAGGCCGTTGGCTATGACATAAGCATCCGCCTTCATCGGCCCAGCGCTGGTTTCCACCCCAGCGATGCCCTCCGAACTGCGGGTCAAGCGGTGGATGTGCGTGTTGAATGCGAAGGTCGCGCACCCTTCAAGCCGTTGCCTCAATTCCCGGCAGACCTTGAAGCAATCCGCGACATCTTCGTCGGGCATGAAAATGCCACCAGCGATACGATCCACCCGATCTGAGAGGAAAGGTTCCCGATCAACGCAGCCCTGCCTGTCGAGCAGTTCATAGCTACTGCCGTGGGATTTCTGGAACTCCATCTGCCGCACGGCTCCGGCCAGCGCGTCGTCATTTTCATAGATCAACAACTTCCCGCTTGGTGCGAAGTCGCAGTTTCCGGCAATGTCCGCCATGATTTCGTGCATTATCTCGCGGCTGAAACGGCCCAGTTCCAGGAGGTCTAGGGTGCCCTGAAGGGCGATGGAACCGCGGCAACGGCTGAGGAAGGAGAGGCTCCATCGCCATTGGGCGGCATCGAGGCGCGGGCGAAAGTGAAGTGGCGCATCCCGGTTCAGAAGCCAGGAAGGCAGTTTTGGCAGAACGGTGGGGTCGGCCAGCGGTGCAACGAAGTTGTAGCTGAGCTGTGCGCCGTTCGCCCGGCTGGTTTCCTCGCCCGCGCCGCCGCCGGCTTCGACCACGGTCACGTCATAACCTTCGCGGTTGAGGTGATAGGCTGTTGTCATGCCGACAATTCCAGCGCCGATGACAATCACATGCATGGGAACCTCTGCCTAACCGGCATTCTTGCTGCGCGCGCGCAGTGTTTCGATGGTGGTTGCAACGGAGATATGTTCGAGACTGGTGCGAACGCAGATGATGACCGGCCCCGTTGCTGCCAATGCCTCTTCCAGTACCGGTTCGATATCCGCCGCGCAGGTGACGCGGAGGCCCAGTGCTCCGAAGCTTTCGGCAAGTGCCGCGAAATCCGGGTTGGCGAGCGCCGTCATGCCGACCCGGCCCGGAAAGTGCTTTTCCTGATGCATTCGGATCGTGCCGTAGGCGCCATTGTCTGAAATGACGATCATCGGGGCAGCGCCATACTGGAGGGCAGTGGCCAGTTCATTGCCCGACATCAGGAAACCGCCATCGCCTACGAAGCAGACGACGCGGCGGTCTGGGCAACGCAGGCTTGCCGCAACGGCGCCCGGCACGCCGAACCCCATCGCACCCGAGGACGGTGCGAGCATGGCCCGGCCAGCCCCAAAGCGCATGAGACGCTGCACCCAGCCGCCGAAGTTGCCGGCGTCGATAGTGATGAGCGCATCCTTTTCGAGCAGGCGATCCACCGCCTTTACGAAGGCGCCGAAGACAAGACCATCGGCGGCTTCGGCAGGCTTGTCCCAGTCGCGCAGCGCGGTCGCAACCGCATGCAGTTCAGCAGCCCATCGTTCGTGTGCGGGCGTCGGCTGAATGGGCGCTCCGGCAGTGAGTTGTTCCAGAACAGTCTGAGGAGCGGCGGAAATGCCGAGCGCCAGCGAGCGCACGCTTCCAACCGCCATCGGGTCGGGCCATATCTGTACGACCGTCTGACCGGGCGAGGGAGCGGCGGGAAACGTGTAGCCCTGCGTCGTCACATCGCCAAGGCGTGTTCCGATGCCGATCACGAGGTCAGCGCGAGCAAGGGCGCCCGACAGTTCGGCTGGTGCGCCATAGGCAAGGTGTCCCGCATAAAGAGGGTGTTCGTTATCGATAAGGTCCGCGTGGCGGACGGCGGTTGCGACTGGCAGGCCATACGCTTCAGCGGTTGCCAGCAAGGCGGCCTTTCCGGCCTCCGTTTTCAGCAGTCCGCCGGCAATAACCAACGGACGGCTGGCCGAAGCAATCATGGCCTTCAGCGTATCGATGTCCTTTTGCGTGGCTCCGGACTGTGCCGTCGCGAAGACCGGTACCGCAGGCGACGGGATATCGTCTTCCAGCATGTCTTCCGGGAGGACGACGACAACCGGGCCAGGTGTTCCGCTCGTCGCGGCGTGGAAGGCCGATGCCACAAGCTCCGGCAGCCGGGACGCATCGACAATTTCAACGACCTGTTTTGCCATCGAGCCGAAAACCTGCGTGTAATCCATCTCCTGGAAGGCGCCCATGTGCCTGTGCGCGCGTTCCACCTGACCGACAAACAGGACAAGCGGGATGGCGTCGTGCTGCGCCGAATGAACAGCGATTGCGGTATTCATCGCACCGGGGCCACGACTGACACACACGATTCCGGGACGGCCTGTCAGGCGCGAATCGGCCAGTGCCATGAAGCCGGCGCCGCTTTCGTGCCGTGTGGTCACAACGCCGATGGCATCGGTCACGGTCAGGGCATCGAGCAGGCTCAGGTAGCTTTCGCCCGGAACGCAGAATATCCGGTCAACATGATGAGCAAGGAGCACATCGACGAGCACGTCCGCAGCGCGGGTCATGACTTTTCTCCCCTTTCATTTTTTTCCTGCGTGCGCAGGGCTTCGAGTTCGCTGAGGGGCCGGGACTTCAGTTCGTCAGGAAGTGCGTTCATCAAATATTTCAACGCGCCCCAAATGCGGTCCCAGCCTTCGTCCGTTCGCAAAGGCACGCCCAGAAAGAACTCTTCCGTTTTCGAGCGCAGCATGAGGTAGAGAACGCCGGCGAGCATGACGGACACAACGGCGGGCAGATCCGTGTTTTGCGTCACGCCGTCCACCCTGTCGATGAAGCTGCGGGCGGCGGTTTCGCGGCGATCGGCAAGTTTCGCGCTGACCTCGTTGCGTTCGATCAGTTCCCAGCGGCGCACTTCCCGCAGCGGCGGATTGTTGGCCAGAACGTCGATCTGTTCACGCAGCATGGCCAGTATGAGATCGGCTGGCGTTTGGTCGCCAGCGGCCTCCTTCTTCACGATGCTGGTGCTGCGGGTCCAGAAGTCCTGCTCCTGCATCCATGCCAGCATCAGGCCGGGCATACCGTCGAAATAGCGATAGATAAGCTCTTTGCTAACGCCGGCTCGTTTGGCCACGACATTGATACCCATACCGACCATGCCGGTTTCGCAAAGTTGATCTTCAAGTGCCTGAAGAATGGCCCGCTCTGTCCGCTCGCGCCGCGACATCATTTTCTCCTCATCAACATTGTATGGTCCGTCTCTCGCGGCAGGGGGTGGGCAACGCCATTCTCAATCCGCGCGAAAAGCTCGGTCGCGGCATATCCGGCAAGGTGCCCACCGCGATAGATCGCTGGGGCGCCATAAACTACCGAGCGGGCGACATGGATGCCGGAAAGCAATGCGGTATTGGCCGTGTCTATCGACATAATCCGTCCTTTGGCATCGATGGAAACCCGGTCCTGCTTCGACGAGTTGAGCCTAATCGGCCCGGCCAACTGCAGGAATTCGCAGCTCGCCTGCGTACCGCCAAGCGCCTCCCAGGCCAGTTCGCCGAGCGTCGAGGCTAGAGCCATGCAATCAAGTAGGTTGGCATAAATGGAATTGTGCAGCAGGGCATAGCCGCGCCCATTTTCGATCCGGCTTGCTTGACCCAGATCGGGTCGCCGTGCCGCGCGTGATGAGTTCCGCACGCCGATCTCGCCGCTCAGGCTTATGGCAATCAGGCCAGCATCGGCTTCAGGCTCACCGTCGAGCACGGTGTCGACCGCGGATTGCGGTGACTGACCAGCCGTCAGCAGGTCAAGGGCCATCATGTTGAGCAGGCAAGCGTCAGCACTGGGCGTATTGGGTAATCGATGCCCCGTCACCAGGCCAACCCGATCCCGGCCCGGCAAAAACTGAACGAGAGGCTCCGGACGGTCAGGCCCGCTGGAAATGACGGCGGCGGCGGCGGCGCGCGCCCATTGCGGCGGAATGTCTATAGCCGAAACACCACCCCGCTGTACGCTGGCATGGTGAAAGACGCCTTGCTCATCCAGCAGGGCAAGAACTGCAAAGCCGCCGATGGCGCCTCGGCCAAGAAGTTCCGCACCGATCACAGCACGTATTGCGGCACGCACAGGATCATCCCCGAAACACGCGATTCCGATCGTCATTCAGCCGTTCCACTGCTTGTTTTCGGTCTTCTAGCGAGACCTTGATCTGAAATGTGACCGAGTGATCACATTTCCTTTTTCAAGTATGTTTTGCGCTATGTCAAGCATTGTTTCCGCACGGTCACATTTTGATGCGGTAAAGCATCCGCTGACGAAGAATGTCAGCTATTACCCGACAGCCGCAGCGGCCGAGCGAGCAGGCTATCGTCCTTGTCTGCGATGCCGCCCCGAAACCGCGCCATCGAGTCCGGCATGGAAGGGGACGCGACCACCGTGAAGCGCGTGCCTTAAAGATGATTGAGGGCGGCGCGCTGGATCATGATCGGTCGAAGACCTTGCTGCCTGCCTTGGCGTAGGTGACGGTTTTGGCGAAACCAAACCTCATACATTCTTTTTTTGTTCTTCTCTGATAGCCTCACATGGATTCCGCTTCCGTTTCGGCAGACCTCCAGCATTCCCCACGCCCGGAACCTTCCCCTGCCGGTCATCTCGCGCAAGGGCAGCTGCGCCGCAAGATGCCGCGCGCCTTGTGGGGTGACACCGATTTCCCGTGCGATCAGGCTGGCGGAAACGACGGGCTTTGCAACAACGAGATCGACGAGCTGCGACAGTTTCGAGTTGACGCTTCTCGCTGAGGCCTGGCGGACCAGCTGCTGCCGGGCGAGAGAAATCCGGTCATGCTCCTTCATTCCCAGTTCGGCTGCCGTAAACGCCTCGAGGATCGCCAGGACCCGCATCTGCTGGTTTCCCGCGTGGCGCCGTTCGCGCCGGACGCTGCGCAGCCCGACATTGAGCGCCGGCAGGTGGGCCGGCGTCGTGCCCTCGCGGCGCAGCAGTGACGCGACCAGCAGGCGGCCGAGCTCGGCGCGGTGCTGAAGCACCTCGATGCGGTTCCATGCGTCAAGCAGCAGTGCGGCGCGCAGCACCGGAGAAAGATCTTCGGTCTCGACAAATAGCGCGCGCCATTGATCGAAGCGCTCATCCTCGTCCCAGTCCGCCTCGTAAATCAGCGGATCGCGCTCGCCCGTCGGCCGGGGGATTGCCGATCCGTTAAGCACAGCGGTGCTGCGCGCCAGCACCGCATCGATCTCGGCGAAATCGTCGTTGCGGTCCGGGTCCTCCAGCCGGACATCGGCGTCCTTTCCGTCGCCCGGACGCGGCAAACGGGGCGCCGGTGAACCGGCTTCGTCATCCGCCCCTCCCCTGCCCCGCAGCCGGGCGACACCGACGGCGCTCAGAGCCCAATCGGGCAGATGGGCAAAAATCTGCCGGCGGGCGCGCAGGATCGAATGGGCGATGGTCAGTTCGTGGGTCGGGGAGCGGATGTCGAGACGGGCGTCGTGCAACACGAGGTCTTCGAGATGGACGAGTTCGCCGTCGATCCACAGCGAGGCGATGGCATCGCCGAAATTCTGCCGTTCGAGAAAGCCGTCGCGCAGGGGCGATCGCGCGATGCGCTCGTCGAGTGTGGCTTTTACTTTCGGGTTTCAAATCGGAAATTGTCATACAGGCGTTAGGTTTAGGGGCTAAATCCGAGGCGATTTTTCGCTAACGATTTCAAATGAAGCCCATTGCCAAAGCGATTTCACGATCGAACCTTGCCGGCGCATCCCCTGATCTCGGACGAGCAGTGGTCGATGGCGCGGCGCGTCGCCCGCGAGCTGGACAAGATCCTCGACGGCAGCGACCCCAGACAGGCTGCCATCGCGCGCGCGGCGGCTGAACTGCGGCTGACCACGCGGCAAATTTACAATCTGCTCGCGCGATATCGCGCCGATCGCACGGTGTCGGCCCTGCTGCCTCGCGCCGCGGTGGGGTCGGCGCAAGCGGCTTCCGGAACAGATCGAGGAGATTATCGAGACCACACTTCGCGAGAAATGGCTGACGCTCGAGCCGACCGGACTTGCTCCTGTGGTCGACGAGATCCGCGCGCGGTGCGAGGAAGCCAGTCTTGCCGTGCCGTCTTACGTGACGGTGGCCCGGCGCATCCCCGTCTTGTTTTCGCCTGAAGAGATAGCGAAGAAACGTTCGGCCAATCCGAAGCACTTTTTGCGGCTGAAGCCGCGACCGGGCTATATCCATGCGCCGCACCCGCTCGCCGTCTGCCAAATCGACCATACGCCAACCGACATCAATTTCGTGGAGGTTGTCGACGGGGCTGGTGTGTTTGTCGGCCGCCCTTATTTGACGATTGTTACCGACGTGTCCACACGATCCATTCTCGGCCTCTGCCTCACCCTGAAGAAGCCGTCGGTGCTGTCTGTCGCACTATGCCTCGCCCAGGCCATGTGCCCGAAAGACGCATGGCTTGCCGCGCGCGATCTCAATCACGCCTGGCCGATGTTCGGTCGACCGCGGCTGCTGGTCACGGACTCCGCGAAGGAGTTCAAGGGCATGCCTTCCAACAAGGCTGTGATTTACGGGATCCGGATCCGATATCGCGATCGCGGCCGGGTCCATCAAGGCGGGGTGGTTGAACGGCTGCTGGGAAAGCTCAACGCGGTCCTTGCCACCTTTCCGGGGTCTTCGGGCCGGTCGGTGGCCCACCGCGACGAATATCCATCCGCGCGGCGCGCCTGCCTGAGCTTCGCCGATCTGGAGCGCTGCGTTGCGCTGGCCGTGATCGATCACAATCTTCAGGAAAATTCCAAGACCCTGAAGGTGCCTATGACGGAATGGAAGCGCAACGCCACGGCCCTGCCTCGTTTCGACGATGACCCACAGCGCGTGCTGCTGTCGTTTCTACCGAGGACGGAAAGACAATTGTCGCCGCAAGGGATCAGCATGTTCGCCTTGCACTATTATTCGCCGTGGCTGGGCGTCTTCGTTCCAGAGCGAGACCGGCTGGGAAAGATCGAGGTGCGATACGACCCCCGTGACATCAGCCATGTTTACATCCGCGACCCGGAAACGAGACAGTTTCGGCCGGTCGAACGACGTGACGGCCAGCTGCTTTCTCTGACATTGTGGGAACACGAGGCCGAGCGCGCCAGTCGGCGCGCACTCAATCAACGGACAAACGTCGAAAAAGTGGCTTTGCGCCGGGAGATCACTGAAATAGCAAAGACTGCAAGTATCTCCAAGCGCCGGCTGCGCGACAGCGTACGCAATGCCCATGCCGCTGCGGCAGAAAAACCTTATGCGGTTGTGCAGACGCCAGCGCCTCCTCCCACCGAGCATCCGCCGCGCCAGAAGAGCCGGCTGCCGGTGGAGGATTGGTAGCCATGACGGATCATTTGCTCTCACATGTTCGACCGTATCTCGACCGTGATCCGCAGGAAAGGATTGCCTATATCCGCGCGCCACGGTGGATCGGCCATCATGTCGCTCAGGACAGCCTTCGGCGACTGGGCGAGCTCTTGGAAAGACCTCCGTCTTTGCGAACCCAGGGGTTGATGTTGGTCGGCCCTTACGCCAATGGCAAGACGATGATCGCCGAGCGGTTCGCCGTCGAGCACCTCAAAACCTCGCCCCAACAGAAAGTTTGGATGGTCCAGACACGAGAAGGCGCCGGTCTCGGCCATTTCTATGCCAGCATTCTGCAGGCGCTGCGCGCGCCCGGCTCGGATATGTGGAACCTCGCCCGCAAGGCAGAGCAACTCGACCACTTGTTATATAGCCTCAAACCGAGGGTGTTGATTTTCGACGAGTTTCACAACACGCTGCGGGCCGGCCACGCGACGTCGAAGTCGTCTTCGCCTTCTTGCGGCGGATCGGCCGCCAGTACGACATTTCGCCGGTGCTGATCGGGGAAGTCGCCATCTGCGATTTCGTCAACGCCACCAGCGAGATGGCGAGCCGTTTCGATCTCGTGGCAGTTCCCCGGTGGCAGTATGACGAGACCTACCTCATGCTACTCGACAGCCTCGAAGCCGCTTTACCGCTCGCCAAAAGCTCAGATTTGTCGGACGAAGGACTGGCGCGCCACATATTCGGGCTTTCCGAAGGTTTGATCGGGGAAATCGTCACCATCGTTACAAAGGCCGCCGTCGCCGCGGTCAGATCCGGAACCGAACGCATCAGCAAGGCCACTCTCGACGAACTCCGCCATTTGCCAATCTCAAAGCGTCGCAACTCCAGCCTGCGCGAGAGCCTTCTATGACGACGGCCGACAGCAACATTCCAGCTATTAGCATTCGCGAACGGTATCATGACGTGGTTGCTGACCGATGGCCGGTCAAGGTGACCCCGCAGCCAGAGGAATTGCTGTCAAGCTGGCTACACCGGCTTGCCTACGCCAACGGGGTTCCGCCGAAAGCCTTCGCGCGCGTGCTGGGACTTAGTGCGAGAATGTGGTCGGCAACCCTTGATCTGAGGCTGCCGGCCGATATCTCGGACCTGCTATTCGCCAAAACGGGTATCACGCCCGATCATCTCGCTGCGATGTCATTGGCGCAGGATCTGCCCGGGCAACTTCTGCTGCCGTTGCGCCATAACGGGCATCGCGATGGTTCAACGTGGCTGCAGTTCTGCCCTCGCTGTTTGACCGAGGATGCGCAACCCTACTTTCGGCGTCGATGGCGCCTGGCGACACGGGTTTCGTGTACACAGCACGGCTGTCGATTGCGGGACCGATGTCCGTCTTGCCACGGCTGCATTGCGGCCTTTGACCAGAGCGAACTGGTACCGCAACATTATTGCACCGGGTGCGGCTACGACTTGCGCCACGCACGGGCCCCCTACCTCAGTCCTGCGGCAAAAATACTCGACCGATGCATCGACAATTTCTGCAGCGCTGAAGCGATCGCCCACGCTCCATCTGGCCCTGCATTTCTTCGCCGTCTGTTGAGGCTGCCGCGCGCCATTAATCGCCACTACTCGACGATGACGTTCACCAGTCTGTCGACAGCCGCGCGGTCATAATGCGCCGAACGTCTCAGTCATCCGAGCGCAGGGCCGATCAAACATGCTACGGATGAGGACAAGGAGCGCAAAGCACGTCATTTGTGGCGCACGATCCCGCCGACAAGTGATCACACAGCCTGGATGGCGCTGCTTTCGAATGCCCTCGGATCAAGAAACAGACGGCAGGTTGTGTTGCAGGGCGACGAACCGGTCATAAAGCTCCCAGACTTGCTGGGTGCCTATGCCGGGATGAACCCGAGCTCCCGTCCGGGTGCATGATCTGACCGAGGAGTAATCGGTGCGCGGCACAAGGATCAATCCTCCGAAACGTCTCTGTCGAGGTCGTCGGCTGGTTCTTCTACAGGCTGCTTTCGACTGAGTAGCCCGGCGTCCTCAAGCCGCTCAAGATCGGGCAGATCGCGTAGCGTCTCAAGCCCGAACGCGGACAGAAAATGCTTCGTCGTTACATAGGTATAAGAAGCGCCAGGTGTCGGGCTACGCGGGCCGGAGCCGATGAACCCAAAGTCGCGCAAGCTGGAGATCGTATCTCGGCTGATTTGCTTGCCGAACATGCTGGATAGATCGCCGCGTGTCACGGGCTGCAGGTACGCGATCGCCGACAGTACTGCAGATTCGTGCTTCGAGAGAGACACCGAGGACGAGCGCGTTGGCGCTTGGGACGCGCGGATCACCGAACCATAGGCGGTACGAGTGCGATGCTGCCAGCCGCCCGCAACCGTGACGATGTCATAGAGACGGGATCGCAGTTCCTCGCGCAGATCATCGATGACGAGATCGATGCTGCAGCCCTTTCCTACCACCCGCATCAGCGTTTCGCGGGTGACCGGTTCGGCCGCAGCGAAGATCACTGCCTCGACGCGCAGCATCCATTCGCGCCAGCGCAAATCGGGCGGCAAATCGTCTAGCTCACGGTCAAGCAAGATCTCGTCCTGTGAACCTGCCTTCCGTCTTGCCGAGGGTGATCCACCCATTGTCACAAACCGAAGATGCGGAAAGACGTCCGACCGGATAGTTCGCGGACCGCACCAAAACCTATCAGCCGCTCGAACAGGCGGGTGGCGGCCCAGCGGGAGAGATTGCTGCCGGGCGCGGAGGCCGCGACCGCATCCTCTTCCAGCAGTTTGTGAATGACGGTCCCGGCTCCCTTCGTGCGCAGCTTTGGCGCCACCGCCAGCAATGTTTCCGCGCGCCGGGCGATATCATTCGCCTGTCGTAGGGACTCCCCCGTAGAGGAGACCAGCGCCAGGCACACGGCCCGCGCAAAGCCCGGCTCACCCGGCCGCACCCGACCACGGCCGCCGATCGTCTTGAAGGCTGTGCCATAGCGTTCGCTCATCAGCAACGGCACGCCACACGCCCAGCTGAGTTTTTCCGCCAGCAGCCGATCGGCCAGCCACCACGCCAAGACTTCCGCATCCGGCCGGACGGCGAAGACGTTGGCAACCAGGTCCGCGGCGGCAATGGGCGCCGCACGGCCGGACTGAAGCGCATCGTCGAACAGATCCGCAATCTCGCTCGCACCCTCCCGGCGCAACCCCATCAGGCTAGCCAGTTCCTGCAAACCATTGCTGCTGACCGGCCGTGTCTTCGCTGCCAGTTTCTGAAAGGCGAAAACCATCGCTCCGGTGGGCCCGGGATCACCGCCGGGCGCGGTGAGCAGCACTGCATCGCGCAAAGCCGCTTCGCCCTCGCCGCGACCGGCTAATTGCACGCCGGACTGCGAAGCCCTGAGTGCCTGTCGTTGGCGCCAGCAGCCTGCCCAGATCGGTTCAGCGCGAATGAGATCATCCAAGGATTTCAGAGCAATACCTGCAGCAAACGCAGCGTCGGCCTCGCCGCCATCCTTGGCGCACAGGCTCGCCCAGGTCGGCAGAGGCGGTACGCTGTTTGGTATAATCCGGGTCGAGACACGAGGGCGTAAGAGCGAATCCATGCCGGCGAGCATCATGTGCGCGGTTTAAGCCAGAGAATTTCGCTTTAACCGCACGGCCTGTCGCCTGCTAAGTATGAACGATAATCTTGCATTATCGGACGTCTTTGCTATCCTTACTGGATCCGCGACGAACGCCAAGATTCTACTTCTATACGCGCATTTCACCGCTTTCAGATACTGGAGAATGGTGCTAATGTGGCTAGACAGCCTAGCTAGATCGGAGCAGATTCATGGATTGGCAGCTGCAGGACGCTAAAAACCAATTTTCGAAAGTAGTGCAAAAAGCCCGCTTTGAAGGCCCGCAAGAGATAACCGTGCGTGGCGAGCGCACAGCCGTTGTCTTGTCCGCAAAAGACTATGACGCTTTGCGCGCAGGACGACCAACCTTGGTCGATGACCTGCTCACCGGCCCGCCTTGGGATGAGTCCTTCACCGACGGGGTCGACGCACGGGCCAAAGTCTCAAGCCGCGACGTGGCCTTCTGATGTATCTAGTGGATACGAATATCGTCTCGGAGGCAAGGCGGGGCACCCCGCAGGCAGTGTCCTGGCTGCGCTCGGTCGATCCTCTCAGCGTCCATTTGAGTGCGCTGACGCTTGGTGAGATCATGCGCGGTATTGCCTTGAAACAAAAAACAGATCCCAAGGCTGCGGCACATCTTGCCGAATGGCTGCGCAAGCTGCGCCACGATCATGCTGACCGCATCCTTACCGTGACCGACGAGATCGCAGTCGAATGGGGCCGCATCGCCGCGATCCGTCCGCGCGGAGACATCGACGGGCTGATCGCAGCCACTGCAATCGTCCATGACCTGATCCTCGTCACTCGCAACGTCAAGGACTTTGAGGACTCAGGCGCAGCCGTGATCAATCCATGGGAAGTGTGAGATGAGCGAATTCTCTGGACAAGCTGTGGCGGACGAGCCTTCCATTTCCAGAGCAGAAATCTCCTCCCCTGCCCCACAACCGGGGTCCAGCCTGTCGGGCCACCTGCAAGACCTCACCGATCGCGCTCGAAGCTACGTCGAGGCAGCCAGCTCGATCAACACTAGAAAAGCCTACGCATCCGACTGGAAGCACTTTTCTGCCTGGTGCCGTCGCTCCAGTCTTTCCCCCCTCCCCCCACATCCGCAGACCGTCGGTCTCTATATCACAGCCTGCGCCTCGGGATCCGTTGACCGCGGAGCAAAGGCAAATTCCGTTTCGACGATTGAGCGCCGCCTCTCGTCGATTTCGTGGAATTATGCGCAACGCGGCCTGAGTCTCGATCGCAAGGACCGGCATATCGCCACCGTAATGGCCGGCATTCGTAACAGCCATGCCCGCCCACCGGTCCAGAAGGAAGCCGTCATGGCGACCGACATCATCGCCATGCTAGAAACACTCGATCGCGGCACTCTGCGCGGCATGCGCGACCGCGCGATGCTGCTAATCGGCTACACTGGTGGACTTCGGCGGTCAGAGATCGTTGGCCTCGATCTGAAAGCCGACCAGACCGAGGACGGGCGCGGTTGGATCGAGATCCTCGACAAGGGCATGCTCCTCACCTTACGCGGCAAAACCGGATGGCGAGAGGTCGAGGTCGGCCGCGGCTCGGCCGATGCGACCTGCCCGGTCGCCGCAATCGAAACGTGGATCAAGTTCGCCAAGCTTGCGCACGGTCCCCTCTTCCGTCGGGTCACGGGACAGGGCAAAGCGGTTGGATCGGAGCGCTTGAACGACAAGGAAATCGCCCGCCTGGTCAAGCGCACCGCCATGGCTGCGGGTATTCGAGGCGATCTGGCCGAGATCGAGCGTCAGTTCAAATTCTCGGGCCACTCCCTGCGCGCGGGCCTCGCCTCGTCTGCCGAGGTCGACGAGCGATATGTGCAGAAGCAGCTAGGCCATGCATCAGCCGAAATGACCCGCCGGTACCAGCGCCGGCGTGACCGCTTCCGCGTGAATTTGACCAAGGCTTCAGGGCTTTAGCTGGCCCCTCCCCTCCTCCGCATGAAATCGTAAGCGGAGATTTTAGTGTCGGAATTCTCGCCTAGCGCTTCAATTGAAATCGGGAGCTAAAACCCACAGTCGCGTCAAAAGCGGGCCTCATCAGTAACCGGAGCAAATCCGGTGGCATGAGGGATTCCTGTTTTCCGGAAATCGTGATTCACTCCATTTATGACGAAGCGCCGCCTGCCCATGGCCGAGCATGCCGATACGCTGTC
>Ga0268255_10000311_pt1 | contig 37221 bp, 27 predicted proteins | sample AgamicOrMarz_FD_200256 | JGI IMG/M metagenome (GOLD analysis project Ga0268255, IMG submission 200256) | Agave microbial communities from Guanajuato, Mexico - Or.Ma.rz (v2) (version 3) | ecosystem: Host-associated > Plants > Phyllosphere > Phylloplane/Leaf | place: Guanajuato, Mexico...
TATACGACGGAGTGATGGGCGTACCGTCGAGCATGATGCCGTACGTATCGTTTCCGCTATCGAGCACATACAACATGACCGACTGGATGCTGTGAGTCTTTCTCGCGGAATAGAACTCGCTCAACTGGCTCGTGATGTAATTTGCCCGATAGGCCTGCGTCCGCTCCGGGCCCGTGTTCCACTCGCTGATGATGAACGGCACGCCATAACGCGCTTTGCAGTACGTCGGCAGATCGAACCCCGGACTCTGGCCGTCGGCGGGAATCGCGAAGATGTCGCCATAAACTTCGTAGTTATGCCAGGTGGTGATGTCCCAACGAACCTTGGGGTAACCCGTGCTGCTGTCGGGCTGATTGCCTTCCCACAATGCATCGGATGCGCCGATATCATTCACGCAAAAATTGACGCCGCATTTCGCCGATGGCTGTACTGACTTCACGCCGTCTATCATGCCGCGCAAGACGCCGCGCAGAAGCGGCCAGTTGGTGTTGTTGAAGTCGGCAGCCTTGGTGCCGGCGTTGGTGTCGTCGAGAATGATCGCTCTGTCACGGGTCAGTTCGTTGCCGCATTCGTACATCGTCACGCCGTATGGCATGAGTGCGCGAGCTACCGTCGCGCCGGAACTGAAGCCCGCGCTGTAAGCCGCCGACTCGCTTGCATAGAGAGTGCCGTCGTTGGCGTAGATGCCTTGCTGGATCAACGCGAACACCTGAAGTCCTGCCGTCTGGAATGTCCGCGCGATGTCGGACACCGGGCCGAGTTGCGATGAGTCCGCCGTGCAGCCGACACGATAGATTGTGCAGCCCATCGTCTTCAGAATAGTGACGAGTTGCGTGGGCGTGTACAGGTAGTCGTGGTGACCGTTCATGCCGTAGAACGAACCCGGGGCCGGTGCGGTAGTGACGCGCGGGTCCGAGCAGGCGAGCCATTGAGCCTTGACCTCGGCGTTGACATAGAACTGACCGCTGGTATTGCGCAGGTAGATTTTGCCGCCGTACCACAGCGCGAGAGATACGTTGTAGTTCGTTCCCGCCACCACGCCGTTCTTATACGCGACGCCGTTCACCAGGGTCCACTTTGCGCCCGTACTGTCGATGATGTAAGGCGCGGACGGCATCGTGGTGCCGTCTGCCGAAGTGCCGCCGGTCAGCCGAGGATCGGCGCACCTGATCCAGCCCGTACCGTTCCATTGGTAAAACTCGCCGGATGTGTTTTCGGCGTAGACGGCTCCGGTGTAGTACATGGCGAGCGCAACGTTATAGTTGTTCCCCGCTACTACACCGTTCTTATAAAGCACGCCGCCCGTAATGGTCCAGACCGCGCCCGCGCTGTCGATGATGGAGCTGGCGGGCGGCATGGCCGTGCCGTTTGCCGAAGGCGAAGCGGTGGTGCGCGCCGTGGCACGCGCGGCGGAATTGCCGCTCGCAGCGCGCGCGGCAACCTCGCTGTCCTCACCTCCACCTCCGCCGCAGGCGCTAAGAACACAACTTCCGCCAAGGGCAACGAGCCCTCCAATAAATTGACGCCGCTTAACCATGGTGATTTTCTCAATCGATAAATAGCTTTGAATTTCGTTCGGGCTGCTAACGATCAAGAACATCGCTTCCCAAACTCCACTGCGGATTTGGCCTGCTTCAGCGCGTAAGACCTGGCGATGCTGACATTGACCTTCGTTGCGCTACGCACTAGGCGCAGACCTCAAGAAGGGAGGAAATCAGCAATTATTTCCGGTCACTGTGTTGCAGGCTGCAATTCCTACTTGCTATATCGGCCTAAGATTTGAGAACTGCTGCGTTTGCGGCGAATAGTATGAATTTTGCTGTAAGGGGGACGAGAGACGAAGAATCGCCTTTCTTCCGAGGAAAGGCGGGAGAGCGTTGGCTGTGCGGTTTTTGGGGCCGGAGGTTGGCCCTCGTGTCGAACGGCCGTTCTGGCCGATCATTGGCAATCAGTGTGCGAATGGCAGGAGTGTCGCGCGAGCGCCAGCACAGGGCCGGGTGGCGATATCAGATTGCGTAGTGCCGCGTGCCGGTCGCTCACGGATTGCCCGCCATCTCTAGATGCAGGGGATCAATGGATACGGCTCAAGATGACTTCACCTGCTTGGCGCCGGGTATGTCTTTCGCCGCGCCTGGCGCGCCGACGAAGTCACCACTCATAAAACTTGCTCGGGGTGGCAGCGTCGGCCGTAGTTCGCCGCGCCGCCGGGCTTCCTCTTACGCACTAGACAAGCGCAGCGAACTGCGGTGCATGGTTCGTGCGGAACACCGCGACGGCGTCGCGCAGAGACCGCGCCTGCTCCGACATCGCCTGAGCCGCCGCCGACGCCTGTTCGACCAGTGCAGCGTTCTGTTGGGTCACCTGGTCCATCTGTACGACGGCGTGGTTAACCTGTTCGATACCGGTACTCTGCTCGCTCGACGCGGCCGAGATGTCAGCAATGACTGTCTTTACCTGATGCACTGAGTGCACGATGTCGTCGATGATTCCACCAGCGTTGTGCACAAGCTCAGCGCCCGCCGCCACGCGCTGCGATGACTGGCTGATCAATGCTTTTACTTCCTTCGCGGCAGCCGCGCTTCGCTGAGCGAGCGCACGCACTTCGCCAGCGACAACTGCGAAACCTCGCCCTTGTTCGCCGGCGCGGGCCGCCTCAACGGCCGCGTTGAGTGCCAGAATGTTTGTCTGAAAAGCAATACCCTCGATGACCGCGATGATCTCGCTCACTTCCGACGAGCTCTCGCTGATACCTTCCATAGTCCTGACCACGCTCAGCATCACGGTGCCGCCGGAGCTCGCAGTGTCAGATGCCTTTTCAGCAAGCGACGACGCGAGTCCCGCGTTCCCGGCATTCTGGCGCACCGTGCTTGTCAGTTCTTCCATACTGGCGGCCGTTTGCTCCAATGAGGCGGCCTGCTCTTCCGTACGTGCGGACAAACTCAGATTGCCTGCCGCGATTTCCGAACTCGCCATCGCAACGCCGTCCGCGTTGTGACGCACCGTACTCACGACGCTTAGCAAGCTGGATTGCATGTCGGCGAGTGCTCTCAGCAAAGCGCCGAGTTCGTCCGAGCGATCTACATCTATCTTCGAAGTGAGGTCGCCCTGCGCAACGGTGCGCGCTACCTCTACCGCAGTGGCAAGCGGTCGCGTGATTGAGCGGCTGAACAGCATCGCACCGCTCAATCCCGCGGCGAAGGCCCCCATCATCAACACCAGACTGATTGCGCCGGCCCGACGCGCGTCTTGGTCGGCTTGCGCCGACATCGCCGCTGTCTTCGTCGCGATTTGCTCGACCACTTCACCGAGCAAATGCGCCGGTTCGCGATCGACGCCGGCGACGGCCCGGTCCCCGACTGTCGGCTCGAAATCGTTCGCCTTGAACGCTTCCAGTCCTTTGCGATAGCCGTTGCCCATGCTTGTATGCGCGTTGCCAAACCGCTCGACCAACGCACGCGTTCCAGGTTCATCAAGCGCTGAAAGCAACACTTTCGTTTCTTCGTCGACAAGGCGTTCCTGTTTTTCAAAGGCGGCCCAGCCCTTGTCGAGTTTCGCGGGGTCCTTGCCACGCAACAGCACGTCTTTCCATTCCTGAACTTGCAGTTTGAAGTTCACAAGGATATTTGCGGCCATTCGCTCATTCGCGACGTGTATGCGCACAAGCTCGTCGTACTCGCCAAGCGAGCGATGCATCGAGTACAGGCCGTACATCGCGCCGGCGAACATCAGGAAGAGTGCCGCGGCAAAACCGAGGGGGAGCTTGAATGCGAGTTTCATGCAAGTCTGAGAGAAGGAGTGGGTACCGTACCGTGCGCATCGTGTCGGGCACTATTGCGGTCTGCGGTCGGGCGCTTACTCTCAGGGTTTACGGCAGTGCGTAGATGGATCTGAATAGTCAAAAACAGATTGTGACGGGAACGCACAGAGACACTGTTCTGACACCGCAAACCCAAACACACTACAAAAAATGCTTAGGCATGGCCGCGCGAATGCGCAGTCATGCTCCTCGCGCGAATCGCGGGTCGCGCTGTGATCGACCTGCGCAAACCGGGCCCGTTGGATCTTCGCCGAACCCGGCTTGCATGCAGGTCTCCGCCATGCACTCACTGACGAGAAAACGCCCTCATCCCGCTGGCTTCAGGACTACTTTCGTCCAACCGTGGTCGCGCGAGTCGAAGTGCTGGTAGGCCTCAGCCGCCCTGCTCAGTTCGAGCTCGTGTGAAACGATGAAAGAGGGTTTCGCCCTACCCGCATGAATCAGATCGCGCAACTGGCGGTTGTAGGCTTTGACGTTGCACTGACCAGTGGCGATATGCTGGCCCTTGAACCAGCACATTCCCCAGTCGAACGCAATCTGCCCCTTCTTGGCCAGGTCATCGGGTGCGCCGGGATCCTGCGGTGTGAATACCCCGACCACACCGATACCGCCGGTGAACTTCACCGACTGGACGAGATTATTCATGGTCAGATTCGGAACCTCCTTTCCGGCGGGATCATGGCATTGATAGCCGACGCACTCGCAGCCGACATCGGCACCCAGCCCATGAGTGAGCTCCTTGATCCGCTCGACTGGATTGCACTTCGAATCGTCGATGGCGACCGCACCGATTGATTCCGCCAAACGGAGCCGGTCGGGATGACGATCGACCACCATCACATTGCAGGCGCCCTTGACCATCGCTGCATGCGCGGCCATCAGCCCGACTGGACCCGAGCCGTAGATGACGACTGCATCGCCCGGCCGCATTCCGGCGAGCTCGGTGCAATGCCATCCGGTCGGGAAGATATCGGCCACCATCACATAGTCGTTCTGCTTTTCCTCGGCATCAGGAGGCAGCTTCAGGCAGTTGAAATCGGCCCAAGGAACGCGCAGGTATTCCGCCTGTCCGCCCTGATAGGGTCCCATGTCGGCGAAGCCGAAGGCAGCGCCTGCCATGCCGGGCTCAGGATTGGCAGCAAGGCAGAATGCGGTCAATCCCTTTTCGCAATTCCTGCAATGCCCACAGCTGATATTGAACGGCATGCACACCCAGTCACCGACTTTCAAGCGTTCAACGGCCTGCCCCACTTCCGTGACCTGGCCGAGATTCTCATGCCCGAAAACCCTCCCCTTTTCAAAGTCGGTCCTGCCTTCGAACATATGCAGATCCGAACCGCAGATATTGGTGCTTCTGATCTGCACGATCACATCAGTCGGACGCTCGATTTTTGGATCGGGCACGTTCTCCACGCTGACATCGCGCGGCCCTCGATAGACAACAGCTTTCATCAGGTTGCTCCGGTTACGCGCAAGCCTGCCCGACCCTGCTCCCTCGATTGATGGAAGTCGTGAGTCGGAGCGGGCAGCGCTACCACATGACCCTCCGCTTATGCCCCCGGGCGTCGTATCGGTTTCGAACACCTGTGCGTTGCCAGGCCGTTCGACCGAGTGGTTCCCAGCGTCTTTGACGTCGTCCCAATGCTACGCAACCAGCCGCGGAGGGTTTTCTCCATCGGATCAGCTGGTCGATTCGCACAGACGTCGTTTAGGGCAGCAATGGATATTCCAGACGAAAGCGATGCGAGCCGGACGCGACGTGTATTTTCGTGCCATCTCTCGCGCTTCCCATGCCAATCGCAGCGTACCTTTACGCAGCAGTTCGCTGGCATCGAACGTCGACGCCAGAGTTGCGCGCGGGGCCGATGCTTTCTCTTGTACTTGCGGGGACCGATGTCGCCGAGAGGTGTGTGCGTAATTACAAAGGACGGATCAAACTGTCCACGTTGAATGCGTCGCAATGGGTCGTGTGTCCAGTTGATGACGTGTGTATGACGCAAACGCCAGCCAGATCTACGTTCGTCGAAGCGCCGGAAAGGTCTCGTCGATCAGTGCACCTTACGTGTGCGGCGGGTCGGTTTTTGTCATCGCGTGTCGCGTCATTGCGCGTGCCGCAATCCAATGTCTGCACGCGCATCGTCTGTGACGAACCCGAGAATTCTTCCGGTAAGTGCCACAATAAACATGGCGTGCATGCGCAAGCCAACTCTGGTTACGGAGGCAAACGTGATTCACATCGCAAACGCATCGGCGCGAGCACCGGCGAAGAAAATCTCCGCGTTCCATCTCTTGCGATACTTTGCGTCGGTACTCGCTGGCGCGATGCTAGTCACAGGTCCGCTACAGGCTCAGTCCCCTTCGTTCGACTCGTTTGCCGTGCCGTCCGGTAGCGCACCGCACGATGTCGCGCCAGAGCCTGGCGGTGCAGTCTGGTACACCGCGCAGGCGCAAGGCGCGGTCGGAAGGCTGGACCCGCGCAGCGGCAAGACGGAACGGATTGCGCTCGGCAACGGATCGGCGCCGCATGGCGTGATCGTCGGTCCGGACGGAGCCGCATGGATCACCGATGGCGGGTTGAACGCGATCGTACGTGTCGATTCGAAGACACTTGCTGTCACGCGCTTCCCATTGCCCAAAGACCGACAGAACGCCAACCTGAACACCGCCGTTTTCGACAAACGCGGACATCTGTGGTTTACAGGACAAGGCGGAATCTACGGTGAGCTAGACCCGGCAACCGGCAAAATGCGCGTGTTTGATGCACCGCGCGGCCCGGGTGCCTATGGAATCTGTGTCACCCCCGACGGCAGCGTGTACTTCGCTTCACTGGCCGGCAACTACCTCGGCCGCATCGACCCGGTGAGCGGCACGGCTCAAGTCATCGAGCCACCGACACCGGAACAGGGAGCGCGCCGCGCATGGTCCGATTCGAAAGGTCGCGTCTGGATCAGCGAGTGGAACGCGGGAAAGGTGGGAGTGTTCGATCCGACAGCGCATCGGTGGCGCGAATGGAAACTGCCAGGCGCCGATCCGCATGTGTATGCAATATTCGTCGACGACAAGGACATCGTCTGGCTCAGCGAATGGAGCGCTAACGCGCTCGTGCGCTTCGACCCGCAAACGGAACGATTCGAGACGTTTGCGCTGCCTCGCTCACATGCGAACGTACGCCAGATGATGGGCCGGCCGGGAGAAGTCTGGCTGTCCGAGTCTGGCACGGATCACTTGCTGCGCTACCGGTCGAGCACAACGGTTGCCGGCAGCAAGTAACAGCCCGCGCGCCTCAGCCCAGGCTTTAACTTTCCTTTTCCCCTGCATACACTAGATTCGAGCCACGTGACCCGTCGCGGGGCACAAGGAGGACGACCATGACTCCCTGGGAAATTCAAGGCACCGAACTCGTCAATTGCAATTGCTCATACGGCTGCCCCTGCCAGTTCAACGCCCTGCCGAACAACGGCTTCTGCGAAGCAATGGGCGCCATCTCGATCAGCAACGGTTATTACGGCGACGTGCCGCTAGACGGCGTCAAGCTTGCGGTCGTGTTTCAGTGGCCCGGGCCGATCCACGAAGGTAAGGGCAAGTGCCAGCCGATCGTCGACGAACGAGCTAGCCCCGCGCAACGAGAAGCCATTCTGAAAATCATGACGGGGCAGGACACCGAGCCGTTCGCAACGATGTTCGCCGTTTTTGCATCCACGGTCGAGCATGCATTCGACCCGATCTTTACGAAAATCGACTTCGACGTTGATGTCGACGCCAGGCGCGGCCGGGTTCATGTCGAGGGCGTATTCAACGTCGTCGGCGAACCGATTCGCAATCCAGTGACGGGCGACGAGCACCGCGTCCGGATCGACCTGCCTCACGGATTCGAATACGAACTTGCCGAGATCGGCTCCGGCACGAGCCGCTCGCAGGGAAACATCGCACTGGATCTCAAGGGGACTTATGCGCAGTTCGCGCAATTGCACCTGAATAACAAAGGACCGATCCGGCATCGCGCCGCGGCATGAGCAGCTTCGAAATTGCCGTGGGGCGTGAGCGCGTGATCACCGCGCTCGGCATCGTCGCCGTTGTCGCGTTTTCGTGGGCCTACGTGTGGACCGGCGCGGGAATCGGCATGTCCGCGCTGGAGATGACGGCCGTCGCGCTGTTCCCTCATCGACTGGCAGATGGCGGCGGGGGAATGGATCTGTCGTTGCCGACGGTGATCCTGATGTGGTGGGTGATGATGATCGCGATGATGACACCCAGCGCTGCGCCGCTGATCCTGTTATATCGACGCGTGTTGCGGCACCACGCCTCTACCGAGTCCAGTTCGGCCGTCCCGTCGATGTTTCTGCTGGCCGGTTACCTGACCGCATGGCTGGCCTTCTCAATCTGCGCGGCATCGCTCCAGGAACTGCTGCAACCGACCGGCCTCATTTCGGAAATGATGCTGTGGTCGAGGAGCGCTACGCTTTCCGCGATTGTTCTGGCCTCGGCGGCCCTCTACCAGTTCTCGCCGCTCAAGCGCGCCTGTCTCGCGCAGTGTCGATCACCAGTCAATTTCCTCACTGCGCACTGGCGCCCTGGCGTTGCAGGTAGCTTCCTGCTCGGAATGCGTCATGGAATTTACTGCGTGGGCTGTTGTTGGCTGCTGATGGCATTGCTGTTCGTCGGCGGCATCATGAATCTCATCTGGATCGCCGCGCTGGCGCTGATCGTTTTCGTGGAGAAAATCCTGCCCGGCGGGGAGCGAGTCGGCCGGGTGCTGGGCGTCGTGCTGATTGTCTGGGCAGGCGTTACTTTGCTGGTGTGATCCGCTTTTCTCTTCGCAGTCGATCGTGTGAATGACCCGACAACTCCGTCCGTCAGTAGTCAGTTTCCCTTAGCAACGAGGCTCCATTGTGAATGCGCTTGCGTGACAAGCACCTACACGAGCCCGGTCTGAGACGTCCGAAACTGATGACACCCGGCCGAATAATGACCGGCACGAAGTGTCGTCGGGCGCATTGAAGGGCGTCATGCAGATCAGCCTGCGCGTCGCCGCATCAGTTGGCGCAGCGACAGCGCATGCAGCAGGATCGACCCTGGCACTACGAATGCAGGAGTCAGCACATCTGGATAAGCGCCGGCGCCGATGCTTGGCATGTCTGGAACGATCAACTGGAATGGGCCGGGCGACGTGATCATTCCCAAGGTAATCGCGACGGCGAAGTCGGCGAGGCCGAACACGTTCCAGGCGATCGCCGCCTTCCGCCCTTGTTCTGCACCGCTCGCCACGGCAATTGCCACCGGCACGGCGAGCAGGCCGGTCAGCACATCGCCGATTCCCGCCGGCAAGGCGAACACGCCTGGCAGCAACCCGTGCAGCCACGCAGCGAGCGCCCAACTGCCGAATATCCGGTAAAGCTGCAGAGCGACAAGCCAGCTTGCCGGCATCGCATCGAGCACCCGTCCCACCCGCGTTGACAACAGCAGCAGCGGAGCGCCGACCATCACCGGCACGAAGATCGCCAACGGCAACATCGGCAAGGGCGAGGCATCCGTGCGGAAGGCGCCATTGATCGCCGCGCTCCAGACAACAGCGAACCAAAGCGTGTCTGGGATCATGACCGCCAGCCAGGTCGTACGCCGTTCGCCCGGCGTCAGGTCTGTGCTTTCGAGGCCGAGCCACAAACCCACCGCGATCAACGCATGAGCCGTCAACTGATGAGCAGTGGTCGGTACGCCGCTAGTCGGGATAATCGGCTGCCAATAGATCAATACGATCCACAGCGCCACCGACGGGACGAGCCAAAACAGGCTGCGCCACGCGGGAGCGCGCGGGACGATATCGACGGGGACGCGGACGGCGGTCATCAGCGGTTCTCCAGGTGATTTGCAGTCTTCGCGGATGCTTTCTTGAACACCGCTGTCAAGATGCCGAGTCGGCCTTCCATGAGATTTCGGCCCAGGTTGATGGTGAGCTGGGCAAAGTCCAACCCCATCACCACGCCGAGATTGGGCGAGGACGGCGGCCCTGACGCACGCAACTGCACAAACCAGGCCTTCGCTGTCCCGGTGTCGTCTTGCGATGCCAGCGTGCTGAAACCTGCTTGTTCGATCGCCGCGTGCGTTTCATCGGCCGTGAGGAGAAAGCTCGTTGCCGGCGTCCGCGCCCAGGGAACGGGATAGTGCGGCTCGCCGCCGTTTGCGACGACGTCGAACGTCGCAAATCTGCCGCCCGGCTTTAGCACGCGCCGGATCTCCTGGTAGAGCCGTGGGCGGTCCGCAATGTTCATTGCGACGTGCTGCAGCAATACGGCGTCGAAACAGTTGCCGTCAAAGGGAAGATCCATCCCGCTGCCGGCATGGAACGACACCCGTTCACTCTGCCCGGTGCGCCGGCTGAGATAGCGTGCGGCATCCACGAACGGCTCGCTGAGGTCGATACCCGTCACGCGGCAGCCGTACGTTGCAGCCAGAAAACGGGCCGGCCCGCCAACACCCGACCCGATGTCCAGCACCGACATGTCAGAGGTGATGCCGGCCAGCGCGGCAAGCTCGGCGGTGGCAGCAATACCACGGGTGTGAAACTGGTCGAGAGCGGCCAGTTGCTCGGGTGTGAGCGGCTGATCTTCCGGTCCGAAAGCCGCGAGCGCGACCTTCAGCCGCTCGGTCAGTCCGGTCGCTCGATAGTGATCACGCACGCCATCAAGTGCATCGTTCATTGCAAGGTTCCTCCACGGTCCTGACGCATTGTCGAGAGCTTGCGAGTCCCCATCGGTACGACTCCTTGCCCACAGGCATAGGTGTACCATCGTCTCTCGCGAGCGACTATTCATCACAATGTTGACGGGCTATGAAGCAGATCTTCACAGTCAGGCAGGGCGCGCTCGATGGCGTGGAGGCGTTCTTGTGCGTTGCCCGGCATCGCAGTTTTCGCAGGGCAGCCGCGGAACTCGGCGTGACGCCGTCGGCGATCAGTCAGGCGGTGCGTGTGCTGGAAGAGCGCATTGGCGCAGTGCTCTTCATACGCACCACGCGTAGCGTCGGCCTGACCGAAGCAGGCGAACAGTTTCTTTCGCGCGCAAAGCCTGCGTTCGAGGAACTCGTCGCCGCCAGCGACGTTGCGCGTGGTCTCGGCCAGCGGCCCAGCGGATTGCTGCGTCTTTCGGTGCCGCGCGCAGTGGTGCCACTGCTGCTCGATCCCCTGATCGCATCGTTCCACCAGGCTTATCCCGAGGTCGAAGTGGAGATCGCCGCAAGCAGCGAACTGGTCGATCTTGCAACTGAAGTGTTCGATGCCGGTATCCGGCTGGGTCAGTTCATCGAGGCGGACATGGTCGCCGTGCCGTTGACGCCGCCGTTGCGTTTCGTCGTTGTCGGCAGCCCGGCCTACTTCGCGGCGCGCAGCCGGCCGGAGCACACCGACGATCTGCGGCAACACGCATGCTTGCGATGGCGCAAATCCAGCGGCGCGCTCGCGCTATGGTCATTCAACAACGGTGGCAACGCGATCGAGATCGCCGTAAGCGGCCCTTTTATCGCCCATGATTTCCCCACCATGCTGGGTGCGGCAATGGAAGGTATAGGCCTTGCCCAGTTACCTGAGCCGATGGTCGCCGAAGGACTGCGAGCCGGAAAACTGGCAGAAGTGCTGAAGCCGTTAGCGCCGGTGATACCAGGCGTGTTTCTGTACTATCCAAGCCGCCGGCAAGTCATGCCGAAACTGCGCGCCTTCATCGATCATGTGAAGAGCCGCCAGGCAGAGCAAGGCAAAGTTCCAGACACAAGATGACGATGGCGATCATGTGCCGGATGCGTTTGGCGGAAGCTCACCGTCGCGAGCGGGACAAACCTGCCGTGCCCGAAATTCATAAACTAAGGTGGCCGGGCTAACGCGCTCAACAACAGCTAGTTCGCCAGTAACACCGCGTCATGGTTGCGCGAGCCGGTTCAGCGACGGCCCAAAATAGCCTGCCACCCAGGTGCCGTTTGCACCGAAGTCCCATGTCGGTCCGAAGCTTGCAGGATCCCGCAATTCCAGGTCGGTGAGTCCGCTCGAACTGGCCACCGCCGTGCCCGAACCGACGCCGGCTTGCGCGCCCGATGACTCACTGTTCCAGAAAACGTCGTTGGCGATGCTGCCGCTATTGTTGCCCGCGATGCCGCCCACTGTCGCGTTGGCATCCGGCGTGAGCTTCGCATACGCGTACGACTGCTCAATGCGGCCAGTATTGTTGCCAACCAGTCCGCCGACCGTCGTGCCTCCGCTCATCTGGAACGCGAAGGCGTAAGAACGCACGATGTCGCCATTGTTCGTGCCGACCAGTCCGCCAAAAGTGCTCGGCGCGCCGGCTGTCATCGAGTTGAGCGAATAGGAACGATCGATGTGTCCGTCGTTGCGCCCGACCAGCCCGCCCAGTTCACCCGTGCCGGTGATGTTCACACCCGCCCACGACCGCTCGATGTTGCCGAAATTCTCGCCGACCAGCCCGCCGATCACCGAGTTCGCGTTGCCCGTCGACGTGATGATGCCTGTCGCGCCGACATTGATCAGCGTCCCGTAATTGACCGCCGCGAGCAAACCTACAGGGCCCGAGGACGACGTCCCCGTGCCGTCTGCCAGCGTGAAGTTGCGCACCACCCCATCTTTGCCGATCACGTTGAACATTCCGGCATTAGCGTCGAGATGAAGATCGGCCGGCAGATGGCCCATGCCGTCGAACTGGCCGGTGAATGGATGGTCGGCGGAGCCAATCCCGCCGAACTCGCCCGCATCGACGAATTCGATTCCGCGCGGAGCCAGCGCATAGTTGCCCGCGAGGTTGTTGTTCACCGCGCGCAGGTCGTCCAGCGACGCGATTAGCTGATAAGCCGTGAATTGCGTGAGCAGCCCACTGAACGGCGCGGCCTGCCAGGACGGATTCGTGACGACCGTGCCGCGTGTGAAAGTGCCGTTGATGTCGTAAAGCGCCGTGATGATGCCGGTGCTTCGCGACCAGTCGAGCGTGCCCTGATTGATCACGCTCCCGCCGTTGTCGAAGCCATAGTTGTCGGCGGAAAGCGTCAGCGGGCCTGCGCCGATGTTGGCGATTGTGACGCGCGGCGCGATGGTCAGCGAGTGCGCGGCATTGAGATTAAGCGACGCGTCACCGCGCCAGCGCAGACTCGCTTCCACGTCGATGTTGCCTTTGCCGTTCGCGCCCAGCTTGCCGTCGGCGCCATTCGCCAGCACGTTGACCGACGCGCCGCGGCTCAGGCTGGCGCCGAGCGTGTCGGCGGTACGCGCATCGACGGTGAAATCTCCGGTTGTGATGTTCCACTGTCTGGCCTGGACGTCTGCGCCGCCCACCTTGACGCTGCCGCCGGACATCTCGACTACGCCGCGGCTGCCGTCCGCGTTGCGGGCGCTGATCTGAGCGCCGCGTGCATCGATGTTGCCTGTGTTGACGCGGTAGTTTGTGGTGGTGTCCGCGACGAGCCAGACGTGTCCGTCGCGCGTCGCCGTGCCCGTCGCGCGCAGCGCACCCGAGTGACCGGCCAGCGCGAAGATGTTGCCGTCCGCCGCCTGGAGGTTGATGGTCGCCGCTTCGACGGTGCCCGTGTTCCTGATCGTGCCGCCGCTTCCCACATCGACGGAAAGCTGCTGATAAGCGCTATCGTACAAGCGCACCTGACGCCCCACGGCAGATTCCGCGTTGCCGTTGGGCGCATCTATCTTTCCTGCATTGACGACCTTGCTGGCCGATATAAGCAGAACGTCGCCGCCAGACGACGAGATCCTGCCGAGGTTGACGACATTCGCCGTGGAATTCCCGGTGTAGGCCGTTCCGCCGATCGCGCGCGGATTGAGGAAGCTGTCGTCGGAAACATCGAGGGTCGATGCCAGAAAGCGGCCACCCGTCGAAATCACGCCGGTTCGACCGATCAGCACGCCATTTGGGTTGATGAGATACACACTGCCCGTCGCGTTGAGCGCGCCGTAGATCGCGGACACATCGCTGCCGGTCACGCGGTTGAGCGTCGCGCCCGTGCCGTTGTTGATCGACACGGTGTTCCCCACACCGATCGAAAAACTGTCCCAATTGATGATGCCGCGCCCGCCCGCTTGCGTGATTTTCAGGTTCCGGCCGTTCTGCGCGATGCTGCCCGTGGTGCCGACGAAACTGCCGCCCTGGGGCAGAGGTCCTGCCGCGACACTCGCCTGACCGTGGAGAAGCGCCGCCGCGGTAAGCCCTAACCCGGCCCACCGTTTTGCTAACGACCGCCGACGATCATGGAGTGGGCGCGTGCCACGCGCTAGCGCTGCAACGGTCATAGAACCCCCTTTTTCCGGCATCAATGTTTCGCCATCCTGAGCGAGTGCGCTCGACATCAGGCCAGTGGCGCACGTTCATTGATCTGAAGGTTAGCAGGGGGAACAGCCGTAGTCAGTCAAAAGTTAGTAGTTTGCGCCCTGCCTTTTCGCGCGCGTCATTTGCAGCAAAAGACGAACCCGACCGAAAAGACGGCACGCTTATTTGATGACCTTGCGCCAGAACACCAGGTATGCAGCCGTGCCGGATGCGACAAGAAGGATTCCCCACATAGGGATCATGCTGATGAGAACAGAGGTGGCAGACATTTCATACTCCCGGTTAGCGCGATTACGTTTACAACACCACTGCTTCGTTCTTGCGTGCACGACGCGATCAGCAGGTGTTGTGTTCAACGACGTATTGATGCTAACGCTCCGTCAGGTCGTTTCCCTGCGGTCCCCTGTCGCACCAGTTTGCGCCCGATCAACGAATATCACGTTGTCGATCGCGGTGTACCGGTGCATGCGTTGTTACTCATTTACTGCGCGAATGCCTTAACCGCCGCTTTCAGGATCTTCGCCAAGGCGGCTGGATTGCCAATGCGAGCCGTTGGGCCAGCAACGGATAGCGCGCCGCGAACCTGCCCTCCACTCACCACCGGCACCGCGACGCAAGTCAAGCCGGCGATCAATTCTTCCGCATCCAACGCGTATCGCAAATCGCGCTATGGCAACAGTTCAGGATCGCCGCGGAGCCCGGAGGCGCAACCGCTTTCGCCGCGCTGACCTCGGGCGCCTGTGTGCGCTCGCCCGGTGAAAAGATCGCCGTCGTGATTTGCGGTGGCAACGCCGAACCGGCGTCGTTCGCGTAGTGCGTCGCAAGCCGCCGCTCTCTCAGACAGCGCGCGGTTGCCGCGGACAACATGCGCGCCAAGCGTTTCAGGTACGCAAGGACCTCAACCCTGTGCGTACTTCATTGGCCAGGATCGTCGGCACCTCCCATGCCGGAAAATGGCCGCCCGTTTCGGGCTTATTGAAGTAGATCAGATTGTGATACGCCTTTTCGGTCCAGCTCTTCGGTGCCTGGTAGTTTTCTCCCGGAAACGCGCTGATCGCGGCAGGCACGTTGACGTCGGCCGCCAGAAAGAAGTTGGCGTGCGACTCCCAGTAGAAGCGCGCCGCCGACACGCCAGTATTGGTCAACCAATAGAGCGTGATGTCGTCGAGCAGGTCGTCGCGCGTCAGCGCTCCCGAAGAGTGACCGTTGACTGGATGACCGAGCACGGCCGCACTCAACGCCGCAGCGGGCTGACCGTAGCCGTCGCCATGGTCGAGCATCCAGGAAGCCAGCGCGACGGGCGAGTCGGCCAATCCGTATAACGTCTGCGGGCGGGTACCCATTTCGAAAGCGTAGCCGCGCTTTTTCTTCGCGTTGACGCTCAATTGTTCATATGCGTGTCTCTCTTCGTCGGAAAGACCCGTTGGCATCGGATCGCCCGATGCGATTGACTTCAGGATATCGGCTGGCACTGATGCGGGGAAATTCACGTGAATGCCGATCAGTTCGGGTGGTGCCTGCTTAGCCATGATGTTCGAGACAATTCCGCCGAGGTCACCGCCTTGCGAAGCAAAGCGCTGATAGCCGAGGCGCTTCATCAAGACGACCCACGCGCGCGCGGTGCGCTCCGGTCCCCAGCCCGTGGTCTGAGGCCGCGCCGAAAAACCATAGCCCGGCAACGACGGAATGACGAGGTGAAACGCGTCCGACGCCGGTGCGCCATATGCGGTCGGATTGACGAGCGGATCGATGATCTTGAACTGTTCAATCACCGAGCCGGGCCAACCGTGCGTCACGATCAACGGCATTGCGTTTTCATGCTTTGATCGCACGTGGATGAAATGGATATCGAGTCCGTCGATCTCGGTCATGAATTGTGGATACGAATTGAGCCGCGCCTCGCACTTGCGCCAGTCATAGCCCGTCGCCCAATAATGCGCGAGCCCCTGAATGGTCGCGAGTTGAACGCCCTGCGACTCGTCGGGCACCGTCTCACGATCCGGCCAGCGCGTCGCGTTGATGCGACGCCGCAGGTCGACGAGTTGCGACTCGGGGACGTGAACACGGAACGGCCGGATTGCTGTCTTGTCGCCATTCCCGGGTTCCGTGATCTTGCCTATGGCCTGATTCGTGTCGGCGAAAGCGAACTGGCTTAGCGAGCCTGCGGCGAGCGCCGCAGCCGTCATGCCGACAAAGTGCCGGCGAGATGTGGATTGAGGGATGTCGTTCGACATGGTATCGGTCTCCGGTTCCGTTCAGATTGTCGCGTCGCGCGTGAAGTCCGCGACATACAGCTTGACGAAGTCATACATGCTCGTGGGCTTAAGAATGGGCCGTTCATGGCTCGCATTCGTCGTCATAGCACTTACCTCAGATAATGTTGAAACGTGTCCCACCATCGATAGAACGGTCAGTCAGAATGGTGGCGGTCATGCAACCGGTGTGTGAACGTCATCTGCACTTTTCGTATCGATCGCCACCGGATGCACAGTGCGCTCGTGAACGTGAGCCGTAGGCGTACGGTCGATCATCAGACTCAGAAGTTCAGGGCGGTTGTAGTGGCCGGCGGAATCCATCAGCATCTTGCGGCGGTCGATCAACGTGAAGTCCAGATCGACGATCACTTCGCCTTCACCCGAACGCAGCGGCTCTGCCATCAGAGTGCCGTCTGGCGATACGATGGCGGTGAAACAGCCGCCTGATATCGGTCCAATTCCACAGCCGGTGTCCTTCATGATCTGCGCCTGTTGCCCGGCATCGAGCCACGCCGTTGCGTTGACAACAAATGCGCCGGACTCGAGCGCATGCTGGCGAATGTTGATTTCCATTCGTTGCGCAAAGCCGTCGCCAAATGCCGAACCGGGGTACATCGCCGAGTGGATTTGCTCGCCGTCGGCAATCAGCGCGTAGCGCGCGAGCGGGTTGTTATGTTCGAAGCACGCAAGCTGGCCGATACGCCCCACTGCACTATCCACGGCGCGCAAGCCTGACCCGTCCCCCTGGCCCCAAATCATGCGCTCGAAATGCGTCGGCGTAATCTTGCGCCGCCGCTGAATCAGCGTACCGTCTGCATCGAAGAGCAACTGCGTGTTGTACAGCGTGCCGCCGTCGCGCTCATTCACACCAATCGACACCACCATACCGGCCTTCCGCGCGGCATCGCCAATTGCGTCGGTTGCGGCAGAGGGTACGGTCACGGCCTGTTCGAGCAGTCGCAAATGTTCGGTGCCGGACAGGAGTTCGATGCCCGTCTGCACCGCTGAAAAGTACGGGTAATACGGCACGACCGTTTCGGGAAAAGTGGCGAACTGCACACCCTTCTCACCGAGTTCATGGATCTTCTGCACGACTTTTGCAACGGTACCCTCACGGCTATAGAGCACGGGGCTAATCTGGACTGCGGCGGCTTTGACGACTTTCATGACAGACTCCTTGACTAGAACATTAGGACGGGCTTTGAACGATGTTGCGTATGCAACATTCACAGAACAATTTCACGCGGCGCGCAGCGCCAATTCGCGAGCGATATTCATGAGGTCGTCGACGCCCTCGTTTCCGAGAGCATGCGTCGCGTGGCTCTGTGCTGATGACCACGCACTCGCGGCGCGCCTGAGCAGTGCGTCGCCTTCGACGGTGAGCGAAAGCGGACGGCTCCGCCCGTCGCCCGCTGGCGCGCCTTCAGCCACCCAGCCCTGAACGATCAGCGGTCGCAGGTTTCTGGTCAGCGTGGACCGGTCGTGACGGCTCCGTCGGCCGAGCTCGGATCGGCTGATCGGCGCCCACTCTGCGATTAGCACGAGCAACGAGAACTGCGGCGCGACGATGCCGAACGGCCGCAGCGCGTCGTCATAAATCGCCGTCAATACGCGGGATATCTGGCGAGCGCGCGTAAGTAAACAGTTAGTCGCGATATGACTGCTCAGCGATTGGCTAATAGAGCTGTTCAGTTCATTCGTTGGGTTTGAATGGTGCTGCATATGCAATACCTCAAATGGTCCTGTCCGGCTGTGTGATGCTCGGCACGCGATGGAGGTATTTGAGCGTATGGACGTATCTCAATCGTGTCGAAAAGCCGTCTGTGTGTATGCACATGTACCCTTGTGCCTTCCAGATACGTTGGGATACAAAAAAGTGTTTAACGTGGCTTCGTGCGGTTGTTGTACGAATATCGAGGCAGGCGGTCGAGGGGTGCAACGCTTATCGGTAAGTAATCCGATACAACTCCGGCCCGCGCGCTAGCACTTTGCTAGAGAATCGCACGATTCCGGTTGTAAGTGCCGCCAACGTCGGAACGGTCAGTTACGTACTGAGACCTCATAACCGAGCAGATGACAATGCGGGAGCAAGCGCGTCTCGCTCACGAGACCGTCAGCGAGACGCGCCGCATAACGCCCGATTGCTGCACCTGCGAGACAGTGGCCGACTCAGTTACGGGCTGTCGCCGACCGAATGGCGGTTCGCAAGGTACATCGGCCTTCCAATTGATCGGTGTCAGCGGATCGTTGGCCGGATTTGCTTCGCCAACGAACGTTCGCGATTCCCGGCCATGCGTACGGGTAGAAAGGCGCACGCATAGGATTTCGCGATCGAAGTCCTGCCGCCCGTGAACGCCAGCGCCGCAGCAGGAGTCGTATGGGAGGAGAACGAACTCATCCTATCAACGCGAACCGTCGCAGCGACCCGTATTCACTTTTTGGGTTTTTGGTGTACATCAGTCTGCGAACATTATTGCGGGCTGTACGATCATCTGGAAAGGCTTCGTCGCTGCAGGCGTCGCGCGAGCATTTCGGGTACCAGGAAAGACTTCGAAGTCAGGCGTAAATTGAACCAGGGTGCTGCGCAGTTGTTCGAACGGGCGACGGTCGCCGCCGAATTGGGCCTTACCTTCCGTCTCCAACGCTTCGAAGCTTTTGGAGCCCATCATCACCTGGTTCAGATCTGTACGATTCAATGTGATCGTCAGATCGGCCTTGGAATCCTGGAAGCCTTTGATATTTGTGAGCGTGGAATTGCTCATCTCGATCAAGAACTTTTCACCGGTGTCCGGTGTAATCAGATTGATGGTGAACTTCATTCCCTCGGCCTTGCGGCTATCCATGCTGATGGCAAGGTAGTCGAGCCATTGCTCTGTGGTCATCGCACGAATAACATCTGGGCCTGTCGAGGAAGCCGCCACTCCGCTCGGTATCCCGCTGCGCAGTTCATAGGCAGTGTTTAAAAAAGCGTTGCGTACGCTCGACGATTCCCGCTGATAGCCAATTTGCTCGAACGCGTCGGCGAGAAGGTTGCGTGCCACCTGATTGCTCGGCTCAGCCAACACTAGCCGGTTGAGTATTTCGCTGGCTTGCAGGTACTTGCCCTGCCCGATCAATTCGCGTCCTTTGGGAATGATCTTCCCAGCGCCGCCCATCATTTCGACATAGAGGGGGGCGCTATCGCGGGGCGATAGCGGAATGAGTGTAGTGGGATTGCCGTCCCAGTAGCCGATAAAGCGGTTGATGATAGCGCGGGCATTGACCTCAACCGAGCCGTGATAGCTGCGTGCCGCCCACTGACGTTGCAGGCTCGGCGGCACGCGGTAGACATTCTGAACTTCGTTGATCGTTACACCCTCGTTGGCCAGATGCAATACCTGATTGTTCATGTTGGCGTAGAGATCGCGCTGCGCGCGTAGTACTTCCTGAATCCGGGCGTTACCCCAACGTGGCCAGCTGTGCGAGGCGAACATCACTTCCATGTCGGGAAAATTGTATAGCGCTTTGTTGATTTCCTTCGACCAATTGAGCGCATTGCGGACCGGGGCGCCGCGCAACGTGTAGATGTTGTGGATTGTCGCGGTGACATTTTCTGCGCCCCAGAAAGCTTTCCACTCAGGGAAGTAGGTGTTCATCTCGACGGGGGCTTCTGTGTCGGGCGTGTTTTGAAAAATCATCTTCACGCCATCTACGGTTAGGCTCTCGAAGTCCTTCGTAATGGAGACATTGGGCGGGATAAGGCCGACGCTACCCGACGCGACATTCTTGCCGATCGCCTGGTCCACATGGCCGAATGGACTACGCTCCAATAGCGTACCGTACTGAATGCGGCTACGGCGCGTCATCGCGTTCCCCGCAAAGATGTTCTCGGAAATTGCTTCTTGGAGGAACCCCTCTGGCGCAATGATTTTGACCTTGCCCGATTGCACGTCGGCCTCGTTTACCACGCCTCGCACACCGCCGAAGTGATCGATATGTGAATGCGAGTAAATCACTGCCACCACTGGACGACTACCCAGTTTCTCATTGGCGAACTTCAACGCGGCCCGTGCGGTTTCAGCCGCGGTCAGTGGGTCAAAAACGATCCATCCGGTGTCGCCTTTAATGAAGGTGATGTTGGCAAGGTCAAAGCCCCGCACCTGATAGATTCGTCCCGGGACTACTTCATAGAGGCCATAAGCCATATTGAGGATGGCCTGGCGCTGCAGCGAAGGGTTGATACTTTCAAAGTCCTTGCCTTCCAGCAGAAAGCTATAACTTTGCATATCCCACGCGACGTTGCCGGCGTCAGCCATGATCTTCTGGAACGGCGGCACGGCGATGAGGCCTCGCTTGTTCTCTTCAAAGTCCCGTTGATCTTCGAAGGGTAATTGTCTTTTGACTCCGTTGCGCAATTCGACGGTGAATCGGGAGGGCACTTTTCCCTCGCGATGAAAATGCTGGCTTGCATCGGCGCTAACCGCGGTATCGCTTTCACCCGCAGCTGCCTGGGCAAAGAATGCCGCGACGCTTACAACCGCGGCACCGATGGTCCGAATCAACGATTTTTCGAGGAAATCCATATGTCCTCCAAAGTATGGTGATGTCGGCTGTCATACTTATTGACAGCGCGCCGATTGAAGAGATCGAGGTCAACCAGCCTGCAGCGCAATGGGAGCGCGGCCATTGGCGCAAGTAACAAGCGGGCCCGCCAATTTCAGTTTGAGGAAATCGAACACGCTCCCGGTTATGTTCGTCGGGGCTCCCCTCTCGAACGCACCCGAAAGCGAATTCGACGCTAAACGTTGCATACGCTCCTCAATTTTCTCGACAGCCATGGCAGTCGCCGGATACGGCATGAAGCACTGAACCGGACCGGTTAATGTAAGCGCGGTAGGTGTGCCGCCGCGCCCGAAGCCGGCCGACGATCAACCACTGACTGTCACTTCGGGAAAAGCAGGGTCACGACGAGGCGCGCGCCCCAGCCGTGAGGGCCGGTATCCGGGCTTGCGGCCCAGTAACGCACTCCTGCGCCGATGTTCACAGGCAGTTCCCCGACCTTCAGCAGCTTGCTGACAGTTGCGTTGATTGGAGTCGACCACTGATGCCGGTTCCAGTTGTATGTCGATTCCGTGTTCAGAACGAATGTCCAGGCGTCCCTTGTCGTGTAGTTAAGGAAAGGCTGCATGAACGTCGAGCTCACGCCGGCGCGGTTGCCATCGCCGGCAAATGACCACACGTGGTTGGCTAGAAAGCCATACGTCCAGCCGTTAGCCTGCCAGAGCAGCACAGCGGTTGGCCCGGCGCCCCACTTCTCGGCACCCAGCAGCCGGTCGGTAGATACCGGCAGAAGAAACACTGGGCCCACACCCCAGATCAGTCCGCCTTGCGTGGGCTTTGCTGGCGAAAAAAAGAAGCTCTGGACGACATCGCCTAGACCGGTCTGCGATCCGGAACCGGGCGCAACGTTGTTTTGCGAAACAATCGGCGCGATGGTGCGCGAAATGAGATTCCAGTTGCCATTTAGACGAAAGGGAATCACTGGCTGAAAGTTCAGAAGATATCGGTCCCCGTCCCTGTTCGCTCCGATGTTTGCATCGTAATTGAACTGGAACGGGACACTGATCAATGCGGCGACCGGGTTGCTCAGTTGCTTCGCGAGGTCTGCATCACTCTCCGCGACCGCGGGCATCGGTATCAACATCAGAGCGACGATTCGAATAGCTTTGCGGAAAAGCAAGCGGACGTCAGTCATGCTTCGCTCCTCAAATCGCGCAACTCTGCTCGAACCGCGCAGGGACGCTCGAGGTATTTGCATATGATCCACTTTCGCGGTCAGCCAAGCCCTTTTGCCCGCCTCCGAGTCTTGACACCTCAGCGGGTCCAGGAGATCCGTTGCGAAGAACTGCCTTGAAGAGCTATACGAGGTAATCGCCAATGAAGATGAGTCGGCGCCATACATCCGACCTCAATTTGACCAGTATAGTCACGGATCTTGAGGCGACGGTCACTAATTATGAAGAGAGATCTCCCGGCGAAACCTTCCGTGCCAACCGACTCTAGCTGCTTGCATTACACCTATTTCCGATTCGAGCCGTCGCGCTTCCCTTGCGAAGGCGGATTACAGATAACCACGGCCCGCGCCCTGCATGCCGATCACTACCGATGTTCCCAACTGGTGTCATATGCTGCATTGCGTCGGGGCGGTGGCACGGCGAAGAGTGCTAACTTGCGATGACATTGATATGTTCTCCGTACGGCCGGCCCTCTTGTTCTTCGCGCGACACCTTCAAACGAAGAAGTCGACCGTACCACCGTATAGGTGGTACATGGATCGAAGAACTTTTACGTTCCCATCCTGTTGCATCGCAGCCAATTAGTGCCTCGGCGTATCGCGTCGATCGTACCTCGGACATTTGCTTTCGCCACCGCGTCCACAAATTCATCATTCTTATCCTAGCTGAATGCGGTCGCTCTCTTCTGCTCCAGACAGTAAATCGCGATCGGGGTGACGGCGGGCTGTCAGACGCGGCGGTTCGCATGGCGGGCTTGGCCCGGCGTTAGTTGCGCGTCACGCGTTGGCTCATGTGGCATGGAGCCAGGAAATGTTTTGTCCGTGATGGCAGCCATTTATGACGCCGGTTCAGATCTCGCAGTTCGAACGTCGGCGCCGAGCCATTTTCTGAGCAAGGGTTCAACCCACGTCAGCACCAGAAGAAAGCCTATTGCGACGCTAAGATTGAAAATCAGATGCGCCCATGCCACCGCCATGCCCGGATTGGCGGTCAGCTCCACCATCGCTCGCGAGAAGGATCTCAGGAATGGGAAGTAACACAGCACGCCGGCTGCGTTGAACAGAAAGTTGGTAATTGCCGTGGCCCTGGCGACAGAACTCATCCCGAGGCCTGCAATCAACGCAGTCGATGTCGAACCTACGTTAGAGCCGATGACGATCGGTATCGCTGCCTGGGGCGGCAGCACACCTTGCTGGACAAGGAGAATTGCCAGACCAGTGGTGACACTGCTGGACTGGACTAGAGCGGTAAACACCAGGCCGGCGAGCACGCCTGCCCAAGGAGCCTCTGCAAGTGCAAGCCATCTCTTGAACTGTGGGCGCTCTTGCAGAGGCTTCAGCTCCGCGGATATCAGATCCAGCGCGAAGAAGATCAATCCAAAATAGAAAACAGCTTTCCCAATGTACCTTGCGCGGACCGGCAACACTGAAATCAGGGCCCCGAGCACGATGAATACAGGACCGATGCCCGTAAGCTTGAAGGAGACGAGCCAGGCGGTTGCCGTTGTTCCCACATTGCTACCGAGCAGGATCCCAAGACTGGCCCGGAAGGAAATGACGGATGCGTCGACCAGGGTGACTGCAAGCGCTGTGATTGCACTGCTTGACTGCACAATCGCTGTCGCGAGCGCACCGACCAGAAACCCAAGCCAGCGGCTCGCCGTGACGCGCCCTAGCCACGACTGCAGCGCCGTACCCCCCACGTCCTGGAGTTCGCGACTGAAGCCCTGAAGGCCGTACAGGAAGAGGAGAACTGCGGAGACCGCGGCAAACAGTCCCTGGATTGGTGTCATGGCGACCTCCCTATCCGTTCCCCGCTATGCGGGAAAGACGTTCAAGTGCCGAAACCACGTCGATGGAAGACAATGCTTTGGCGAAAGGCAGAATGTACTCGCTCCGGGGTTCTGACCAGCCGTTTACGCCCGCAGTCGTCAGGCAATGCGCCGGCCGAGACAGTCGGCCAGTTGTGCCGACGTCAGACGCTTCACATCGGCACACACCGCATCGGCCACCGCGTTGGCCACCGCGTTGCGACGCATCGCGGTGGGCAAGTTATCCGCGGATCTCCGGAACAAATCTGAATGGGTAGTCGGGCTCTTTGTACCCTCCGGGCTTCTGTCGTTTGGGTAGCGTGACCTTTTCGCGCGCCACTTCCTCATAGGGAATCCTGCTTAGTAAGTGGCTAATGAGATTTAGGCGTGCCCGCTTTTTGTCATCCGACTTCACCACGTACCAGGGCGCGAACTCCGTGTCTGTCGCCCTGAACATTTCGTCGCGTGCGCGGGAGTAGTCGTACCACCGCTGGTACGACTCAAGATCCATCGGCGACAGCTTCCAGATCTTGCGCTGATCGTGAATGCGCGCTTCCAGTCGACGCGTCTGTTCTTCCATACCGACTTCCAGCCAGTACTTGAGTAAAATGATGCCGGAATCAGTCACTGCCCGCTCGACCAATGGCGCGTCTTTCAGAAATGTCTTCGCCTGTTCTTCCGTGCAGAACCCCATGACCCGTTCCACCCCGGCGCGGTTGTACCAGCTGCGATCGAACAAGACGATCTCACCGCTCGCGGGCAGATGCGGCAGGTAACGCTGCATATACATCTGGGATTTTTCGCGGTCCGACGGCGCTGGCAATGCGACGACGTGAAAAATCCGCGGACTCACGCGCTCGGTAAGCGCCTTGATCGTCCCGCCCTTGCCTGCACCGTCGCGCCCCTCGAAAATGACACATACCTTGGCGCCCGTTGCAATGACCCATTGCTGGAGCTTGACCAGTTCGACGTGAAGGCGAGCGAGCTCCTTCTCGTACTCCCGGTTACTCAGCTGGTGCTGCCTGCTTGCCTCGGGTGGCCGTGCACCGACCTTTGCATCCTTCATCGCCTTTCTCCACGGCATCTCGGATTTGCTGCCGGTGACAAACTATGTGCACTACCATCCGGTATGGCAATAGGCATTTAGAGCAATCCTCATGTTTGTCCGGAGGCAGGAGACGATCTCTCCTGGTCCTGTCGAACCCACAATCGGTAAGCGGCTCGTCATGTATGTCGTGAGAAGCATGGCCTCTATCCACCTGACATGAAAACCCGTTCACGTATGGTTCGCGCTGTGCGCCTTTGGGGGTTTGGCCTTGTGGCGCTCGCGATTGCCCTGCTTGGGTTGCGCGCTTACGATGCGCGAACAGGGCCTCCTCTTGAACGATGGCACACCTATGTGCCGGACGAACTTAGCGCAGAGCGGCTTGATCAGAGCGACTGGCCAATCTATCTGCAGCACGAGGACACGCTGTTCGACGAGGTGCGCAGACAGGTCACTGATCGCCTGCCTCCCGAGGCACGCGTGCCGTCGAACCGCTATTTCGAGGGCAGCCCGATCTACCCGCCGCGCTTTGATCACGACTGGAACCGATCGTATGAAATGTTGCCAGCTGGCAATCCCGTCGGAGCAGTCGTCCTGCTTCATGGCCTGACCGATTCACCGTACAGCCTGCGGCACATTGCACGGCGGTATGTCGAGCGCGGATTCGTAGCAGTCGGCATTCGCCTTCCCGGGCACGGCACGGTGCCCGGCGGTCTGACAAACGTCGACTGGAAAACATGGATGGCAGCGACACGACTCGCTGTGCGCGAGGCGCAGCGGCGCGCGGGCCCGAACCGTCCGCTTCACGTCGTCGGGTTCTCAAATGGCGGCGCGCTCGCGATGAAGTATGCGCTCGACAGTCTGGAGGACAACACGTTAGCCCGACCGTCACACATCATCTTGATCTCCCCGATGATCGGCATTACGCGCTATGCACGATTCGCGGGTCTGGCTGCCCTTCCCGCACTGCTGCCGCCTTTCGAGAAGGCCGCATGGCTGGGTATCGTGCCGGAATTCAATCCCTTCAAATACAACTCGTTTCCAGTCAATGGCGCGCGACAGTCGCACGGTCTCACAATTGCATTGCAGGAGCAGATTGCCCGCCTCGCCCAAAGCAGCAGCCTCGACGGCATGCCGCCGGTATTGACCTTCCAGTCGGTGCTCGACTTTACCGTGAGCACGTCGGCAATCATCAAGCGGCTCTACGTCATGCTTCCGGACAATGGAAGCGAACTGGTCCTGTTCGATGTGAACCGCCGTGCAAAAGTCGGGCCGCTGATTGATCCGGCATCGTCACAGGCGTTGGCAAAGGTATTGCCAACGCTGCCGGTTGACTACCAGATGACGACGATCGGCAACTTGCCTGATGGCGCTGACGACGCGATCGAGCGCGTAGTCGAACCGGGTACGACGGTAGCCCGCACGCGCAGTCTTGGTCTTTCGTATCCGCCGCAGATCTTCTCGCTTTCACACGTGGCGATTCCGTTTCCACCCGACGATGCGCTTTACGGTACGCAACCCGCGAACGCAGCAAACTCGCGCTACGGTATTTCGCTGGGCGCATTTGTGCCTCGCGGTGAACGGGGCGCGTTGACGATCAGCCTCGATTCCATGTTCCGCATTTCGTCGAATCCATTCTTTCCGTATCTGCTCGCGCGCATAGACGAAGCAATTGCCGAGTCACTGCACGCGCACAGTACTCAATCCAGCCGTGCACGGCGCGCGAATTCCGCGCCGGCCGTACCTTCACTGGAACCCGATCCAGAATTTGACGACATGCAACGAAGGGCGCTGGACATGGAGCAGGATCCGGAGAACATCCCTTGATCCCACACTTTTAAATCGATGGCGTTCCGGACATCGACAGCCGACTCCCGGCCGGGTGTAACGAATCGTTGTCACGGAAATTCAGAGCCCATTCGAATCCCCATTTCGCTGCTGAGCAAACGGGAACGGGAACAGTCCGTCTGCCTTCATCGTCATTGGCGAACTCAGGGCATGCCGGAGTAAGCGCATGACTATGCTTAGGAGCGCAACAGAATCGGCATACGCAATGATCAGCGCAATGACAAAACTGCATGAAGAGTGGGTGATTGATGTTTGCTTTTCCAGCGTATGCAACTAGATTTAAAGTCAACACGGCTAGCAAAGCAGTCGAAACCGCAGGGCGGTTTGGGGACGGCTCTCAGTCGGGGCATCTTTTCTGAAACGCGCCGAATGATGTTCCGATGTCAGATCCGGGCGCCCCGAAGAGTTCTCAGGCAAACATCCTGAAAAACGGCGGAGATTGTCTCTATAGAAATGACGTCATGATCCGGCGCTGTCGCATCCGCGTCTGGCATCCCATCCGTCAGCCAAGCGGTGCCGTCTGACGCACCGCCGTGCTTCATCCGCTGACGATCCAGGTGGCTTAAACGCAAGGTCGATGCAACTATTCCTTCTTCCTGTCGGAGGAAGCGCAATAAACGGACGAGCATGTGCGCTTCGGTCAATCTGGTTTCAAGGTGTGGATCACTGTGAGCTTGCGCCCGGGTGCCTTCCATGTCGAAAGAGAGAAAGATGTCGAGCAGCCATCCCTTTCGCGATGTGATCGTGTGCTTGGCGTTCGGCACGCTGGCGGCGACAGCGTCGGCGCAAGCGGACCAAACCAAGACAGAGAACGGCTGGACTTTCGAAATATCGCCTTATCTCTGGATGTCGGGAGTTCGCGGCGACGTAGGCGTGTTCGAACGTCTGCCGCCTTCCTCGATTGACGTGAGCTTTGGCGACATCTTCAATCATATCGATTGGCCTGCGGTCGTTTTCGTGAGCGGTGAAGCATGGAAGGGCCGCTTCGCCATTCTTGGCGACGTACAGTACATAAAACTAAAAGCGAGTGCATCGACGCCAGGCCCCTTGTTTGGGACGGGAACGCTCGTACAACAGAACTTCCACAGCACGATCGCCGGAGCCTACCGGTTCATTGACTCGCCGAAAATTACGGTCGATGGCCTTGCGGGGGCAAGAATTTTCTACGTCAACAACGAGCTCACACTGACCAGTGCCCTCCTTCGCGGGAGAAGCGGCAGCAGCAGTGACGCATGGGTGAATCCGGTCATAGGCGTGCGCGGGACGTTGCCGTTCGCTACCGGATTCAGCGTCGACGGCTACCTGGACGCCGGAGGATTCGGAATTTCGTCCGATTGGACATGGCAAATCTACGGTGGCGTTGGTTACCGCTTCAAGAAATGGCTCACCGCCTACGCCGGATACCGCTATCTCGATGTCCGGCATAGAAACGGGGGATTCCTCTACGACGTGACGCAGCAGGGACCGGTGCTCGGCATACGATTTATCTTCTAGGATGAGAGCCTGACGGTCACCGCTCGTGTCAACGATCGAGCGGATAGTCGCCGTCAGCCAATGTGTCCACGCTCCAGTTGCAGGCGCACAACCGATCCGTCAGCGGTCAAATGGGACCCGAAGCAATGCTATGAGAGAGATGCTTGAGCCTCAATCCACCAAGTCGTCGCCAATGATCGGACGTGGCGACATTTTCGGTGGCGTGGCGGCGGGTGTTGTCGCGTTACCGCTGGCGCTCGCCTTCGGCGTCGCTTCGGGACTCGGCCCGGTGGCCGGCCTTTACGGTGCCATTGTCACTGGCATCGTCGCCGCCCTGTTTGGCGGCACGCCGGTGCAGATCACAGGCCCGACCGGGCCGATGACGCTGGTCGTTGCAGGTGCGCTGGCGGCGAACATGCTTTCTTCTGGCAGCGCGAACCTTCCACTCGTCGTTGGAATCTTCGTGGTCGCCGGTTCCATGCAAATCGCTTTCGGTCTGCTGCGCATCGGGTCCTATATCCGATATGTGCCCTACCCGGTCATCTCGGGCTTTATGAGCGGCATCGGCGTGCTCATCATCACGCAGCAGGTCTTTCCGATGCTCGGCGCGGACGCACCGGGATCAGACCCGTGGTCGATCCTCAGCCAGTTGCATTTACTGGGAGGCAACATCAAGTGGAGCGCCGTTGCGCTTTCCGCGTCGACGATCGCGATCGCATTGCTCCTGCCCCGATTCACCAAGGTAATCCCGGCCTCCCTCGTGGCGCTGATCATGCTGACGATCACTGCAGTGATGCTGAAGCTCGACGTCCCCGTAATCGGTGAAATCCCGTCCGGATTGCCGACCCTGACGATGCCGGCGTTCGACTTGCACCGGCTGCCTTCCCTCGTGTCTGCCGCGCTCCAGCTATCGCTACTAGGCGCCATCGACTCGCTGCTGACGGCGCTCGTGGCCGACAACCTCACGCGTACGCGGCACGACAGCAACCGCGAGCTCATCGGGCAAGGCCTGGGCAACATCGCAGCGGCCGTGATTGGCGGGCTGCCCGGCGCCGGCGCCACCATGCGCACCGTTGTCAACGTCGATGCAGGGGGAAGAACACGCCTGTCGGGCGTGATCCATGGACTCTTCCTGACAGCCGTGCTGCTTGGCCTTTCAGGATTGCTTCAGCACGTTCCCCGTGCAATTCTCGCTGGCCTGCTGGTGACAGTCGGAATCGGCATCATCGATCGCCGCAGTTTCCGCCACCTGCTTAAATTGTCACGGTCGGATGCCTTTTTAATGCTCCTCGTGCTCGCGCTAACCGTATTCACCGACCTCATCATCGCGGTGGCCACGGGCCTCGTCGTCGCTTCGTTTGTCTTTGTGAAGAAGGTGGGCGACATTACCGAGCAGCGGACGATGCTTACCCCGGTCGCTGATGAGCCTTGGGCGGACGAACTGACCATTCCCGCCGGACTTCGCGACAGACTTCTGATCAAGCACGTTGACGGGCCGATCTTCTTCGGCTTCGCCAGCAAGTTCCTCGACATCGCGCGTCAGGCGACACTCCTGAGCAGGCTGTTAGTATTGCGCATGGATCGCATCTCGTACATGGACCAGACTGGCGTCTATGCGTTGGACGATGCACTGGTGCGGCTAAACGCAGCCGGGGTGCGCGTGCTGGTCGTTGGCGTTTCGGTGTCGCAGCGCGACCTTCTCGAGCGGCTGCAGGTAATCCCGGCGGTCGTACCCGAGCGCGACATCTTCAACAACTTCGACGAATTGAGGGAGGCGCTTCCAGTGATCATCGGAGATCTTCACGCGAAATGAAGACGACACTCCGTCAGATGGGGGCGGCGATCGCCCTCGGCTTGCTGCCCCACGCGACGGTCTCCAGTCGACCGAACTCTTCCGCCACTCGCCGCTTTCCATCGTCAGCGTTTCGTAGCGGCAAACTTGAGTCATTCGGGCGTTGATTCGCCGCGGTGTCAAGTCAAGACCGACCGAAAGCAACGTTAGGAACAATGCGCATGCAAGCGTTCAAGTCTGCCTTGCTTCCAACTCATCAACCGCGGCTGCGCTTCTTCCGTTCCCGCGGCTCCGCGCCGGTTTCCACCGGAGTGAACGGTGCCTGGAATCGACTCACGAGGAAATCAATGAATGCGCGCGCGCGGGCTGTTTGATTCTTCTGCCTCGGGTAGTAGACGAATAAGTCGGCGGACGGCAGAACCGTGTTAGGCAGCACAAGTTGGAGACGCCCGCTCTGCACATATTTGGCCAGGTCCCATTCAGACCGTATCAATATCCCGTGTCCTTCAAGCGCCCAGCGAAGTACGATGTCGCCGTCGTTACTCGACAAGGCCCCTTTGACCTTGATGGCCTCGGTGTGGTCGTTCACGATATAACGCCAGACGCCATACGCGTCGTTATTCTGGCGATGGATGATGCAACGATGTTGGGCTAGATCCTCGACGCGCTCTGGTGTGCCGTACTTCTCCAGGTATTTTGGCGAGGCACAAAGGAAGCGGCGATTGCTCATGATCCTTCGCGCGCTCAAACGAGTGTCTGGAAGTTCGCCGAATCTTATCGCCATGTCGAACGCGCCTTCAACAAGATCGACTGGACGATCGGTGACCTCAAACTGGATTTCGACGCTCGGGAAGCGTTTTGCGAATTCCGAGACCAACGGCGCGATTGTTGTTCGGCCGAAGCCGAGCGTCGCATTGACGCGCACGAGCCCTTGAGGGTCACCTTTCGTTCCCGAGATCGCTTCCTCCATTTCGCGGACCTGTCCGACTATCTGCGTTGCATACCGAAGATATGTTTCGCCTTCAGGCGTGAGACTCACGCTCCGGGTAGTTCGATTGACAAGTCGTACGCCGAGTCGCTGTTCAATGACGCCAAGCCTCTTCGTCGCAGCGGGCGGTGACAAGTCGAGAGCTCGTGCGGCGCCTGACATGCTTCTGAGTTTCGCCAGAAGAATAAAAAACTCGAAATCAGTCGCAGTCTGCGTCTCAGTATTCACTTGAATTGAAAAGTGATGTGAATGAAAGTGCAGTTTAGCAGTCTTTTTCACGGTTAATCTACGTCCCATGTTGCAGCCAACGAGTCGCAACACCTCGTAAAACTCTGGAGACGAAGCCGTGAGAATCGTTGAAATCCGCGAAAAGACCGTTCCGATCAGTTCCCCGATCCGCAATGCCTATATTGACTTCAGCAAGATGACGCTGAGTCTGGTCGCAGTCATCACCGACGTGATTCGGGACGGCAAGCCGGTAATCGGCTACGGCTTCAACTCCAACGGCCGGTACGGGCAGGGCAAGCTCATGCGTGAGCGGTTCATCCCTCGCATCCTCGAAGTTGACCCCGCCTCGCTGGTCAACGATGCTGGTGACAACCTCGATCCCCATAAAATCTGGGCGACGATGTTCACCAACGAAAAGCCCGGCGGCCACGGCGAGCGCTCGGTCGCAATTGGCACCATCGATATGGCAATCTGGGATGCGGTCTCGAAGATCGAAGGGAAACCGCTGTTTCAGTTGCTGGCGGACCGCTACGGCAACGGCCAACCGGATCGCAAGATTTTCGTGTACGCAGCAGGCGGCTACTACTATCCGGGCCAGGACCACGAGAAGCTGAAAGACGAGATGCGCAGCTATATCGACCGCGGTTACACCGTGGTGAAGAAAAAAATCGGCGGTGCATCGCTCGACGAAGATCTTCGCCGCATCGACTCGATCCTCAGCGTGCTGCAAGACGACCAGAAGCTTGCCGTTGATGCGAACGGTCGCTTCGATCTGGACACCGCAATTCGGTACGCAAAGGCACTCTCTCAATACGATCTGTTCTGGTACGAGGAACCGGGCGATCCGCTCGACTTTGAACTGCAAGCCACGCTGCGCAACTACTACGACAAGCCGATGGCGACGGGCGAAGACCTGTTCTCGATGCAGGACGCGCGTAACTTGATCCGCTATGGCGGCATGCGTCCCGACCGCGACTGGCTGCAATTCGACTGCGCGCTGAGCTACGGTCTGGTGGAATATCTGCGCACGTTGGACATGCTGCGTCAGCACGGCTGGTCGCCGAGCCGCTGCATTCCCCACGGCGGTCACCAGATGTCGCTGAACATCGCCGCTGGCCTTGGCTTGGGCGGAAACGAGTCCTATCCGGACCTGTTCCAACCGTACGGCGGATTCCCCGATGGGGTCAAGGTCGAGAACGGCTATATCACGATGCCGGACCTCCCGGGTATCGGCTTCGAGGGTAAATCGGATCTCATTGCCGAGATGCGCAAGCTGTCGACATAAACACTCAGCGGTATCAGGGCATCGGCGGTCCTCGTCGATGCTACGCCTATAAAAAGACCAATTCAGGCGCACCTCGGCCGTGCTCACCACAGCGGATTATCCCGCTGTGGATGCTCGTCCGTACTCTACAAATAGACGCCAGTCATAGGAGACAGACATGCTGGTATCGAAAGTCAGGAAGACGCTCTCGAAGCTCTATGTGCAGGTTCTTATCGGGATCATCGCCGGTATCCTGCTAGGCCACTTTTATCCGGACGTTGGTTCCCAACTCAAGCCCCTCGGTGACTTGTTTATCAAGTTGATTCGAATGCTGCTTGCACCGATCATCTTCGCGTCGGTGGTTGTCGGCATTGCCCGCATGAATGATCTTCATGAAGCGGGCCGCGTCGGCGTCAAGGCGCTGCTTTACTTTGAAGTCGCATCGACGATCGCACTCCTCATTGGGATGGTCGTCGTGAATGTCTTCAAACCCGGTGTCGGCATGAACGTCGATCCGTCGCACATCGACGGGTCTGCGATCTCGACCTATACGACTGCCGCCAGGCAACATGGCATGCTCGACTTTTTCACGAGCATTGTCCCGAACAGCATCGTTGGCGCGTTCGCCAACGGCGAGATGCTACCCATCATTTTCTTCTCGCTGCTGCTCGCCATTTCTCTCGCCAGGCTAGGACCTCGGACGGCACCGTTTGTAGACATGCTCGATATGTTCCTTCAGGGCATGTTCGGGGTGGTGCGGATCGTCATGTACGTCGCGCCTATCGGTGCGTTCGGCGGCATGGCCTTCACCATCGCAAAGTACGGGATCGGCACATTGGCTTCCTTCGGCCAGTTGATGTTGTGCCTCTATCTAACGTCTATCTTCTTTGTGGTTGTAGTCCTCGGACTGGTAATGAGGATGTGTGGATTGTCGCTGTTCAAGTACCTCCGCTACATCAAGGACGAGATCCTGATCACGCTCGGTACGGCGTCCACGGAAGCGGTACTTCCGCAGATGCTGGTCAAGATGGAACGGATGGGCTGCTCGCGACCCGTTGTTGGAATGGTGTTGCCTACCGGATACACCTTCAATGCGGACGGAACGGCGATATATCTCACGATGGCTGCCCTGTTCATCGCCCAGGCGATGAATGTGCATCTGACGATTTGGGATCAGTTGCTTGTGTTGGGCGTGCTTCTTCTCACTTCGAAAGGCTCGGCGGGAGTCGCGGGTGCTGGATTCGTTGCGCTGGCCGCGACGCTCGCGTCGATGCACAAGATTCCGGTCGAAGGTTTGGTCCTGCTTCTCGGTGTCGATCGTTTTCTTAATGAAGCTCGGGCCGTGACGAACCTGATCGGCAATGGTGTTGCAACTGTCGTAGTCGCGCGTTGGGAAGGACAGCTCGACATGAACACTGCGCGTGCGGTGCTGGATCGTACGTACGTTGATGAATTTGAAGAGCTGCAGCCGATCGACAATCCGGCCATCGCATCCGCATCTACGGGCGACACATCCGTCCGATCGAACGCTCATTGAGCCTCCACAACATCACTCTGCAAATTGGCAGTCACCCTTGGGCGACTGCCAATTTTTTTTAAGCATTGCCGAAACGACCACGCAAACGGACAAAGAAGGTTCTCGTGAGGCCGCGCTCAACTATCATGAGTTCCCGACGCCACAGAAGACGGCAAGCGCGTACGTCGGCTTCAGCGCAATTGCTGATATTTGAATGACCGCAGCCTTTTGCGGGCGGATGGCCGGTAGTGGCCGAACCCGTCCGCTGCCCCATCCCATGAAGTGACAATGGCGGCCCGCCGATCATCGGCTTATTATCCCGAAAGGTCGTTGAAAACTAGTGTGTGGGGCAAAGATTCCCCTTGCCCGGCGAGAATCTTCATAACAGGGAAATGCCTTTCCGCAAGCTTATGCGGTCAGGTCGAGGCCACTTCGAGTGGACACACCATGCTTGGACCTCTGAGATTATTCGTGCTGCTCTGGTCGCTGGCGATCATGGTGCCGACCGCGCACGCGAGCACAATCGGTGTCGTCCTGCCGGGCTCATCCCTTGTCTTTTATCAGACATTGCTCAAGGGAATACAGCAGTCGGCCCTTGATCATCGTGTAGATCTGCTGATTCGCAACCCGTCCGACGGCGAGTCGCTCAATACACCGAATATCCAGCTGCGCATTATCGAATACATGGTGACGCAGGGAGTCTCGGGCGTGGTACTGGCACCAGAACCATTGGCCGGCGACACGCGGGTTTCAGTCCCGGTCCCTGTGATCCTCGTGGATCGATACAGCGCCGATTACGACGGAATCTCGACCGTCTACACAGACAATTTCAGCGCTGGCAGGAAGGCGGCGCTCAGCCTGGTACCGGTTCTGAAAAAGGGCGCCAAGGTGGCGATGCTGCGGCTCGCGTCCAACGTGAGTTCGACCGTTGCGAGAGAAAGCGGATTTTTAAGCGTTGCCCGCAAAGAGGGATGGGATGTGGTGATCGATACCTACGTAGGGTATCGACCGCGCGATGCCGAAGTGCTGATCGCCGAGGTGATAAAGAGCTACCCGGGCCGCCTCGATGCCGTTTTTGCGCCGGCTGAACCGATTGCCTACGGCGCTCTGCGGGTGATCGAGACCGCGGCAATCGGCCAGCGCCCGCGCCTCGTGCTATTCGACTGGCGTCCGGAATTCCTGGAAGGCCTCAAAAAAGGAATCGTACATGCCGCCATATTGCAGGACCCTTACCGTATGGGTTACCTCGCCTTGGCGTCCATGGTCGAGGCACTGCAGGGCCATCCGCCACCCCGCACTCTCTTCGTCGACGTGGTCACCGTTACGCCACAAAACATGAACGATCCGGCGATCCGGTCGTTGTTGGCGAGGTACGCCCGATAAGCGGAGTGAGCCACGAGCGCCTTCAGTACCGCTCCGCGCAATCAGAAAAGCGCAGCCGTGTCGGCGTCATTCCACCAATGAGTTCGCGTACTCACGCATCGCTGCGCTCATGGGCAACACCCGTTCCCTGAGATGAGCATGAAGATATCGCACAGCCGGCGAGAACTGACGACGGTGCGGACAGACCAGGTTTAGCGGCGCTGTTTCCCCAGGTTGGTCAGGCAACAGGACATGTAACCGGCCGGATAGCACATCGTCGTGCACGTCGAGCCACGATTTATAGGCGATGCCGCGGCCTTCCACCGCCCAGCGTCTCGCGATTTCCGCATCGTCGCAAAGCAGCGCGCCTCTCACCGTGACCTGCCGCCGCACGCCATTGGACGGAAACGACCAGCGGTCATAGACGCGACCTGCCAGCACATAGGGCAGGCAATCGTGCAAAACGAGTTCGTCGAGAGAAGCGGGCGAGCCGCGGCGCTTCAGGTACTCCGGCGAAGCCACCAGCACCCTTCGATTGTTCTCGGCGAGTGCGAGCGCAACGTAGCTCGCCTGCTCCGCAGACCCATAGCGGATCGCCACATCCACCGGATCGCGAAAAACGTCGGTTACGTGATCCGACAGGGAAAGCCGCAATGTCAGCTTCGGATGTTGATCGCGGAACGTACCGAGCCAGGTCAGCAGGTTATTACGGCCGAGATCGGAAGGCGCAGCGATCCGCAGCATGCCTTGCAGCGCATGTCTTTCTCCATGCAGACGTTCGCGGCCTTCGTGAATCATCGACAGAACTTCTTCTGCATAGGGAAGGTACTGCTCGCCTTCTGCTGTCAGCTTGAGGCTGCGAGTGGACCGCGCAAAGAGCCGGATATCAAGCTCCCGCTCGAGCCGCAAAATCGCTGCGCTGACCTGGCCGGGCAGAAGGTCCGCCTCTCTCGCCGCGTTTGAAAAGCTGCCGAGCGCAGCAGTTCTCACAAAGAGCTGCAGGTCTTCTAACCGGACCATTTTCATTCCAGGAGTGAAAGTCTTCCCTAATGTAACCGGTTTTTCGCACTATGAGGTCGCGCCAGAATTCAGCCACACGTCAGCGATACATGAGCAAGGTGAGCGCTGAAGTCCTTCAAAACGTACCTGGAGCATGCGCATGAAAGCAGTGGTCTATACACAGCACGGTCTTCCCGCCGAGCATCCGGATTCCCTCATCGATCTCGACCTGCCTACGCCTGAACCGGCATCGCGCGACTTGCTGGTGAAGATAGATGCAATCGCGGTCAATCCGGTGGATACGAAAGTCCGCATGGGCTCGCCGACCGAAGCGCCGCGCGTCCTCGGCTGGGACGCCGTCGGAACCGTCGAGGCCGTGGGCGACGACGTGTCGCTGTTCGCGCCAGGAGACAAGGTCTTCTACGCGGGTAGCATTGCCCGCCCCGGTGCGTACGCGCAATACGCGCTCGTGGACGAGCGGCTTGCCGGCAGGAAACCTGCCTCGCTTTCAGATGCGCAAGCCGCCGCGCTTCCGCTGACTTCGTTGACGGCGTGGGAACTGCTCTTCGACCGGCTCGGCGTAGCCGAGCACGCAGGCTCGGGCGACGCGCTGCTGATAGTCGGCGCTGCCGGCGGCGTCGGCTCGATGCTCACGCAGCTTGCAAGCCGTCTGACGAAACTGCGCGTGATTGGCACGGCGTCCCGCCCTGAAACGCGTGAATGGG
>Ga0268255_10000312_pt1 | contig 37172 bp, 38 predicted proteins | sample AgamicOrMarz_FD_200256 | JGI IMG/M metagenome (GOLD analysis project Ga0268255, IMG submission 200256) | Agave microbial communities from Guanajuato, Mexico - Or.Ma.rz (v2) (version 3) | ecosystem: Host-associated > Plants > Phyllosphere > Phylloplane/Leaf | place: Guanajuato, Mexico...
TGATTATTTCTCGTCTTGAGGAATATGACTATGCAGGTGCAACCACTATTGCTGCTGTGATGTTAGTTCTCTCTTTCATTATTTTATTTGCCATTAATTTACTTCAAGTCTGGGCAAACCGTCGTACGGGGAGAAATATCACATGAATCTACATACTGACAGCAATGCGCTTGCCTTGAAGTTGCAATCTCGTGACGCGACACGTGAGCCGACTTGGGTACGTTATACCTTAATTACCATTGCACTGATTTTCTTTCTCAGCTGCCTGATGTTGCCACTTATTTTGGTTTTCGTGGAAGCATTTAAACAGGGACTTGAAGTCTATGTTCAGGCTTTGATTGATCCAGATACATTATCAGCAGCGAAACTAACATTATTAACCGCAGCGATTGCTGTGCCGATTAACGTGATATTTGGTGTTGCGGCAGCTTGGGCCGTTTCTAAATTTCAGTTTAGAGGCAAAGCTATTTTAACGACCATTATTGATATGCCTTTTTCGGTTTCACCCGTTATTGCAGGTTTAATGATTGTACTGATTTTTGGTGCTCAAGGCTGGTTAGGCGGCTGGTTAATGGATAATGACATCAAAATTCTATATGCCGTACCTGCAATTGTTTTAGCGACCATCTTTATTACCGTTCCATTTGTAGCACGTGAGTTAATTCCACTCATGGAAGCTCAAGGAACAGAAGAAGAGGAAGCAGCGATTGTACTTGGTGCATCTGGATGGCAAACCTTTTGGAAGGTCACACTCCCTAACATTAAATGGGGGCTAATTTACGGCGTGATTCTGTGTAATGCCCGCGCAATGGGTGAGTTTGGTGCTGTATCGGTGGTTTCTGGTCACATTCGTGGTGAAACCAACACCCTGCCACTTCATGTCGAAATTTTATATAACGAGTACACCTTTAGCGCAGCCTTTGCGGTGTCATCACTACTTGCCTTCTTAGCTCTTTTAACACTGATTTTAAAAACTTGGTTAGAGCTACATCAAGACAAACCACAACCGCATTCAACTGATTCGTAAGGAATGAAATCATGAGTATTCAAGTTAAAAATATTGAAAAACACTTTGGTGCATTCCATGCGCTTAAAAATATTTCCCTAGACTTTCCGGAAGGTGAACTAGTCGCATTACTTGGCCCATCTGGATGCGGTAAAACAACGCTACTTCGTATTATTGCGGGTCTAGAATCAGCCGATGGTGGTCAAGTGCTACTTGAAGGCGAAGACGCGACTAATGTACATGTGCGTGAGCGTCAGGTTGGCTTTGTATTTCAGCACTATGCTTTATTCCGTCACATGACCGTATTTGACAATATTGCCTTTGGTTTACGTGTTCGCCCTCGTGCAACACGCCCTTCGGAAGCTGAAATTAAAAAACGTGTTACTCGTTTACTTGATCTAGTTCAACTGGGCTTTTTAGCAGACCGCTACCCTGCCCAGCTTTCTGGCGGACAACGTCAGCGTATTGCTTTAGCCCGTGCTTTGGCGGTAGAGCCACGCGTATTATTGCTTGATGAACCATTTGGTGCTTTAGATGCCAAAGTTCGTAAGGAATTACGCCGCTGGTTACGTAACTTACATGATGAATTGCATATCACTTCAATTTTCGTAACTCATGATCAGGAAGAAGCGCTTGAGGTGGCAGACCAAATTATTGTCATGAATAAAGGCAATGTCGAACAGATCGGCTCACCTCGTGAAGTCTACGAAAAACCTGCAACGCCGTTTGTATTTGATTTCTTGGGTCAGGCAAATCGATTTGAAGGTGAACATACGGAAGGTATTATCCGTATCGGCAATGACCGTATTCAATTACCGACAACAGTTGAGGCGCCTCAAGGAAAAGTAATTGCTTTTGCCCGTCCAGATGAGTTACATATTCACTCGCAACCGCAAGCGAATACCATTGAAGCGACGTTTGTGCGTGAAATCTGGATTGCTGGAAAAGTAGTGGCCGAATTACAAGACCGTAATGGACGTTTAATTGAAATTGCTCTGAGCAGTGAAGCTGCAAAATTACATGCATTTAAACCTAATCAAACTGTTTGGGTGAGTGCATCTCAATTGCACTTATTTGCAGACCAAGTTGCTTAAGAAATATATTTGGTGAGGAAATATCTTGCAGATTTTTAGACGCTCCTCACCTCTTTTGAGGAAAAGTGTAAATGAACTTTCAACAATTAAGAATTATCCGAGAAACAGTACGCCAAAACTTTAACTTGACGGAAGCATCGGCTGCACTCTACACATCGCAATCAGGTGTAAGTAAACACATCAAAGACTTAGAAGATGAATTAGGTGTTCAACTTTTCGTTCGTAAAGGTAAACGCCTTTTAGGTTTAACTGAACCAGGACAATCACTTCTTAGCATTGTTGAACGCATGTTAGTGGATGCTGAAAATATTAAACGACTTGCTGAAGACTTTAATAAGGTCGACGAAGGAACATTAACGATCGCAACCACACATACTCAGGCACGTTATGTATTGCCTCCGATCGTCAATCAATTTAAAAAATTATTTCCAAAAGTTCATTTAATTTTACAACAGGCCAGCCCTGTCGAAATTTCAGAAATGCTTTTACAAGGTGAAGCGGATATTGGAATTGCAACCGAGTCTTTAACGACTGAAGAGAATCTGGCTAGTATTCCTTACTATCAATGGCAACATAGTATTATTACGCCGCAAAATCATCCTTTAGTACAGGCAGACAAGATCACTTTAGAACTTTTAGCTGAATACCCACTCATTACTTATCATGGTGGTTTTACAGGTCGATCTAAAATTGATAAAGCCTTTGAAGAAGCCCAACTCGATGCCGATATCGTAATGTCAGCTCTTGATGCCGATGTTATTAAAACCTATGTAGAACTTGGTATGGGTGTCGGTATTGTCAATGACGTGGCTTATGACACAGAACGTGATTATCGCTTAAAGCAAACCAAGACTGATATTTTTGGTGTTAATACGACATGGATTGCGGTGCGCAAAGGTCATCTATTACGCGGTTATGGTTATGAGTTTATTTCATTATGCTCACCTGATGCAGATATTAAAGCGCTAAAGAAAATTGCTTATCCAGATGAATAAAAATTAAGAAAAAATAAAAGAGCTTTTTAGCTCTTTTATTTTATTAGATGCAAAAAAAACGAGCCGTAGCTCGTTTTTTCTTTAAGATCTTACCAGTAGAAGTTCACACCAACTTTACCAACTGGTAACCACTTGTATTTATCATCATTACGGATTTCATTTTCTTCCTTATCTACCGCATCTTGAGCAGACGTTGGATTACCATTTACAGGAGCAAGGTTATATTGAGTTAACTGAACTTTTGGATTACCAGTGTAGTAGGCACCTACCTCACCAAATACGCCCCAATTCTTGTTAAATTTTGGAGCAAAACCAAAGCCTACGTAAGGAGCAATATTATTTTCATAATTCATCTTACCTCTTACGCCACCCTCTTGACCTGCAACTGCTTGTTGATAGTTTTTACCATCAATTGATAATGTTTCACCGTTACCAATGCGTTTAGCTAAGTCATAATCATTATCTAGATAAGCAGCACCTGCAGCAACATATAAGCCTTGAGCCCATGGATTAGCACTAGCACCCCATGGACGAATCTCAGCATTTAAATAGATATTTTTGTTGTCCATATCTAGGTCATATTTAGTACCATTTACAGAAACATCATCTGTCCACGAAATGTCACCACCGTTATAACCTAAAGCTAAGCCCACATATGGATTTGCTTGCCATAATAAAGCACCACCGTAACCAGTTGTACCTACCTCAGCACGCACCCCCACAGGAAGTAATTGTTTTTGATCAAATGCGTAGCTGTCATGAACAACGGCTTCATCTGCCATTGCAGCACCGGCAGCAAATAAAGCTGTTGTTGTTACTAAAACACGTAATGCTTTCATAGTTTTCTCCTTAAAAAGGCTCTGTTTTTAATTTATTCATCTTGTGACTGAAATCATAATAAAGACAGCTTAGATTCTTTTTTATACAAAAAATGCTAGATTTCTGTTATTTTTTGATACAAATTGAGTTAAATTTTTATTTTCAAATCATTTTTGTGTAAAAAACACTTGATTATCTAATAAGCTTATTCCGATTTACCTCATTTATATCACCAATTAAACCTAACACGTTTTTTGAAAGATTCTTGTCACAAATTAGTGTAAAATCTTTAAAATTTTTTATGGAAGGAAGATCATGTCTCAGCTTTCTACGATCATTGAGCAAGCATTTGAAGACCGCGCAAATTTTACTGCAGCAGATTGTTCAAGCGAAATTCGCCAAGCTGTTGAAGAAGCAATTGCTGGTTTAGATAACGGTACACTTCGAGTTGCTGAAAAAATCAATGGTGAATGGGTTGTTCATCAATGGTTAAAAAAAGCTGTTTTATTATCATTTAAACTAAATGACAATAAACCAATCGAGTCATGTGATCTTCGTTTCTACGACAAAGTTGAAACTAAATTCTCTGGTTGGACTGAAGAACAATTTAAAGCTGCAGGTGTTCGTGTTGTTCCTCCTGCTGTGGCACGTCGTGGTAGCTTCCAAGCTAAAAACGTAGTGTTAATGCCATCTTATGTCAACATTGGCGCTTATGTAGATGAAGGCACAATGGTTGATACATGGGCAACTGTAGGTTCATGTGCACAAATCGGTAAAAATGTTCACTTGTCTGGTGGTGTAGGTATCGGTGGTGTTTTAGAACCATTACAAGCGAATCCAACTATTATTGAAGATAACTGCTTTATTGGTGCGCGTTCAGAAATCGTTGAAGGTGTGATTGTTGAAGAAGGCTCAGTAATTTCAATGGGCGTTTTCATTGGTCAATCAACTAAGATTTATGACCGTGAAACTGGCGAAATCCATTATGGTCGCGTTCCAGCAGGTTCAGTTGTTGTAGCAGGTAGCCTACCTTCTGCTGATGGTAAATACAGCTTATACGCTGCAATCATTGTGAAAAAAGTTGATGCACAGACACGTGCAAAAACTAGTTTGAACGATTTGTTACGCGCTGACTAATTTCAGTTTGATCAAACATCTCTACGGTCAACACTGATCGTAGAGATTTTATTTTTTATATAGTGTGGTATTTCTAGAATGGCTTCCTTACGTTCCTCTGCAATTCCTGTCTCAGACCCTGCGTCCGGTTTACGCATTACCGAGATTTTTTACTCGTTGCAGGGTGAAGCAAACGCCTCTGGCCTACCGACTGTATTCATTCGTCTAACGGGCTGTCCATTACGTTGTAGCTATTGCGATACCACTTATTCTTTTGAAGGTGGCGAACGTTTTTCACTTGAACATATCATTGAAACAGCCAAGCAATATCAAACACCTTATATTTGTGTGACGGGTGGTGAACCTCTCGCACAGCCAAACTGTTTGATTTTATTACAACTTTTATGTGAAGCAGGTTTTGACGTTTCCTTAGAAACCAGTGGTGCACTTGATGTATCGAAAGTCGACTCTCGTGTTTCTAAAGTTCTTGATTTAAAAACTCCAACTTCTGGTGAGGAACACCGTAATCTCATCAGCAATCTTGATCATTTAACATTGCATGACCAAATTAAATTCGTCATTTGCAATCGTGAAGACTATGAATGGTCAAAGCAACAAGTTGAAAAATACCAACTGCATAAAAAAGTCAGTACCGTTTGGTTCTCCCCTGCCTTTGCTGTTGAAAAAGGTGCTGTAGGCCTGCCACGTTTAGCACGTGATCTGGCACAGTGGATACTTGATGATAAATTATCGGTTCGTTTCCAACTTCAGTTACATAAACTGCTTTGGAATGATGAATCAGGTCGTTAATCACTCAATAAAATAAATCATTCCGAATATGGAGAAAAATATGCGCTCTCGTGCCATTGTTTTACTTTCAGGCGGCTTAGACTCAACCACTTGCCTAGCTTGGGCACAAGCGCGCTATGAATGTATTGCTATTAGTTTTATGTATGGTCAACGCTCAACTACTGAACTTGATGCTGCAAAAGCTTTAGCTCAGCGTTCGGGTGTTGAACATCGTGTAATTAATATTGATCTAGCTAATTTAGGTGGATCAGCACTTACAGATCACAACATTGCCGTACCAGAACAGTTACAAGAAGGTATTCCTGTAACTTATGTACCAGCGCGTAACACTATTTTCCTCTCATATGCTTTAGCAGCAGCTGAAGTATTTAATGCTGAAGCAATTGTTATTGGCATCAATGCTGTTGATTATTCAGGATATCCTGACTGTCGTCCTGAATTTATTGATGCTTTTGCCAATATGGCTCGTTTAGCAACTAAAGCTGGCGTAGAAGGAAAACCACTTAAGTTTGAAACACCCCTGTTACATTTATCCAAAGCGAATATCATACGTTTAGGTATTGAACATGGCGTAGACTATAGTCAAACGGTATCTTGCTACCAAGCAGATGCTCAAGGACGTGCGTGTGGCAAATGTGACAGTTGCCGTTTGCGTAAAGAAGGCTTTAAAGAGGCTGGTGTTGCCGACCCAACACGCTATATACCGTAATAAGTAGGTAAAATTTATGAAGTTGTTAAAATCAAATCTTATTCTTTCATCTTTGTTCTCAACTGTAGCTCTTATGGCTGGTGCAGCTCACGCTGCTGAAAACCCAGTTCAAGCAGCATATAAAAGTACTAACGTTAAAGGCGCATTAGTTAATGTTTGTAAAGAACAAACAGCTAAAGGCGGCAAGTTAAGTTCATCTGAAGTTAGCAAATTCTGTAGCTGCCAAGTTGAAGCACAAGGTAAAGTGACTGAAGCACAAAAATGGGAAATCCAAAGTGCAATCAATGCGAAGAAGAGCCCAAGTTCTCTAGGATTTGTACAACAACAAAACCGTGATCTTAAAGCATGTTTCGGTCCTCAGTTAACAACTAAGCTTGAAAAATTAACTGAAGAAGCGATGAAAGCAGCTCAACAACAAGCTCCTAAGAAATAAGAGTTTAATGTTCCAAATTAAGCCTGCATTTATGCAGGCTTTTTTGTAGCTCTGTTAAAATACCTTAACTTTTGATCAATTCTTTTGAAGTAAGCCATGCAAGAACAGTGGAAAACAAATGCTAACCATAAAAGGTCTATTGTTTCATTTAGTGGAGGCAAAGACAGTTCACTCGCACTCTACCATGCCATGCAGACTGGCGAAGTAATTGGAATGATTGTAATGCTAGAAGAACATGGCCACCGTTCTCGCTCACATGGTATGCCACTTGATATTATTCGAGCACAAGCTCAAGCAATCGGCCTGCCAGTATTCATGGCTTCATCAAGTTGGAATGACTATGAAAATAAGTTTATTGAATTACTCAATCAAGCAAAGCAACAAGGAGCTGAAGTACTAGTTACAGGTGATCTTGATATGCCTGAACATGGCTGTTGGCATGGTCGAGTAACTCAACAAGTGGGACTTCAATTAGGCATGCCTCTTTGGCTACGCCCGCATCGTGAAGTTGTTGAAGAATTCATTACTCTTGGATTCAAAAGTGTCATTGTTACTGTGAATCTAAAACTAGGGATGAAGGTCGAGGATTTAGGTAAAATCTTAACTTTAGAATATATTCAAGAACTTGAAAACCGTGGCATTGATCCATGTGGTGAGGGCGGTGAATTTCATACGACTGTAATTGACGGGCCAATTTTTAACAAAGCAATTCCTGTAAGAAAACTCAATATTGTTTATCATGAGGAATATGCTTTTTTACCACTTGAATTAGATCAAATTTAACTTTTAAAGGATAAGAAATGTCTGAGAATATTCAACTGCCAAATCAGGTGTTCCCTACCACACACGGTGAAGTGAACTTGACCGAAGTCGAAAATGAATGGTTAATCATTTACTTCTATCCTAAAGACTCAACACCAGGGTGTACAACACAAGCAGTTGGTTTTTCTTGTCTGAAAGATCAATTTGAAGCTTTAGGTGCCCGCATTATCGGTGTTTCACGTGACTCAGTGAAAGCCCATCAAAATTTTACAGAGAAGCAGGCACTTACTATTGATCTGATTAGTGATAAAGAAGAAGTTCTTTGTCATCATTTTGATGTGATTAAAGAAAAGAATATGTATGGAAAAAAAGTAATGGGTATTGAACGTTCTACTTTTATTTTCCATAACAAAGAATTGGTTAAAAGCTACCGTAAAGTTAAGGCTGCTGGACACGCAGAACAAGTTCTAGAAGACCTAAAATCTCTGCAAACAGCTTAATAAATTCAACCAACAAAAAGCGAGTTTAATACTCGCTTTTTTTAGTGCAAAGCATTACCGATAATTTTAGTTTGGCGTATGATAAAGATATTAGAATAATTAGTTTAAGGCATTGATATGAGTTCACTCAAAACTTGCTCTTTACTGCCTGCCATTCTCTTTATTAGTGCATGTAGTGCAAATACATTAGCCATACCAAATGACACCAGCACATCACTTGCTCAAATTCAGAAAAATTCAAAAGAAATAAGCTGCCAAGATTTACAAAACCCAGCCTACCAACAAGCTGTACTCAAAAAAATCAATCAAATCCGTCAGCAATCACGCCAATGTGGTCGACAATATTTTTCTGCAACCAGACCACTAAGTTGGAGCAATAATTTATATAAAGGTGCACTTTCCCATAGTGAAGATATGGCTACACATAATTTTCTTGGGCATGTTGGCTCCACTGGCCTAGACTTAAAATCACGCTTAAAACTTTATAATACACTCGGTAAAGCCAATGGTGAAAATGTCGCTAGTGGACAGAAAACATTAGATGAAGTGATGTCTAGATGGCTATCGAGCCCCTTACATTGTAGTAACCTCATGAATCCTAAATTTACAACTTATGCAATTGCTTGTGCTTCTGATCAATCAGCAAAACAAAAGAGCTATTGGACGCAACAATTTGGTACACGTTAAAAGGAAAAAAGATGCAATCAGGTTCGATCACACCTATTTTAAGAATTTTTGATGTTGAGTTAGCTCAATCATTCTATCTTGATTTCTTAGGCTTTCAGCTTGATTGGCAACACCAATTTGAAGAAAATTTCCCATTATATTTACAGATTTCTAAAGACGATTGCGTCATCCATCTATCTGAGCATTTTGATGATGCGAGTCCCCATAGTGCAATCCGTATTTATTGGGAACATATCTATGAGTTACACAGTGAACTAAGCCAAAAAGATTATAAATTCTCTAAGCCTCAGATTGAAAAAACAGATTGGGAAACACTCGAACTCAGCATCACCGATCCTTTTTCAAACCGAATTATTTTTTGGGCAGATGCTTAATCTATATTCACTTATTCAAAATCATCTAAATTAGAGCGATCATCTTCTTTAAATCGTTGTTGCAGTTGTTGATAAATACGTGTTTTTTTAAACTCATCCAAAAATTGAATAGTTCCCATAGGGAAAAATTCCGTTTGGATTTCACCACGATAATAAGCTTCACGCATTGGCGTCGCTGAAATCGAGTCTTTTAGGCTATCGAGTTCGACCATGGTCCATTCTGGAAATAATCTTAAATAATAAGATGACTCATCCTTAAAGTGCCCTATTAGACCAATTTTTGAGTTTGGTTCAATCACGCCATTGACTAAAGATTTGACCTGTTTTACCCACTTTTCATCATTATAGACATCGACCACATGCACAAATCGAATACGTTTTTGCTCATCTGGTGAAAAATTAGATAAAATCATTTGTTCTCGTTCAACTGCAAGAAACGGATTTTTAATATTACGTTCCATTTGAGCAGAACCTAATGCCAAAATCACATAACGACTTTGTTGTAAGGCAATTTCAATTGTCTGCATATGAGCCAAATGAAATGGTTGAAAACGCCCTATAAAAACGAGATAGTCAAATTTATACATAATTAGATTTTCACTTTTTATGAACTCACCAGTTACCCGCATTACAGAAAATATGCGCCATAATGAGAACCTAAAAATTAACAACTTGGTTTAAAGCAAGGATAGTACGATGACACTTAGCTGTATTCAACAACCTCATCAACATTTACACGCAAATTTAGAAGGTGGCGTACTCACCTTAGCCATAAATCGTCCAGAAGCAAAAAATGCATTATATGGCGAACTTTACTTATGGATTGCTCAAGCACTTGATGAAGCTGACCAAGACAAAGATGTACGAGTAATTGTTCTACGTGGTGCCGAACATGACTTTACCGCTGGTAATGACATGAAAGATTTTATGGGTTTTGTACAAAATCCTAATGCAGGCCCAGCAGGTCAAGTTCCTCCGTTTGTACTTCTTAAATCTGCTGCCAGATTATCGAAGCCGCTTATTATCGCAGTAAAAGGTGTGGCTATTGGTATTGGTGTTACGATTTTATTACATGCAGATTTAGTCTTTGCTGACAACACTGCCCTTTTCCAAATTCCATTTGTTAGCCTTGGCCTTTCTCCAGAAGGTGGTGCTAGTCAATTACTCGTTCAACAATCTGGCTATCATAAAGCAGCTGAACTTCTATTTACTGCGAAAAAATTTAATGCAGAAACCGCAGTACAAGCAAGTTTAGTGAATGAAGTCGTTGAAGATGCTTATGCAACCGCTCAGGCAACTGCTCAACATTTAGCAGCTTTACCACTTGCATCATTAAAGCAAACAAAAGCATTAATGAAGCATAATCTAGAGCAAATTATTGAATGTATTGATCATGAAGCTGAAATCTTTATGCAGCGAGTTCAGTCCCCAGAAATGCTAGAGGCTGTACAGGCATTTATGCAAAAACGTAAACCAGATTTCTCACAGTTTAATTAAAATCAATTTCTATGATTTGAATAAACTCAAAGGCAGGCTCTTCGTAAGGATGGCTTGCTTTTAATGCTTTCGCTACAGCCTTTGCATTTTCTTCAATTACAATGGTTTCAACCCGCCACTCCTCCACTTGCTCAAGCTCACCCACTTCTCCGATGTAAGGATCTGCGCCTTTAACTGGTTTAAACTGCCCGATTCCTTTTACTTGCCATGCACAGTGTTCATAATTACCTATCCCACCCGCACCAGCAGAAAAAATGGCTTGTTTCGTCAACTCAAGATGTGAATCAGGCACGTAATAAATCAGCTTTAACATGAGTAGAATGACTCCTGACTATTGAACTAGCTTAAATCATACCTTTAAAAAAGCTTTAGAATCAAAGTCAGCTCATCATTACTAGATAATTTGCTCCAATAAAAAGGATTTGAATGGCAAGTGCCAAGCCAAATAAACGCCAGCCCTTATCTTTGGTATACATTGTTCTTATGTGATACTTATTTTTCATCATTTTGATCTCCGATTTTTATCGTTGTTACAGAGAAAGCAAAAACTGATCCAATTTTAAACAAACTATAAAGTGTTAAATAGTCGAATGTCTATAGGCTTATAATTTTTCTAAAATGATTAAAAGAGCTACTCTCATTTATAGATAGCTCTTATTTACAACAAAATTTTAAAATTCAGTGTGCTAGGTGCATCTTTAGAATTTTAAGCATTCGATTTCTTTAAATATCTATTCTCATATATGGTCATAGCAAAAGCCAAACCACATAAAATGACGAAGCCAGCAGTCATTGGAATTAATGTACCGTTATATAATTGTCCAATAATAGAGGCTAGAATAAGTGACAAAACAGAAGAAGCTGCACCAATAATAGCCGAAGCCATACCAGCAACATGTCCCATCGGTTCCATTGCAATCGCGTTTAAATTACCAAATAGAGTTCCAAATAATAAGAACAAAATACAGGCATAAAGCATAAACATCCAGAATGAAACAGCCACGCCTAAAAGTTGAATTCCCAAGAAAACCAAAGAAATTAAGCATAAACCCAAAAAGCCATAAATACAGATTGGACGCATACCGAACTTCATCACAATTTTAGAGTTGGTAAATGAAGCGACTCCCATTACACCTGCAAGCACAGCAAAATAAGCACTAAACTCTTGCCCCGTTTTACCAAACTGCTGCATAAAAATTTGTTGAGAAGTTCCCAAATAACCAATAAATCCCCCAAAACAAAAACCTGCACATAGCAAATAACTCATGGTGGTTTTATTACTTACGACCTCATTAAATCCCTCTTGAAAAGCTTGCAAGCGCATAGGTAAACGATTTTCAGGAAGTAGCGTCTCTTCTAGTCGTAATGCTACCCACGCTCCAACGACTGTGGCATAGACCATGTATAAAACAAAAATTTCACGCCAGCCAAAAAAATGAATAATGAGCTGCCCCAAACTTGGTGCAATTGCTGGAGCAACCATAAACACCATCATAATTAAGGACATAATACGTGCCATTTGTGCACCACTGTATTTATCGCGCACAATTGAAATAGAAGCTACGTAAGGACCGGATACTCCAATTCCTTGAATAAAGCGGCCAATTAAAAACCATTCAAAACTTTGTGTGGTAAAGCACAATAAACTTCCCAAAAAATAAATAATAATTCCTGCAAATAAAATGCGTTTACGACCAATTGCATCGGATAGAGGCCCTGCAATGAGTTGCCCTATCGTCATGCCAGAGAAAATACCAATGATGACCCATTGCGTCTGATTATTATTCTTTAAGTCAAAAACTCGTCCAATCTCACCTAAAGCTGGTAAAACTGCATCTATTGAAAAAGAAACAATAGACATGAGTAATGCCATCAGTAGTGCAAACTCACGGAAGTGGATTTTTGATTTCATTTTTCTTCTCTACTATTTATTCTATTTAGATTGTACTACATACAAATAAGCCACCTGTCGGTGGCTTATTTCAGTGTTTATATTAACCAATAAACTTACGTGCATTACGGAACATACGTAACCATGCACCATCTTCAGTCCACTCTTCTGGACTCCAAGAGTGCTGAATTGCACGGAAAGTACGCTCTGGGTGCGGCATCATAATCGTTGCACGACCATCTTTAGACGTTACACCTGTAATCGCTTCCGGCGAACCGTTCGGGTTCAATGGATAATGTTGAGTCGGGTTACCGTGGCTATCAACATAACGCAATGCAACTTGATTCGCTGCATTTAAGCTTGCAATGTCAGCTTCACTTGCAACCGCACGACCTTCACCGTGTGCTACAGCAATCGGTAAAATCGAACCTTCCATTCCATTAAGCAATACAGAAACAGATTTTTCAACACGAACGTTTACGCTACGAGCTTCAAAAACTTCTGACATATTGCGGTGGAAACGTGGCCAGTGTTCAGCACCCGGAATAAGCGGTGCTAATTGTGACAACATTTGACAACCATTACAGATACCTAAGCTGAACGTGTCTTCACGGTAGAAGAACTGTTCAAACTGATCACGTAATTTCGCATTGAACAATACTGATTTTGCCCAGCCACCGCCAGCACCCATTACGTCACCGTAAGAGAAACCGCCACAAGTCACTAAACCTTCGAAATCACTTAGGCTAACGCGACCAGCAAGTAAATCACTCATGTGCACGTCAACAGTATTGAAACCAACCTTATCAAAGGCTGCTGCCATTTCAATATGACCATTTACACCTTGCTCACGCAAGATCGCCATATTAGGACGGCGTGTGTTAATGAACGGTGCTTCGATAGGTTCATTCAAATCGAATGTTGGTTTAGCAATTAAACCTTGATGTGATTTATCCGCGATTAAAGCAAACTCTTGATCAGCAGTTTCTACGTTATCACGTAGACGTTGGATCTGATGAGATACCTCAGACCAAGCTTGTTGTAATTCAGCACGATCTAAAGTCAAACCATTTACAGATAATTGATCGGTGTTGTTTACACGACCAACTACAGTAATTGCATCTTTCAAGCTAGATGCAGCAACTTCTGCTTGTAAAGCGTCCCAATCAGCTGCTTTGATTTGAAGAACTGCACCAATTTCTTCAGCAAATAGACTTGCTGGAGTTTGGTCTTCTAATGCAACACCTAAACGTGCAGTAAACATCATTTCAGCAACAGTTGCGAGTAAACCACCATCACCAATGTCATGGTAAGCTTGAATCAAGCCACGGTTGTTCCAATCTTGAATTAAAGCAAAGAACGCTTTGAAATCATCAAAACTATCAACATCAGGAGTGATTGAACCAATCGCTTTATATACTTGCGCAAGAATCGAACCACCTAAACGGAACTGACCTTTAGATAAATCAATGCGTACAAGTACTGAATCTTCTAAATTCTTAAGTTCAGGAGTTAAAGTTTTACGAACATCCATTACTGGAGCAAATGCGGTAATTACACCAGTCATTGGAGACGTTACAGCTTTGTCTTCGCCGTTGTCATTCCAAGTGGTACGCATTGAAAGTGAGTCTTTACCTACAGGAATCGCAATTCCTAAAGCTGGACACATTTCCATACCAATCGCTTTCACACCTTCAAACAACGCTTGGTCTTCACCTTTTTGACCAGCAGCAGCCATCCAGTTTGCAGAAAGTTTGATATCGCTAATTTGTTCAATGTTTGCACATGCAATATTGGTAATTGCTTCAGCAACTGCCAAACGAGCAGATGCTGCTGGATTTAACAATGCAACTGGTGGACGTTCGCCCATTGCCATTGCTTCACCAGTGAAACCTTGCAAACTTGTTGTCGTTACTGCTGCATCTGCAACAGGAACCTGCCAACGGCCAACCATTTGATCACGAGCAACCATACCTGTAATTGAACGGTCGCCAATTGTGATTAAGAATGACTTAGATGCAACTGTCGGGTTTTTCAATACACGGAAAATCGCATCTTTCAAATCAACTTTTGAAGCGTCAAAATCATCGCCACTACGTTCAATAGTTTCATAAGAACGCTGCATGCGTGGCGTACCACCAAGCATTACCTGCATTGGGATATCAACAGCATCATTTTGGAACAATGGATCTTCAACTGTTAAGTGACGTGCTTCAGTTGCTTCACCCAACACAGCAAACGGACAACGTTCACGTGCACAGATTGCTTCGAACTGCTCTAAAGATTCTGGACGAATAGCAAGAACATAACGCTCTTGTGCTTCATTTGACCAGATTTCCATTGGGCTCATGCCCGGTTCTAATGAAGGAATCTTACGAAGGTTAAGAACTGCACCTAACTCATGATCATTCACAAGTTCAGGCATAGCATTTGATAGACCGCCCGCGCCAACGTCGTGTACAGAAACGATTGGGTTGAAGTCTTCTAAGCGCCAGCAAGTATCGATCACTTCTTGACAACGGCGTTCCATTTCTGGGTTTTCACGTTGTACTGAAGCGAAATCAAGGCTTTCACCCATTGTACCGCTATCTACAGAAGATGCTGCACCGCCACCAAGACCGATTAACATCGCAGGGCCACCCAATACAATGAGTAAATCACCTGGTTGAATCGCATCTTTTTCTACATGGTCAGGACGGATATTACCGTAACCACCAGCGATCATGATTGGCTTATGGAAGCCCTTCACTTCACCATTTACATTCTGTTCGAAAGTACGGAAATAACCATTTAACGCAGGACGACCAAATTCGTTATTAAATGCCGCACCACCTAATGGACCTTCAATCATGATTTGTAATGGCGATGCCATACGTGAAGGTTTACCGTAGTTTTCTTCCCAAGGTTGTTCAAAACCAGGAATGTTTAAGTTCGAAACTGTGAAACCTGTTAAACCAGCTTTTGGTTTACCACCACGACCTGTTGCACCTTCATCACGGATTTCACCGCCTGAACCAGTTGCCGCACCAGCAAATGGAGAAATTGCTGTTGGGTGGTTGTGAGTTTCAACCTTCATTAAAATATGAGCAGCTTGGCTCTTATATTTATAAACAAAGTGACCGTTTTCATCTGCTTTCGGATAAAAACGCATCGTGTCATAACCAACGATAACAGACGCATTATCTTTATATGCCGATAAAACATCAGTTGGTGATTCTTTATAGGTGTTTTTAATCATCTGGAACAATGATAATGGTTGTTTTTCACCATCAATTGTCCATTCAGATCCAAAGATTTTATGACGACAGTGCTCAGAGTTTGCTTGTGCAAACATCATTAACTCGATGTCATTTGGATTACGACCAAGCTTACCGAATGCTTCAGTTAAGTAATCAATTTCTTGTTCAGATAACGCAAAACCGAACTCATTGTTTGCTTTAACCAAAGCTTCTTTGCCTTGACCCAAGATATCAATTGAATTTAATGGTTTTGGAGCTGTTTCTGAAAATAATGCTTTTGCATCATCAATTTGAGCAAAAACTGTTTCTGTCATACGGTCATGAAGTACTTGTTTAACTTCATTAGAAATCTCAGAAACACCTTTTAACGTAAACAAAAGACCACGTTCTAAACGGTGTACTGGTGTATTACAGTTTTTGAAAATATCAGTTGCTTTAGAAGACCAAGGTGAAATAGTACCCACACGTGGCGTAACTAAAATCTGAATCTCATCACTTGCAGATTGACGAAGTTCAAAAGACTCACCGTCATTTAATAATTGCAAAGCAGATTGATGTTGCTGCTCGTTGAGCGCTTGATCAAACAAATAGACCCACTGGCTGTCAAAAGATTGAACAGAACTAATTGACGATAAACGTGTTAATAGTTGAGCTTTCTTAAAAGAAGAATGTGCTGCTGCACCGGCCACGATAAACATGTTGATTTTGGCTCCACGGGCAGGTCTTGTGAACCTTACCGCAATGTGACTTTAGAGAGAGCGCATATTCTACTGCGTCTTGCTAAAATCAGCTAGATGTAGAATCAGTATTCTGTAACCTAATTCTGCAAGAAGTGATTTCTTTTTTGTTCAAAATCATTTTTTTAGTCATTCTCGTTAAAAATAAATTGTTTCATGTTTATTCAATAACATAATAAAACCTGAACTAAGACAAACTATGTCGCACCAAGCTAGTGCTTTTAGCTTTTTTTTGGCATGATCAAGCTTTATAGTTTTGAATAATGATAAATGGAACAAATGCGTTGGTTAGAGCTGCTTTCTGCAGTTCGTTTAGGTAGCAAAAAAAGTAGTACAGAACTGGCTCGTAGCCCATTCCATAAAGATTATGACCGCATTATATTTTCTCAAAGTTTTCGTCAGTTAAACCGTAAGACCCAAGTTCACCCTCTAGCACAACATGATGGCATTCACACTCGTTTAACTCACTCCCTTGAAGTTTCCTGCATTGGTCGCTCAATGGGTATGCTTGCCGCAGAAAAAATAAAAAATGAATTACCTGTGTGGATTTCCCCTGCCGATGTCGGTGCCATTATTCAAGCAGCCTGCCTGGCCCACGATATTGGTAACCCACCTTTCGGCCATGCAGGCGAATATGCGATTCGTGAATGGTTCGATGATGCCTCACATGACGATTTTTTAAAAAAACTAAGCCCCGAAGAAGAAGCCGATGTTCGCCAATTTGAAGGTAACGCTCAAGGCTTACGTCTATTAAGCCGCATTGATTATCACCCAGATGATGGAGGTATGCGTTTAACATATGCAACCTTAGGCGCTTATTTAAAGTATCCGTGGCTTTCAAAAACAATTGCTTCACAAGGTGATCGACCTTCACATCAACGAGCAAAGTTTGGTTGTTATCAATCTGAAAAAGAAATTTTAAAACAGATCGCTGAACAGCTTGGGCTGATTCAACTCGGTGAATATCATTATTGCCGTCATCCACTCACCTATTTACTAGAAGCCGCTGATGACATTTGCTATGCCCTTATTGATTTAGAAGATGGCATTGTCTTAAATATGCTGAGTTACCAAGAAGTTGAACCCATTTTCTTAAATCTTATTGCTGACTATGGCCAACCTGAAGAGTTATCTCATCCAAACAGTACATGGCAACAAAAGATCTCAGCATTACGTGGACGAGTCATGAAACGTCTTGTTGATGAAGTGACCACAGCATTTGCCAAAAATCATTATGAGATAATTACAGGTCAGCTTAAAGGCAACCTTTTGCAATATTGTTCACCCGATATTGCAAAAGGTATCGAAACTGCCAAGAATCTGGCACGTGACAAAATTTTTGAGCACCCACAAAAATCTGGTTTAGAAATTATTGCGCATCAAAGTTTACAAACGATTTTGGATGCATTTGTACCACTCACAACGCCACATAAATCTTTAAGCTTTAAAGAACAACGTTTAATGTCTATCCTTAGCCTATATGGTGCTAACTTTAGCAATAATCACTACAGCAATATCATGCAGGTACTCGATATTATTAGTAAGTTCTCAGATCATCAGGCTTATAGCTTGGCGCAAGAGTTGCAAGGTAATAAAATTGGCTTGTTTTAAGCTGGCTTGATATAGAAAGAAATAAAACCAGTGTCGTTTTCAATTCATTTTAGAACGACCAGATTTACAGTTATGAATAAGTGAAATTACGCTATGATCGGATGTTTAATTGGCGAAGTGTTTGCCCTAGAAGCCCCTACTGTCTTACTGAATGTAAATGGTGTGGGTTATGAAATTGATACGCCACTTTCAACATTTTGCCAATTACAAAAAGGCCAAAAAGTTACGCTATGGACGCATTTGGTTGTCCGTGAAGATGCGCAGCAGCTCTATGGTTTTAGTGATGCTCAAGAGAAAACAATTTTCCGCACCTTATTAAAAGTAAATGGTGTCGGTCCAAAAATGGCATTAGGCATTTTATCTACGCTAAGCGTTGAATTATTGGTTCACACTATTGAACATGATGATGTGAATACTTTGGTCAAAGTTCCAGGGGTAGGCAAAAAAACGGCTGAACGTTTAATGATTGAACTTCGTGACCGTTTCAAAACATTAGCTCAAGGCACTTCAACTGCGGCGACCATGCCTCAAATTCAATTTGCTGCAAACTCTCCTGTCGCAGAAGCAGAAGCAGCGTTGCAATCTTTAGGTTATAAACCACTTGAAGCACAAAAAGCTGTTGCGGCGGTTAAAGCCGATTACACAGAATCAGCCGATATTATTCGTGCTGCTCTTAAATCCATGATGAAGTAAAACACTTATGCAAGACCGTCTAATCAGTGGAACAGAAAAACCTGAAGATCATTTTGATCGGGCTATTCGACCAACTTCTCTTGCCGACTATATTGGGCAACCAGTCGTACGCGAGCAAATGGAAATTTTCATTGGCGCTGCTCGTGGTCGTGGTGAAGCTCTAGACCACACACTGATTTTTGGTCCGCCCGGCTTAGGTAAAACCACACTTGCTAATATTATTGCACGTGAAATGGGTGGCAATCTTAAATCGACTTCAGGACCAGTATTAGAGCGTGCAGGCGATTTAGCGGCAATGCTCACCAACCTTGAAGAAGGCGATGTTTTATTTATTGATGAGATTCATCGTCTTTCACCAGTAATTGAAGAAATCCTCTATCCAGCAATGGAAGATTACCAATTAGATATCATGATTGGTGAAGGCCCTGCTGCCCGTTCAATTAAACTCGATTTACCCCCTTTTACACTTGTTGCTGCGACCACACGTGCGGGCTTGTTGACCTCCCCTCTACGTGACCGCTTCGGTATTGTGCAACGCCTTGAGTTTTACTCTGTAGAAGACTTAACTCACATCGTGTCACGCTCTGCAAACCTCATGGATGTACCCATTACAGTTGAAGGCGCAGAAGAAGTAGCACGCCGATCACGCGGAACACCTCGTATCGCCAACCGTTTATTACGCCGTGTACGTGACTATGCACAAGTAAAAGGTACAGGCGAAGTGACTCATGAAATGGCACAGCGTGCGCTTGATATGCTCAATGTTGATAAAGCTGGCTTAGATACCCTAGACCGACGTTATTTGAGTATGTTACTAGAGCGTTTTGATGGTGGCCCTGCCGGAGTTGAAGCCCTTGCAGCAGCTATGGCTGAAGACAGCGGTACGCTTGAAGATGTGATTGAACCTTATTTAATTCAACAAGGTTATGTCATGCGTACTGCACGAGGTCGCATCGCAACCAACCAATCTTATTTACAGTTTGGAATGACGCCACCTGAGCCTAAAAACTAACCAAAGGAAGAGAATTTTCTCTTCCTTTTTTAATTCAATCAAGCTATCTAATTAAAAATAACAATTATCTTATCAATAAATTAGCGACTCTATACCTTTTAAGTCTTTCTTTATACCTTATTGATTTTTTAATATTTTTCAAAACTGAATTATAAGAAATCTAGATAGTAAATCTTATGAACAATAATATTTTTAGGATAAGGATATGTATAAAAAAACCGCTTTATTTTTGCCACTCGTTCTAATGAGCCAGCTAAGCCTAGCAGATTGGGTAAAAGATGCTGCACAACAAAATGAAAATCAGGTCATTCAATTAAGAAAACATATTCATGAACACCCCGAACTAGGCAATATGGAATTTAAAACATCTGCACTGGTTCAAAAAGAATTGAAGTCTTATGGCATTCAAGTCAAAACAGGTTATGCAAAAACAGGCGTAATAGGTATTTTAAAAGGCAATAAACCCGGTCCTATCATTGCGCTTAGAGCCGATATGGATGCACTACCTATGGAAGAAAAAAGTGGTGTTCCCTTTGCGAGTAAACAAAAAGCAATTTATCAAGGTAAAGAAACTTATGTGATGCATGCTTGTGGACATGATGCACACACTGCGATGCTATTAGGGGCAGCAAAAATTCTCGCAGCCAATAAGGATAAAATATCAGGCACAGTCGTCTTTGTTTTTCAACCTGCTGAAGAAGGTGGAGCAGATATAGATAACTTCACACAGGGTGATCAAATTGGCTCACGGAAAATGATCGCGGATGGTGCCTTTAAAGACTATAAACCCGAAGCTATTTTTGGAATACATGTCATAGCTGGCATGAAAAGTGGACACCTTTATTACAAGGATGGAGCTATTTTAAATAGTGCAGACCACTTACGTATTCAGATAAACGGCAAGCAGGTGCATGGCTCGACGCCGTGGCTAGGCAGAGATCCAATTTATGCATCGGCACAAATGATTAATAATTTACAGAGTCTTATTAGCCGAAGAACTGATCTAACCAAAGGTATGGGTGTAGTCAGTATTGGCAATATTCAAGGCGGCACGGCAGGTAATGTGATTCCTGAACAGGTCAATATGATCGGGACTATTCGTTCTAATAACGAACAAATACGGGCGAATATTTTAAAAAGTTTACCGACCATGATAGAGCATAATGCTCAAGCCAATGACGTGACTGCTAAAGTTGAAATTGCGCCTTATGCACCAGTAACTATGAATGACAAAGCGCTTACTCAATTTATTCAGCCAACATTAGCCAAAGTTGTTGAAGCTTCAAAACTACATGTTTTGGATCACAATGAGAGTGCAAGTGAAGATTTTGCTTATTATGGAAAATTAATGCCCTCATTCTTTGTTTTCTTAGGTGCAACACCAGAAAATCAAGACTTAAGCCAAGTTGCACCCAATCATAGTCCTTACTTTATTGTAGATAATAAAGCCTTAAAAACAGGAACTGAACTACATGTAAGGTTCGTATTAGATTACCCGAACATATCAAAACAAGTTCAAACTGCATGGAAACCTTCTTAACTTAAAAGTAAGCTGGTCATAGAGTTCACCGTTTTTAGACTAGAACTACAGCAATCGCAATTGAAAGGTTGTGCCATAGGACTTAGTATGCAATCTGCTAAACTGCCCCGTATTTAAAGCATATGCGTGGCTTCAAATAAAATGAATATTTTATTCAGTAGCCATAATTGAAATGCAAAGCTCTATAGTGAACTAAAAACGGAATACTCTCATGGCGAATCATTTTGAATTCAACATTCGTGTTTATATTGAAGATACGGACGCAGGTGGTATTGTTTACCATGCCAACCATATTCGCTATATGGAACGTACCCGTACCGAATGGCTCCGCGCTGCTGGCGTTGATCATTACTGGCACCAAAAAGACTACAACTTTGTCGTATATAAAATTGACGTAAAATATATGCGTCCTATTTTAATGGATGATTTAATTACTGTTACAGCACGTGTAGTTTCATGTAAAGCTGCGTCATTTGTGTTGCAACAAAATATTTATCGTGGTGAAATCTTGCTTGCTTCTGGTGAGGTTGAGTTGGCATGTTTAAGTAAAGACTTAATGCCTCGTCGTCTTCCAGAAGAAATACGTGATCTTATTCGTAAAGAATTGGAACAAGACTAAAAAAACAACCGGCATATGTAACCTATGGCAACAAACATTGAATCAACCCTGCATATTTCTGACCTTATTTTACAAGCAAGTCCAGTCGTTCAGTTGGTCATGCTAATTCTATTGTTAGCATCGATCTTTAGTTGGTATCTGATTGCCAAGTTACATATGAGTTATAAAAAAGCACATCAAGACGATGAACATTTTCAAAAAATGTTCTGGTCTGGTGCTGAACTCAATACGCTTTATAACAATGCTCAGCTCAACTCAAAACGCTCAGGTCTTGAAGATATTTTTTATCAAGGATTGAGCGAATTTTTTAAACTTAAAAAACGTCAGGCTCCTGTTTCTCAAACGATTGAAGGCACTGAGCGTATTTTGCGTGTAGGTTTGAGTCGTGATCAGAGCCATTTAGAGTATGGTTTAGGGACTTTAGCAAGTATCGGTTCTGTAGCGCCTTACATCGGTCTATTCGGTACCGTATGGGGTATTATGAATGCCTTTATCGGTTTAGCTGCTGTTGATCAAGTAACTCTGGCAACTGTTGCACCGGGTATTGCTGAAGCACTTATTGCAACCGCAATTGGTTTATTTGCTGCTATTCCTGCTGTATTAGCTTTTAACCACTTTACTGCTAAAAGTGAAAGTGTTTACTCTGATCGTGCTTTATTTGCTGAAGAGATGATTGCTTTATTGCAACGTCAATCTGTGGGTTCATCACAGGAAGATGCATAATGGCAATTCAGCGTCCAGGGCGCTTTGAGCGCATAAAAAAACCATTAAAAAGTGATATGAACGTCGTACCTTATATTGACGTTATGCTCGTGCTTTTGGTTATTTTTATGGTAACTGCTCCTATGATTACCAGTGGTATCAAGGTCGATTTACCTCAAGCAAACAACCACCCAATCGAATCAAAAGATATGCCTGCCATGGTAACAATTGGCAAAGATGGCAATATTTATCTTCAATATGAAGATTACAAAGATAATGAACCATTATCTCGTGAAAAACTCGAAGCAGTTTTAAGCGATGCTCAAAAACAAGCTGAACAAGAAAACAAACAACTTACTGTTTTAGTCAATGGTGATAAGTCTCGTCCTTATGGAGAAGTCGTATCATTAATGGCGAGTTTACAAGAAGCAGGTTTAACTCAAGTTGGCCTTCTGACAGAGCCTTTAAAATAAGCTATGAACAAAGATCAAAAGCCGCCCTTTAAACAAAATGCGATTGCATTGAGCTTTACACTCGGAGTTCATGCAATTGCCATTGTTGGCTTGCTTTTTTTAGGCTTGAGTAAACCACCTGAACAGCCAAAAAAGCTAACGACTATTTTAGTTAAGCCAGAAGATTTACCCTCTCCTTTAGCCAAAGAAATTGAACAAGAGACTACAGCTACGAATGAAGCAAAAGAGGTATTAGCCCCTATTGTGGATGAAACTCTACCTCAAAATCTTCCAGTTGTACCTCCTCCTCCAACAGCTCAACAACTTGCTGCTCAAAAGCAAAAGGCCGAACAGGCCCAGCAAGCCAAGTTAGCTGAGCAAAAGCGTAAAGCTGAAGAAGCTGCGAAAGCAAAACAAGCAGCAGAACAGCAACGCATAGAGGAAGCTCAAAAACAGCAGGCTGAAGCTAAACGCCAAGCTGAGGCTAAAGCAAAATTAGAAGCCGAACAAAAACGTAAGGCTGAACAAAGTGCAAAAGCTGATGCTGAAGCTAAGGCCAGCCAAAAAGCTGCTGAAGACGCTAAACGTAAAGCTGAGGCTGATGCAAAATTAAAACGTGAAGCTCAAAAGGCTGAAAACGCTAAACTTCAAGCACAACAAGAAGCAAAGCGAAAGGCCGAAGCTGATGCTAAGGCTAAGCAACAAAAAGCTGCTGAAGACGCTAAACGTAAAGCTGAAGCAGATGCTAGAGCGAAACAGCAAAAAGCAACTGAAGATGCTAAACGTAAAGCTGAAGCAGATGCAAAAGCCAAACAGCAAAAAGCAACTGAAGACGCTAAACGTAAAGCTGAGGCCGATGCGAAAGCCAAACAGCAAAAAGCTGTTGACGATGCTAAACGTAAAGCTGAGGCCGATGCGAAAGCCAAACAGCAAAAAGCTGCTGACGATGCTAAACGTAAAGCTGAGGCCGATGCGAAAGCCAAACAGCAAAAAGCTGCTGACGATGCTAAACGTAAAGCTGAGGCCGATGCGAAAGCCAAACAGCAAAAAGCTGCTGACGATGCTAAACGCAAAGCTGAGGCTGATGCTAAAGCCAAGCAAAAAGCTGCTGACGATGCTAAGCGTAAAGCTGAAGCGGAGGCCGAGGCCAAAGCTGCATCAGCTCAAAAAGCACAAGAAGAAGCAGCTCAAAAGAAAGCTGAAGCTAAAAAAGTTGCTTCTTCAGCTAGACGCGATTTTGAACAAAAAATTCGACGCTCTTGGGATGTTCCAACTGGTAGTAGCGGTAAAACAGTTGGTGTTCGTTTTACCCTCTCCGATTCGGGAAGCGTTAACTCTATTGTTATCACGCGTTCAAGTGGTGATGATGCCTTAGACGCAAGTATTAAAGCTGCAATTCAAGCCGCAGCGCCATATCCTATGCCATCAGATCCAGATGCAAGACGTGAAGCAAGAAGTGTTAGCTCTACATTTAGAGCGCAATAATTTTGAAAGAGTTACATGCTTTAAATAGTTTAAGGCATGTAACTATGCTACAAAATCAACAGTCACAAAAATACCTGCTATGACTTTAAACTTATGAATACGAGCCGCAAACACCTGCTATCTTTAGCATTGATCACAGCCTTAAGCCCTATTGCTTCTACAACTGCTTTTGCCCAGTTATATCTGGAAATTGCCAAAGCTCCAGATCAGGCACCCAAAATTGCTATTGTCCCGTTTACCAATGACAATGGGCTCTATCCTATTGTTGAAGCAGACTTAAACCGTTCTGGGCGCTTTACAAGCTCATCTAAAAATTTGCCTGCCAATGCTGCTATCAATCAGATTCAAGCTTCTGACTGGCAAACTGCTGGTATTCCATATGTAGTTACTGGACAAATTAAACAAACAGCGACAGGTTTTGAAGTTCACTACCAACTTTATGATGTACAAAAGCAACAATACATTTTAAATGAACTTTTAAATGTACCTGCTTCACGCATACGTCAAGCTGGTCATATGGTAAGTGATGCTATTTATCAAGCGCTTACTGGTATTCCAGGTGACTTTAGCGGCCGTATTGCTTATGTATTAAGAAACCCTGCAACACCTGCCGAGCGTTATACCCTACAAATTGCAGATACGGATGGTGAACAACCAAAGACCGTTTTATCATCCCGTGATCCAATTCTTTCTCCGGCATGGACACCGGATGCTAAAAAAATTGCTTATGTTTCTTTTGAAACTAAACGTCCAGCAATTTATTTACAAGATTTATCAACTGGAACACGTGAAGTGCTTACCAGTTTTAGAGGCCTAAACGGCGCGCCAAGTTTTTCACCGGATGGCCAATCAATGCTATTTACAGCATCGATGAATGGTAATCCTGAAATCTACCAAATGGATTTATCAACTCGCCAAGTCAAACGCATGACAAATGATTCGGCAATTGATACCGAAGCACGTTATACACCAGATGGAAAATCCTTTATTTTCACTTCTGACCGTGGTGGCTCTGCCCAAATTTATCGTTATACCTTTGCTGATGGCTCAGTAAAGCGTTTGACATTTAAAGGCTCATTTAATGCACGCGGAACTCTAAGTGCAGATGGCAAAAAGATTGCACTTGTTCATCGCCCAAGTGGCAGCAGTTATAAAGTTGCAATTCAAGACATTAATACTGGCATCACCAATATTCTTACCCCAACTAGTTTAGATGAATCACCAAGTTTCTCACCAAATGGGCAAATGGTGGTTTACGCAACTCGTGAAGGCAACCGTGGCTTGTTGTCTATTATGTCTACTGATGGACGTTTCCGTATGAATTTACCAAGCGAACAAGGTGAAGTACGTGAACCAGCCTGGGCACCAAAATAACTTTTAATTCCATTGACGGAGATGATCATGAAATCAATCAAATATTTAGCTCTACCCTTTCTTAGCGTAGCACTCGTGATGACAGGCTGTGCTAGCCGTAAACCGGCAGCGACGACCACGACTGGCACAAACCCAAGTACAGTAAACACTTCTGGTTTAAGTGAAGATGCTGCATTAAATGCTCAAAATTTGGCAGGTGCTTCATCTAAAGGCGTAACTGAAGCAAATAAAGCAGCTTTAGCTAAACGTGTTGTTCACTTTGATTATGACAGCAGCGATTTATCTACTGAAGACTACCAAACGCTTCAAGCTCATGCTCAGTTCCTTATAGCAAATGCTAATTCAAAAGTTGCATTAACTGGTCATACAGATGAACGTGGTACACGTGAATATAATATGGCTTTAGGCGAACGTCGTGCTAAAGCGGTACAAAGCTACTTAATTACCAATGGCGTAAACCCACAGCAACTTGAAGCTGTAAGTTATGGTAAAGAAGCTCCTGTTAACGCAGGACATGATGAATCAGCGTGGAAAGAAAACCGCCGTGTTGAAATTAATTACGAAGCAGTACCTCCTTTATTAAAATAAGAGATCTGCATAAAAAAACGCTCATAAAAATATGAGCGTTTTTTTATTACTTAAGAAGATTTCTTTTCTTCTTCAGCATGTTGCATAGACTCAATCAAATCATGCTTATTAAAATCTTTATATTCAGGTTTTGCCTCGTAGTCTTTCCAAGCTTCCTGAACATTTTCTTTCGAAATTTCATCTAGATTGATTGGTTCACCTGCCGTGGGGGTCGCATCAAACTTCTTTGTTGTCATTTCGATTCTCCTAAAAATATACAGTCCTTTGTGATGCAATCAACATACCATTTTAATTGGGGGCTTGTAAGCATAAATCCAACACAAATAAAGTAAGATAATTTTTATTTTGTGACATTCTCATCTAGAATATGCCACGTATTTATCTGACTCATTTTGATGCTTGAAGCACAGGAGCTATTTTATATGTCCAACCTCACTTTGTCCCAATTTTTACAACAACAAAAAGGGAATCTAACACCTGAGTTGGCTCAAGTCATCGATACTATTGCCACGACCTGTAAAACGATCGACCAAGCACTACAAAAAGGTGCTCTCGCTGGTATTTTAGGTAGTGCTGGTAATGAAAATGTTCAAGGTGAAACACAGAAAAAACTTGATGTGATTTCTAATGACTACTTAATTGATGCTTTAAAAGTACATCCACATGTAGGTGGTCTCGCTTCTGAAGAGCTTGATGATTTCACCCCTGCACAAGAAAATGGTGAATATCTTGTTTTATTTGATCCATTAGACGGCTCAAGCAATATTGATATCAATATGTGTGTAGGCACAATTTTCTCTATTCTTCCTGCAAAAAATGCAGTAACACAAGCAGAAGATTTCATGCAAGCTGGTACACAACAAGTTGCAGCGGGTTATGTACTTTATGGCCCATCAACTATGATGGCTTTAACAGTTGGAAAGGGCGTAGCATTCTTTACTTTAGACCCAGAAACTCAAACTTTCTTACTCACAACTGACAATGTTCAGGTTGCAGCAGATACTCAAGAGTTTGCAATTAATGCCTCTAACCAACGTCATTGGGAAAATCCTGTAAAACAATATATTGATGAATTACTTGCAGGTAAAACTTCTGTTCGCGAAAAAGATTTTAATATGCGCTGGGTCGCATGTATGGTTGGCGATATTCACCGTATCTTATGCCGTAGTGGTATTTTCCTTTATCCATATGACTTAAAAGATCCGACAAAAGCGGGACGCTTACGTTTAATGTATGAAGCAAATCCAATGAGTATGCTCATTGAACAAGCTGGTGGTGCATCAACTACAGGCCGTGTTCGTATTTTAGATATTGAACCAACCGAGCTTCACCAACGTGTTCCTGTAATCATTGGTTCTAAAAATGAAGTTGAACGCGTAACAAGCTACCACTAATAATTTTAATTACTTAGGGCATCATAGTATGATGGTGCCCTTTTGTTGGATATTTTCTTATGGCGGTTATTTTTTTAGAATCAAAAGACAATGCAAAAATTAAACATTTGCGTGGATTAATAGAACTCAGTAACGCCCGAAAAAAGCACCAACAAACTGTTCTTGAAGGCACTCATCTTTGTTTAGCTTGGTTACAACAGCAAAAAAAGATTTTTTCCTTATTTACGACAGAACAGGCCTTAGAACACGAAGATTTAAAAAAAATAATTGAACTACATCAAGGTCATATCTTTGTTATTAGCGAAGTTTTATATAGAGATTTGAGTACATTAGGCACGAGCTTACCTTGTTTAGCTATTATTGACCTGCCTAAAACTGCATCTACTATCGACTATAAGGTAGATACCTTAATTCTTGAAAATATTCAGGATCCAGGTAACGTAGGTACTTTACTACGTTCAGCAGCAGCAGCAAATATTAAACAAATCATTTGCACACAAGGCTCTGCATCACTTTGGTCACCACGAGTTTTAAGAGCGGGTATGGGTGCTCATTTTAGCTTACATTGTTTTGAAAACTTTCAGTTGACAGATATTCTTCCAAAGTTCCAAATTCCAGTTTTTGTTACAAGCTCTCATCGCTCAACGAGTCTTTATTCAAAAGATCTTTCAAAACCGTGTGTCTGGATATTAGGAAATGAAGGTCAAGGCGCTAGTGATTACGCATTAGATCACGCACAATCAGTAACTATTCCCCAACCAGGTGGACAAGAGTCATTAAACGTGGCAATTGCAGGATCTATTTGCTTTTTTGAGATGGTCCGCCAACGCCAATAAAACGTTAATTTATTTTACATCGCACATATTTGTGAAAAAAATCAATTACACTAGTAAAAAATAACCGATTGTTGTCAACCTCCCACCTCTTTTCAACGTTATATAAGAGATATATTGAAGATAAGGTGGGTATGTCCAATGACAGGATTTTCCATCTCCATGGATTTAGCACCGAAAAAGTCTCGATCGGAAACATCTAGTGCTCATGCCAGCACGGCTGAGCAACGCCTGAAATTTTTCATGCAAGATGTCACTGGTCGTGCTTTGGTGATGATGGAGAGTGCTACCCAAGGTCAACAAGGTATTGCAATGGATTTGGTTCAAGAAGCGTTTATTGCTTTACACAAATCTTACGCCGATAAAAGTACTGAAGAATGGTATCCCCTGTTTTACACTATTTTGAATAACAAACTTCAGGATTGGCGACGCAAAGAAGCTCGTAGAGCGAACCCATTTTCATTCTTCAAAAAAGTTAGTCTGGATAATGACGACGACGAAATTATCGATGTAGTTGATGAAAAAGCTATTAATCCTGCAGATTTTCTCGATCAAGCGGTAACGATAGAGGAAATTCGGGAAGCGATTGAAAAACTACCTGTTCGTCAACAGCAGGCATTTATGTTACGTGCGTGGGAAGGGTTTGACACCCATACAACAGCTCAGATCATGAACTGTACCGAAGGTAGTGTGAAAACCCATTATCACCGAGCAATTCAGGGACTTAGAGAATACTTGGCACATTTAAATCCCTTGGGAGGTTCTGATGAATCATGATGATTTCACTAAAAAGGTGACCTCCAAACTTGATAGTTTGGCAGATCACCACAAAAACAAAACAGTGGTCATGAATCATGTGCTTGACCATATTCAACAAAAACCAGCCTCTTATTATAGTGTCTGGAAAATGACTGGTTTTGCACTTGCTGCAGCAATTACAGGTTTTGTAATCCTGCCAAACTCAGTCGAAATTGTAGATAAGCCACAAAATCAAGTCATCGTAAATCCTAAATTATCTCCACAAATGGTAGAAGATTTAGAGATGTTAATGGTGTTGGGTGAGGATAAAGTACAACATGGCAGCTAAAAAATTAGCACTTATCCTGTGTTCATTAAGTTTCTTGCAGACAAGTTTTGCAGGTTTTGAACGCTTTTGGATTTTTTCTAAAGATGCCAATGCACAAGTCGATGACACATGGGATGCTCTTTCTGAAGAAGAGCAACGTGCAGTTATTAAACGTTACCAGAGTTTAAAAGAGTTACCAGCAAATCAGAGCAATAACTTACAGCAACGCATGGACTGGTTTACTCAACTTCCTGAAGCTGAAAAACAAAAAATGCGTGAAGCATGGCAAAAAATGAGTACTCAAGAACGTAAAGATTTACGTGAACGTATGCTCAAAGCAAATGGTGAAGAAAGAACGGCGATTCGTGAAGAATATATGAACAAGTATTTAGAACACTAAATATTGTTGAGTTATTAAAAAAGTGAAATCTAATCACTCAATTATTTTGATTTCATTTCTTATAAAAAAGCCTCCGATTGGAGGCCTTTTTATTCTTTGGGTTTATTTACGGTAGCGTCTATAGGCTGCTAAACTAAGTAAGGATGCCAAAGATAAAATTCCAAGGCTACCACCTCCGCCCCCACCCCGTGTATCGTCTGTAGTGGTGGCAGTGCTTACAAGGGTAATTACTCCAGCTTTAGATGAGATTTTCCCATCAGCGTCATATACGTTATAACTTAACGAGTCATTAAAAGTATTAAATACGTTATTTGCCTGAATATAGATATTTCCACCATAACAAGTTTTATCCTTATCATCTTTCGGACATGGCCCTTCCCGATCAGCTTTAACTACTTTAAAAATACCATCTTTCGATGTTTTGCTTGGTAAATAAATTGGTAACTCTACACCCTTTTCATTTACCCAAAATTGAGGTTTAGGCTTTAAAAGCGTATTTACAGGCCCATCACCATCATCGTTAGCATATTTAAGTAAATTCAATGGAATAGTTTCATTTGCAAGATATTTAAATGTAATTGTTCCATCGCCAGAAACTGGTTCAATATTATTAAAACGAGCCTTAATCAAACCGCTTGAGCTTAGTTTATTATCGGCTGTAGTAATTGTATATTTACAATATACATAACTACCAGCTTGAGTTACTGAATCATCCTTACGATAGAAAATAATTTGTTGTAAGGTCGCATTCCATTCACACATCAAATTTGGTTCTTTAGTAACGTTATAAACACCTTTATCAATCTGCCCAATACCTAATGGCTCTGTTGTAATACGATAGTCAGTTGGGTTGAAGAACTTCAGCACATGATTAGCATCTTCTGTCGGCAATGGTAAATCATAGTTCTTTAAATCAAGATAAATTGCGCGATATTTAAGATTTGCCTTAGTAGCATCAATTAGATTCTTAAACTCCGCTAAACGTACTTTATAATAAGTAATAAAGTTAGAAGGTGTCTTAGGGTCTTTAATATAATTATCAAATAAATCATAATTTTTTTGATAATTATCAATCCAAGTCGTTAATGAAATATTACTAACATCCTCTAAATCACCTGAAGTGAGCTTCATTAACTCGACAGAACCAATATCGCAACTATTACGACTTTCTGGCTGATAATATGAGATAATGTCTGCCAAACGATTTAAACCACGTTGGTCAATTGTGGCACAACTGCCTTTACTATCTTGATCAACATTAACCAAATCTACTTGTTTAGTATCAATAATCTCTTTTGGATAATAAATAGGTAACCAACCTGTATAGGCCGATACAGTCTGTGGACTTAGTACACTATTAAATGGTTGTCCACTAATATTAATATTCGTCTGACCATCAGGTAAAGATTCTTTTGGAACATCACATTTTGCTGTCGTAGATGTCCAGTCAAGCGCATTAAAACTCAGCGTTAAACCTACACTCTTTTGCTCTGCCGCTGCCCCTAAAAGATATTTACACGCATAACTTCCGCTATTATAAGCCAATACATTAAAACTTAGTTTTTTTGTACCCAGTTTGTCATAGAGGAAAGTACTATTCGCGTTGTTTTCAACAATTGTATTATTTAAGAGAACTAAACTACTGCTTGAACTTAAAATACTTGATGTATTGGCTGGATTATTGGTATCACCAGTAAACTTGATAATACTGCCGTTAGTACTATTGGCTATATTTTGTGCAACAGTATTAACCGATAATGTCGCAGTAGGTTTACCGCAAAACTCAAATGCACTTGTTGTAGCTGTATTACCATTATTCACAATACTATTTGATGTAAGAGTAATAGTACGTGGCGCATAGACGGTGTCACTAAAACACCCCATTGATAAAACACTACCTTGTGTTGCGTTATTGCCTTTCAGTAATGAATGATTCACTGATAAAGTAATATTCGGTGAAGCTAAATAAATTGCCCCTCCGCTTGTTGCCCGAGATGATAAAATTTGGCTATTTTGTAAAGCAATGTCAGCACCTGCATAAATTGCCCCACCCTGACCAGTTGTGACACCATTTTCAAGAATTACATTATTTATGCTTAACGGCTGTTTATAAGTAGTCGTATTAAAAATGCGTGACTTACCTTGAGCATTAATACGTGTTTGTAATTCAAGTTGTGCAGGATAATCATTGGTTAATACACTTTTTTTCTGCCAATCTACAGGATCAGCACCAAAAATAGCAATATTGGCATTTGGAACCAACTCTTTAGTTAAAGTATAAATTCCTGCTTTAAGTTGAATCGATTTTTGTGTAGTTTCACGTGTATCAATAACGGTACACCCACCATATGACTTACGTAGCTCAGCTGTCTTTATCGCTTCACGCAACGAGCAGGCATTCGTATTGTCACCATCTTCATCGTCAAAAGTTGTAACATCAATTCTTCCAGTCGTGGTATCTGCAAATAACGGCATTGCAGCAATCACAGCTAATGCTAAAAAAGCTTTTTTATAATTTTTCATAGCCTTTATCATCCTTGATTATGACTTTAAACGTCTTAGAGCAATTAAGCCAAATAGACCAAAAATTAAACCACCACCTACACTTCCGCCGCCACCCGCACTTACAGACTTATCCTCAATACCTGAGGATGGATCTTGTACAATTTGAACTGGAATTGTTAAGTAAACGTCAGCAGCATTATTGAAACGTGTGGTAGTAGTAACGACTAAAAGGTTAAATACATCTGCTCCATGCCAGTTTCCATTTGGAACATAAGTTAAATTTCCCTGAGCATCGATAGACAAAGTTCCTTTAGATGGGGTACTTGTTTGAACAATCTTCATACAGCCTGACTGCCAAGCTTGACCATCTGTTCTTTTTCCAAACATTTTTTCGCATGTTTGTGGAGAAACTAATTCTCCATCACCTACCACATCGGCAATATTAAATTTGGCAATTTCGCCATATTTAATATCTTGGCCATGTGTACTAATATCATCGCGGTTAGTAATTAATTCAATTGCCCCTAAATCACACAACTCATCATAACCACTTCGATTTTTTCCACGTTGATCTTGTTTTTCACAACTCGCCAGACCTACAGAAGTCCCATCGCTATATAAACGACCTTTGTTAATTAATAATGATTGCGAAAGACTGGTATATTTATCTAAAACTCTTGGTTTAAAGAACCCTAAAAAGCTATTGCTCGGTGTTGAATACGGACATAACAAACCATCTGCTGGTGGAACATCACAGGTTCCTTCATCTGCATTTCCAGCAATTAGTTTTTCACTTGCAGGGTATAGAATATTTGGTAACTCTGCAGAAGCATTACGATTACATTCTGTTGTTACTAAATTGCTTTGCACAATCGTTTTATCTGTTGCAGATACCTTACAGTTTGTTGTGTTGCCTACTAAAATACTATTAGAGACAGACGCTTTTCCTTGTGGGGCATCAAAATACAAGCCTCCCACATTTTTAATAAGAGTAATATTATTGATTACCATGCCATCACGAACATTGGCAATGAAACTACCTTTATTATGAAAAATTGTACTATTACTCAAACCAATGATACGAGAAGTTAAATATCCGCCCGTACTTTCATCTGCAAATTTAGTTGCAGCATGAAATAATGCACCATCTGCTGCAGTCACTTCATTATCACGCACCACAGATTGCGTAACATAGTAAAGTGGCATATCAGTATATAAAATGCCCCCCTGACTTGCTTTATTATTTTGCATCAGGCTATTAATAATCGTTACTGAACCCGCTGTTTTTGGAGTATTTGATAAATTACCAGCGTTATAAATTGCTCCCCCATTTGTTGCATACCCATCCATTAAACGCGAATTTTGAATAACCAATTGTTCATGATTATAAATTAATCCACCGTTACCTTGAGGTATTAAACTCTTTGAGCCAGCACCTTTTAAATTAACATCAACAAATAAAACTGAAAAAGAAGCTTTTTCAACACTACCATCATCTATACGGAATAGTTGATCCGTACCGACCATTTTAATAGTTGCATTATGAGAGTTGGGTGCTCCTTCCTCAACCAGAGTAGAATCATTTTTTGCTGTACTAATAGCTACAGGAACAGTAATTACTATACTTTTATTTAAAGTATATTCTTTATCACGCTGCAAAATGATATTTGATGAAGCATCTTTATTTCCGCAACCATTATAACCGTTTGCATATTTTTCAACTTCAGCCGCATTGGAAGATGCGCGATATTTTAGAAATTGTATTGCTTCACGTAATGAACAGACCTTGTTATCGACGTCTTCATCAGTTGTAGTTGTAACTTGAATATCGGCAGAATAAGCGTGTCCAGCAATAGCCAATAAAGCAAAAGCAATGCTCCGTTTGAGCATACCCATCTCCTTACATCTTTTTTCATTTTTCTTTGTCAAAATTGCAAAATTTCCGCTTTTGCAACCGCATCCTTTGTGCGTACTTTGTCACAGGAAGTAGAATTTCTCAAGACTTTTTGATCGGTCTATAGAGTCATTTTTGAGCTAAATTACAAAAAGCTTTATAGTTAAAAAAAGTTTTTTTAATACAAAAAGCTAGCTTATTAAAAATTAGAAGTTATAAATACAACTATTTATTCTGAAATGAAAAACAATTCTGTCTAGAAAGAAATTCTTTAATTATATGAGATAAATTTAGGCAAAATAGCAAACTTAAGGTAAAAATTTTATTGTTGATACTCATCAATCAAAGCATAAATTTGCCTTAAAGTCGCATTAGATAGTTTTGTTTTTTCACCTTTGAGCAACTTTTCCAACTGCGCAACAGTCTTTAGTAAAAGAGATGCTTGATGAGGACCATGTAATAATAAGTAGTCAACAATTTGCTGATCGAAGTGGATACCACGTCTAGCCATTACAGATGTAACCAAGGCATAGCGGTCTGCATATAAACTTCCACTCGGCACTTTTACACTAACTGCCTGTGTAAGTCGTGACTGTAAGTCTGGCAATTCAAGCTTTAATTCGATCGGTGCTACACGCGAAGAAAATACAAGTTGTCCTTCGTGATTATTCATTAAATGAAAAACAGCTTTTTGCCAGTGAGGTACGCCACTAATTGATTCAATATCATCCAGAGCAACAAGGTCATAATGTTCTAAAGAAGTAATAGCTTCAATAGGAGCATCAAGTAGTTCAAGCAAAGAGACTTTAATCGCAGATTTGCCTAGTTCTAAATAAGAATCACAAATTGCAGAAAGTAAGTGACTCTTTCCTGTCCCTGCTCCACCGTAGATATAAAATCTACTCACCAGACCAGCATGTAATTGACGCACAGCATCAACTACATGCCCCCAACCCGGTCCCGAAAAATCACTGATTCGGGCATCAAGTTGAGGTTCTATATCCAGTTGGAGTTGACGCATATATTGAATTAACCTTGAAATTATTTCTGGTTAGGGGATTTCAGTTCATCTGTATCTTGCTGTGTTTTAACTTCAAGATCAAGCTTAGTGCTCTCAGTTTGTACATGAATTTGCTCAATATCGCCATGTTGGATCACTAATGTAGAAGGTGGAGCATAAAGTGAGCTTCTTTCATAATTCTCTCTTAAATGCTTCAACAACACCACAATAACAGCTGCAACCGGCAACGCAATTAACATTCCTAAGAAACCTGCAAGCTGTGCACCTGCCAATACTGCAAAAACAACTGCTACAGGAGATAGACCAATTTTATCGCCCAATAGGAATGGCTGTAGAATATAGCCTTCTACCGCTTGGCCAATCATAAAAACTACACCAACCAGTAATAGATGCATCCAATCCAATCCGAATTGGAACAAGCTAGCAATAACAGCTGCAATAATACCTACGGCAAATCCTAAATAAGGAATAATACTGGCAAGGCCGGCCACCATACCAATAATAAGACCAACTTCCAAACCAATGAGCTGCAAACCAACTGCATAGACTACGCCCAGCAATAGCATGACAAGAAACTGACCTTTGACAAATGCTCCTAAAACGCTATGGCATTCGCCAACAATCTGTAAAGTAGTTGCTTCATATGGACGCGGAATGAGACGACGTAAGTTTTGTAACATACGTTCCCAATCAAGCAAGAAATAGAAGGCAATAATAGGAATTAAAACAACTGTCCCACCAATTTGAATAAAATTCAAACCCGATTGAGCCAATTTTAATAACACTGCTTGAATGCTGTCTGCACTATAATTGGTTTGGACATATTCCATCACAGCTTTGGACAACTGCTCGGTGTCAATTTCCATTTGCTGGACATTAAATGTCGAAGATACCCAAGGTAAAAAAGTAGCATTAATCCAGTGAATGCCTGCTGGAATACTATCTCGGGCATAAACTAATTGTTTCCAAATCAGTGGAACTAAATACCAAAGTGCAATAGTTAAAGTTACGCCTATTCCGACAAATACCATGCTAATTGCCAACCAGCGAGGCAATTTCATTTTTACCAGCACATCAACAAGTGGACTGAATAAATAAGCGAGGAAAAAAGCACCGATAAAAGGAATGACTACAGGCTTGAGTAAGTACAACACCCATACCAGCAATACAATACCTGCGAGTAAAAAAATACGGCGCAGTATACGATCTTGCATAAAATCTAGCCTTTTTTGATTTAATCGTTATAAATGAAAAAATATTTTTATTAAAGATAGCATTTTCGAGCATAAATAACATAAGAGTTTCGTATATTCA
>Ga0268255_10000315_pt1 | contig 36778 bp, 27 predicted proteins | sample AgamicOrMarz_FD_200256 | JGI IMG/M metagenome (GOLD analysis project Ga0268255, IMG submission 200256) | Agave microbial communities from Guanajuato, Mexico - Or.Ma.rz (v2) (version 3) | ecosystem: Host-associated > Plants > Phyllosphere > Phylloplane/Leaf | place: Guanajuato, Mexico...
GGTTTGTATCTTGTTCCTCGCGTGATTGAATAACTTTTACTCAATTAACCCATCTTCCCTATTTTGAATGTAAAGAAATTTTACTCATGACTGATTTACATCGCTTATCAATTCGTGAACTTGCTGAAGGCTTAAGCCAAGCGAAGTTTTCATCTCGCGAACTGACTGAACATTATTTGCAACGTATTGCTAAAATTGACCCACTGGTAAAAAGCTACGTGACGGTTACGCCTGAACAAGCGCTTTCTGAAGCCGACGCTGCCGATGCAGCATTAAAAGCAGGTAATGCAACAGCTTTAACGGGTATTCCTCTTGCGCATAAAGATATCTTTTGTACCAAAGGTATTAAAACGACTGCTGGTTCAAAAATATTAGACAACTTCATTTCTCCTTACGATGCAACTGTTGTTGAAAAAACAAAAGCAGCCGGTCTTGTCACTTTAGGTAAAGTGAACATGGATGAGTTTGCGATGGGCTCAACATCTGAAAGCTCATATGTTGGCGCAACGAGTAACCCATGGGCACTTGACCATGTTCCGGGTGGTTCGTCAGGTGGTTCTGCTGCGGCTGTAGCGGCTGATTTAGCACCATTTGCTACAGGTACTGATACAGGTGGTTCAATTCGTCAACCAGCTTCTTTCTGTGGTTTAACAGGCCTAAAACCAACCTACGGTCGTGTATCTCGTTTCGGAATCATTGCTTATGCATCATCTTTAGACCAAGCAGGTCCAATGGCACGCTCTGCTGAAGACTGTGCTTACCTCATGAATGTAATTGCAGGTCACGATGCAAAAGACTCGACTTCGGTTAAAAAAGAAGTTGATGACTACGTTGCAAACTTAAACAACACATCTGTAAAAGGTCTACGCATTGGTATTCCTAAACAGTACTTTAACGTTGCAGGTTTAGATGCAGATGTTAAAGCACGTGTTGAAGAGTCTTTGAAAAAGCTTGAAGAAATGGGTGCAACGCTTGTTGAGATCGACCTCAACATGACTGAAGCGTATGTCCCAACGTATTACCTGATTGCGCCAGCAGAAGCATCTTCTAACTTGTCACGTTATGATGGTGTTCGTTACGGCTACCGCTGTGAAAACCCTGCTGATTTGATGGATCTTTATAAACGTTCTCGTTCAGAAGGTTTTGGTCCAGAAGTTCAACGTCGTATTCTCATTGGTACATACGCACTTTCTGCGGGTTATTACGATGCTTACTATGTGAAAGCTCAAAAAGTACGTCGTCTAATTCAACAAGACTTCTTAAAAGCATTTGAAAGTGTAGATGTAATCGCTGCTCCTTCTGCACCAACAACTGCATATAAGATTGGTGCAAACTTAAGTCCAACTGAAATGTATTTAGGCGATATCTATACACTTGCAGTGAACTTAGCAGGCTTACCAGCAATTAATGCTCCAGTTGGTTTCGATAAAGACAGCTTGCCTGTCGGCTTACAGTTGATTGGTAACTATTGGTCAGAATCGCAATTGTTATCGATTATTCATCAATACCAACAAAACACCGATTTCCATACTCAACGTGCGGCAATTGCTGAGGAGAATGCATAATGGCTGAAGCTCAAAAGTTGAAATTGATTGACGGTTGGGAAGTCGTTATTGGTATCGAGATTCACACTCAGCTTGCAACCAATTCTAAAATTTTCTCTGGTTCATCGACCGAATTCGGTCAAGACCCAAATACACAAGCGAGCCTTGTCGACTTGGCTATGCCGGGTGTACTCCCTGTTTTGAATGAAAAAGTGGTTGATCTTGCAATTCGCTTTGGTTTAGGAATCGATGCTTACATCGACCAAGCCTCTGTGTTTGCACGTAAAAACTACTTCTACCCTGACTCACCAAAAGGCTATCAAATTAGCCAAATGGACAACCCAATTGTGGGCTTGGGCCACATCGACATTCAGCTTGAAGATGGTACGACTAAACGCATTGGTGTAACTCGTGCTCACCTTGAAGAAGATGCGGGTAAATCTGTTCATGACCAATTTGAAGGTATGTCTGGCATTGACTTAAACCGTGCTGGTACACCTTTGCTTGAAATCGTTTCTGAACCTGACATGCGTTCGGTTGAAGAAGCGGTTGCTTACATTAAAGCGATTCACACCCTAGTACGTTGGTTAGGTATCTCTGACGGCAACATGGCTGAAGGTTCATTCCGTGCCGACTGTAACGTGTCTTTACGCCGTCCGGGCCAACCATTTGGTACACGTTGTGAGCTTAAAAACCTCAACTCATTCCGTTTCATTGAGCAAGCGATCAACGTTGAAATTGAACGCCAAATGGAAATTTTGGAATACGGCGGAAGTATCGACCAAGAAACTCGTTTGTTCGATCCAAACAAAATGGAAACGCGCTCTATGCGTTCTAAAGAAGAAGCGAATGACTACCGCTACTTCCCAGATCCAGATTTGTTACCAGTGATTATTGCAGATGAGCAAATCGAAGCTGCTCGCGCTGCACTTCCAGAGCTCCCTGCTGCTCGCCGTGCGCGCTTTATCGCAGACTTTGGTGTAACTGAATACGATGCTCATGTACTTACGCTCTCACGCGAAATGGCAGACTTCTATGAAGCTGTTGTTGCTGCGGCTGGCGGTGCGAAGCAAGGTAAAGTATCTGCAAACTGGGTAATGGGTGAATTCTCTGGTGCATTAAACAAAGCAGGCCTAGACTTAGCAGACTCACCTGTTTCTGCGGAACAGCTTGGCGGCATGATTGCACGTATTGTTGATAACACCATTAGCGGTAAGATTGCTAAACAAGTCTTTGGCTTTATGTGGGAATCGGAAGGTAAATCTGCCGATGACATTATTGCGGAAAAAGGCTTAAAGCAAGAAACCGACACAGGTGCAATTGAAGCAATCATTAAAGAAGTACTTGCAGCCAATGAAAAAATGGTTGAAGAGTACAAGTCTGGTAAAGAGAAAGCCTTTAACGGTCTTGTTGGTCAAGTCATGAAAGCTTCTAAGGGTAAAGCCAACCCTGCTCAAGTGAATGAATTAATGAAAAAATTGATTGGTTAAACTAATCTATTTTTTAGAAAAACCCGCTTTAGAGCGGGTTTTTATTTTTCTTTTGGACAAAACTCAAAAGTTGAAAAAACTTTCCATAATTATAAATTTTTAATTTTTTTAAAAAATCTTCACTTTGCATTAATCCATAAGACTCCAATATATAAAATTTTCTTTCCCTACTAGGAAATTCATCAAAATATGTAATTCTATATTTTTTTAAATCTACTGATTCTGAAGTTAACTCTCCTTCTTCATCATACTCTGCTAGATAAATGTCGCTAATATTAAAACCTAAATTCAGTGATTTATCCTTCTTGTTCAAAAGAAAATTATTGGTAATCGGAGTGAATATATTATTCAAATAATCTTCGTAATAAAGATCATATCGCTTTCTCTCTAGAACATGATTAACTTTTCGTTTTTGTTCCTCATAATCCATTTGATTAAATTCTTCCCACGTTAAGTCAACGTAACCACCATACTTTAAAAGATCAAAATAATATTTTCCTTGTTTATAATCTAATTCGGTCTCTTCAAACTCCTTAAATAATACAGGCTGTGCATAAATATCAGAAACTTGATCTTCAGTATAATTATCAGACAATAAGACATACCACTGGAATGTTGAGAACAATTCAACATAACAAAAAATTAATTTTTCTTCGCTTTCCTTACATTCCAATGTAAATAATGATAAGAAATGATGTGGGTATTCGTAGCATTCTGACTTTATATTTTCAATCTCTATATCCAATTCAGTAAAAGGATAAAAAGGAAATACACACAATTTATCTAGAATATTCTTATTTTCAAAGTCAATTATTCTATTCAAAAATTTTCTTTTTATACCTAGCTTTGTTGCAAAACCTGCGCATATTTTTGCTAACTCTTGTTTGAAATTGAGATTTTCTATATCAAAATTTGGGAAAATAACATCTTTTTCGTCTAACTCTATAAATTCATGTGGAACTAGCTCATAGCTTAATAAATCAAGATTGTTATCTTTTAAATATTTATTTGCTCTTTGTTCTTTACCAAAAAAATAAATTTTTTGCTCTTTATGCTCTATATGATGAGTAGTACCATAACACTCTATTCTTTCGTTCGACCACAAAACATCTAACCAAATATTTAATTTTGAAAAAAATAAAATTGCTTTAGTGTTATCCTTTTTCTTAGATGAGCGATCAACTCTTAGAGGCAATAATGTTTTTATAAAATCAAAATTTTTTATAAATTTTTTATCAACAGAATCATTTAACTTACCTCCACATTCTTCACACAGTACATCATCAGATTTTAAATATCCTCCTAAAGCATTTGGAATGATGTGTTCTTCATGTGTTATACATTTTCCTTCAGTTTTAAGACATTTTATCTTTTCGATTTTCTGTTCTTTACTTAGCTTAACCCCTTTTAGGCTAATTAACTCCAAGCCACACAAATAACAAAAATTCATAACATTACCAAAATTTAAATTCTATAACATAATCCATCCTCTCCTGAGCAAATTTTAATACACTGCTTTAAAACAAAATGCAAAAAAGAGAGCGCTAGGGAGAGGATTTTAATTTGAGCAAAAAGAATACTATTCCCCTCTCAGTATTTCCAACTTATTTCAGATATCAGGCGTTAAAAACGTCACCACCGATTTATTTAAATCAATATAGCGCAATGTGCTCTGCAACTGCTGTTTAACTGCGGGGTCTGTAACAATATTTCCATCACTACTTCAGCCTAACTACTGAAAACCTTTCTAACACCCTTATGCCTTCAGCCTGAATCACACCTTTGATCAAAATTGATAGGTTAATTTCATTAGCTAACTCAACAAAAAAGCTTCGATTTATCGAGGCTTTTTTATATAACCTACAAGATTCACTTCGACTAAAGAATGCGCTTTTTTCTAAAAAATGACATAGCGGCTGTGCTAATTTAAATTAAAAATTGAAATCACTTATATTTTAAAAAAGAGGGATAAATCATGTCTAAAAAGATTTTAATGTTAGTCGGTGACTATGCTGAAGACTATGAAACAATGGTTCCATTTCAGTTCTTAACTGGTTTAGGTTATACCGTGCATGCTGTTTGCCCAAATAAAAAGAACGGCGACCATATTGCAACAGCTATTCATGATTTTGAAGGTGATCAAACCTATAGTGAGAAACGCGGTCACAACTTTGCCATTAACTATGATTTTGACGCCATTAGTACCGAAGACTATGTAGGTCTAGTTATACCGGGTGGTCGAGCACCAGAGTATTTACGCATGAATGATCGTGTTATCGAAATTGTACGTGAGTTCGATAGAGTGAAAAAACCAATAGCAGCTGTATGTCATGGCGCTCAGTTACTCGCTGCAGCAGACGTTTTAAAAGATCGCCTTTGCTCAGCTTATCCAGCATGTGCTGCCGAAGTAAAACTGGCAGGTGGGCAATATGCAGATATTGCTGTTACCGAAGCTGTTACAGATGGACATTTGGTGACTGCACCTGCTTGGCCTGCACATCCAGCTTGGTTAGCTCAATTTGTGAAAGTTTTAGGGGCTATGATTACGATTTAAATAGATCTCTTTATCCCAAATATAATAAAGCCTGCTCCTAGATAGCAGGCTTTATTACTAATACAGAAAGCTAGATTTTTATCTAGTAATTCCCAACTTATTCCAAATTTCTGGTGTTAAAAACGTTGTTACCAATTTATTTAAATCGATATAACGCAATGTACCTTGTAACTGCTGTTTAACGGCTGGGTCTTTAACAATATCTTCACCCGCACTTTGACCTAACTGTTGAAAAGCTTCTCCAACTGCTTTCACACCTTCAGCCTGAATTACAGCTTTGGTCTGAGCAGAACATTGCTCAACAATCATACGTTGTAAAACCTGAGCCAGTTTTTGGTCTAACTGATCTTTTTGCTCAAGCGTGACATTACTAAATGCTTTTAAATCGGGATGGGCAGCTAAAGCCGTAAATGTCCATTGAAGCACAGTGGTTTTATCTGATGCTGTTGTCGCTTTCACCAGACAGTCGCTGAGTTGATCGACTGTTGGACCCGCCATCGCAACTTGTGCTGTACCCAGTACAGCAACCGCTACACATATTGAACGGCTCAGATGTGAAAACTTACGGCGAGCAATAGCGTAAAAATGACGTGACATAGGTCTAGCTCCAATAAACAATCTGTTCTTTTTATCATAGAGTCACTAAAGTTACCTGTTATGACTCTGTAACCGCAAAATACTTATTTAACCACAGACTCTATTCGATCAAGCTCCCACACCCCACCTGCTGCCAAGCCTTTGCACATACCTGTCCACATATCTTTAGTGTGTACAAAACTCTTGCCATCCCATACCCATTCTTCACTTGCCCAACAGTCTCCAATGCCTCTTCCCTTTTGAGCACTACTAATAATACCGCTATCGAAATCTGAAGCGGACTCAGTCACAAATGTTGCCTTACCATTTAAAGACTCATCTAACACCCAAGCCCCATACCCTTCGTTATAAGCGCCTCTCCAACACAATGTAGTCGCCAAAACTTTCTTATTAGTTAGTTTATATAGCTCGATTTTCTGTGGTTCAGCTCCATCACTATTACCGCCATAAATTCCTTCACAAAAGTCTTCTTTAGGATTCGGATTAGCTGCCATTAAGCTACGATGTATTACTTGGTACTGTTTACTTTTAGGCTGTAAAGTTAAATAAGGTTTGTTTGAAGTCTTAATCCGCTTAACAAGTAGTTTTGACTCAGGCATAAGCACTTTGGTTTCATTAGTGCTGCCCTTTTTAACCAAAGCACCAACAGTTCCGATACGCTTCTGAAAATCATCCATCTTTAATAACACAGCAGTCATTCCAGCATCAGAAACTTTCCATTCATGCTGAGCATTTTTAAATACAATTTCAGTTTTCTGTTTAGACTGCTGTAGTAGAGTGTTGACTTGTGAGCTATTCAATTTACCCATAAGTGGCAACTCAACACCATCTACAGCCACAGCGCCTAAATCTTTACCATTTATATAAAAATGAATATTTTTAAGCTGATTAGCCGGCAAGCTTTGTTCGTAGTCTGATAAAGCAAATTCAATTTGTAGGGGTTGTTTTGGACCTGCTTTACGTGTTAATAAAATTGAAGCTGGTTTATCGCCATTTTCCTCGTTTTGATATCCTGCGGCTTTACATGTACCCGTATTACTACAAGAGATTTCCCACTCTTGATGTGAAAATGAAATACCTTTTATGTCTTGAGCAAAACTATAAGAACTCAGGGCTGCCAAACAGCAGATTGACAATATATTTTTCATTTTTTCATATCTCTATTAGTCTGTTTTTATTATGAAGTTAAAAACAGTTTAAAATTTTGAGTTACCGTTTAGTTTAAAAGAATATGCTAGATTTAGATAAAATTTAAACTGATTACTTTCTAAAAATGAAAAAACTAAATTTTTTATTGTGTACCGCATTGGTCAGTCTAACTTCAACTGCTTATGCAGAAGTAAAAAGTTTTACTCCTCATTTCCCCAAATTTTATAGCTCTGCTGAGACCCGCAAAGCAGATAATCAGTTCTACACTCTAGGAGAGGCAAAATTTTTAAACAGCGTTACAGTTCCGTTTTATGGTGTTACTGCACAGAACCCAATGGAGGATGGTTTACTTAAAGATTTTGAAAAATGCACGCCTAAAAGCTGCCGTTTTAATTTTAAACTCGATGCTGAACATGCCAAGCAGCTCAAGCTTCTTGCATTACCTGAAATAGGTTTAGTGCTCGTTCCCATAAACTGGCAAGATGTGCAAGCAAATACAGGTGCGAATGGAACTGGTTTTGCTCTAGTCATGAGTCCAGACCACAAACAAGCAATAAAGCTTTATGACTCCTCATTTTGCGTTGGATGTGGCTTACCAAATGCAACGCTTTATTTTCCCGAACTGTTAAAAGAAAGTCTTGAAAATGAGTTTGGCGGTTATAAAGACTCAAAAAAACTCATCAATATTATTCACCCTTCTAAAAAAGTTGCTTTTTTTAGTTATCAAATTCCGCAAGTAAACAATAAAACCCATGGCGTTGCAAAATATGATGATGAAGACACTTTTAACTATAGAGAAATTCAAGTCACCTTAGATAAATCGCACCAGTCTTTAGTTGGCCCTATTCTTAATTTTTATAACGCAACACATTAATCCAATGCTTATAAAAAAACCCGCTTTCGCGGGTTTTCTTTTATTTATGTAGTATCGATTCAAAGGCTTTTAAACGCTTATAAATTGAAAGCAGTTCAATAATTGTTTTCCATGAACTAATTAAATATTGAAAAGATTCACGTACACGACCAAATACATTTGCAATTTGTTGAATTAAACCTAATGTGAGCTTACCAGCAGCAATTGATGGGAAAAGGACAACCAAGTTATATAAAACATCAAGTTGGCCATACCAAATCGCTGTCATATTAAAATAGGCATAATGGAAGTAAAGTCTGAAATAATTTTTACGTACATTACTAAATAACTCACGCAAGGTAGCAGGTTTTGCACGATCAGCATGGTCTTCACCGTAAACTAATTCTTTACGATAAGCCGCTTCTACTTTCTGATTGTTAAATTGCAAGCCTGGCAACTTAATCCCTACTACCATCAATAGAACAGTACCGAAAACTGACCACACTATTGCGGCCCATACTAAAGAGTGATTTAACTCACCCACAATCGGTAAAACGGGAACATGTTTAGAGAGTTGAAATAGAATAGGTAAAAACGCAATCAATGTGATAACCGCTTTTACTAACTCTACTCCCAAATCTTCCAAAATTGTTGCAAAGCGCATGGTGTCTTCTTGCACACGCTGCGAAGCACCTTCAACATAACGTAGTTTTTCCCAATGCTCTGTATAATATTCATTCATTGCTGTACGCCAGCGGAATACATAATGGCTTGTGAAAAAGGCATTAATCACAGCAAGAGTCACGGCGACCATAGCAATATACAGAAAGACCATTGTTTCACTATATAGTGCCGAGAGGTCTCCTCCTCCACTCGAAAGCATTTTCTGGATTAAATCCCAAAATGGTACATACCATGCATTAATCGCAACGCTAGCCTGAACAGCAAACCAAATGTTAAACAAAATAAATGCCGAACCCCACACTGACCAACGTTGCCATGGATTATTAGAAACAATTTTCCAAAAACCAGCAAAAAGCGCCGTAGAGATTAAAAACCAAAGATAGAACCATAGAAAAGCAGGCGACCAAAAACGGCTTACTCCAATAGGCAACTCAGCATCTGCATAACCATGAGGAAAGCCTAAATACTCCCCCCAGTGATCTCCACCTGTATACCAGAGCACCATATTGAGTGCGATCCAAACAACCGCAGATATGAAAAAATACCGTGGTGATGGAAAAAATGATTTGAACATTGAGCGTGGATATCCCTATATTTCTTCAAATTTACAATGAAAGGAATACTAAAACCTAAACCTTAAAATTGTGAAGGGTAAAGTTTAGAGAATTGTCAGTTTTTCCTGTTTCATTGAAGGATTTGATCGTTTTTTTGTAAATTAATCCCTTTTTTGGCAATTTAATCCATTTAAATTACCTTGTATATGACTCTCGATAGAGCCATATACAGCTTTTATAACATAGTGATATCAGAGATTAAATCTCTTCTTTACGAACAATATAGCCTTCCAATTGCATTGCTTGAATGAGCAAATCTAGGTCAGAGGCACTTTTTAATTCGACATCGACGCTTACGGCACTTTCTTTGGCACGACTTGTTGCCGCAAAGCGTTCATGACGCAGCTCATAAATATTACCGCCCTGCTCAGCAATAATGGCCGTTAAACGCGCTAATGCCCCCGGATTGTCCGGCAATTCAACACGTATGCGCACCATACGCCCTGTCCGAGTTAAATGACGTTGTAATACAGAGACCATAACGCGTGTATCAATATTGCCACCAGACAGCACCACACCCAATTTATGACCTAAAAACAGATCGGGACGAGACATAATTGCAGCGATACCTGTCGCGCCTGCCCCTTCACACACTGTTTTCTCAATATTGAGTAATAGCGCAATCGCTTCTTCAATCATATCTTCAGTGACAACGACAATGTCATCAACATATTCTTTAGCGACTTGAGTCGTAAGCTCACCCGGCGTTTTTACCGCAATACCTTCAGCAACGGTCGAACCCATTGAAACTGCATGCTGATAATTGCACAGTAGTTTTGCCATACTTGGGTATACGACTGATTGTACCCCAATAATTTTAATTTTCGGGTTGATCGCTTTAGCAGTAATTGCAATACCAGAAATTAAGCCACCGCCACCAATTGGCACAACTAAAATGTCCAGATCAGGTACAGCGGCAAGCATTTCAAGCGCAATGGTTCCTTGACCGGCAATAATTTCAGCATCATCAAATGGGTGGATAATTGTTAAAGATTCTTCTTGTGCAACACGATGCATTTCAGCCGCTGCCTCTGAAAAATCTTGGCCATGCAAAATAACTCGTGCCCCATATTCACGCACTCGCTGTACTTTTACATTAGGCGTAGATTTCGGCATTACAATAGTTGCCGTCACCCCTGTACGCTGAGCATGATAGGCAACACCTTGTGCATGGTTACCTGCCGAAGCTGCAATAACACCATGCTGCTTTTCTTGCTCAGATAAACATAATAGTTTGTTGAGAGCACCCCGCTCTTTAAACGAGGCTGTAAATTGTAAGTTTTCAAATTTCAGCCACATCTCAGCCCCTAAGGTTTTAGAAATGGTTTCTGAGAAAACAAAGGGAGTTTTTACAACTAAACCTTCCAAACGCTCTGCGGCAGCATGAACATCATCTAATGTTGGAAACCCATTTTTAACCTGTTGCTGTATCATTTATCCAGTCAGCCTCAATACACTACAAATCAATTATTTTTGAAAAATGGCAACAATATTTGATATCGGCCATTAGAATTTTCAGCATATCCAACATGTCTCTAATATACAAAAAATTTTATTCCAAAAATTGAAGTTTTAAACTTCCATAAAAAAAAGCCCTTTTTAGGCTTTTATTTAATTTTCAGAATATTAACGTTTATTTATTGGGTTTGGGCACTCAGTCCTTCCGTAGATATATTTTGTTCAGCTATTTTTTCATCAATAGCAAACTGAATATCGGAAAGCTTGGCATTGGCTGCGTCTATACCAGATTTCATAGTGGCTTCACGGCCTTTGACATCAAAAATATGCGCTTTTTCTCTTAAATCTGGCTGAATAACTACGTCCGCATATTGCAACTCTTCCGCCGCCAGACGTCCTTGCATAATATTAATATTCTGGTTAAACAGCCCCCAGACATTCGATGTTTCTGTGTAAATGGGTTGAGCTAAAATATCAACAGCAATAATAACATCCGCACCTAAATCTCGTGCGACTTCAACCGGCACAGGACTCACTAACCCACCATCGACATATTCAGATTTACCAATTTTAGTCGGCACAAACATACTCGGAATAGAAGCAGAGGCTCTTACGGCTTGCCCAGTATTGCCATAGTTAAATACGGTTTTGGTACCATGCTTTAATTCGGTTGCAACCACATACATAGGGATTTTCATTTTTTCGAGTGGCATATTGTTTACCTGCTCGTTAACGTAGTTCTCTACTTTTTTGCCATCAAAAAAACCTTTTAGACCAATACTAATGTCACGGACATCACCAGCTTTCATTTTTAAAGCAGTATCACGCAGTTCAGCAGGTGTTTTACCACTTGCATAAATTGCTCCAACGATACTTCCCGCACTGGTACCTACAATAAAATCTGGTCGAATACCGTGTTGTTCTAAAACTTCAATAACTCCGATATGAGCGTAACCACGGGCTCCACCGCTCCCCAATACAAGCGCAACAACAGGGCGTTTTTGCATTTTTTTAATTCGTGCAAATGGCTGATCGACAGGACGAGCATAAGCTTCTGTCGTTTGTGGTTTTAAAGCAGCAGACAAGTGTGTGGTGGTCTGGCATCCCGCCAACACCAAAGAGAGTCCGAGAACCCACAATTTAAGCTGTTTCATGGCCCATCTTCGCACTATGAGGTTTAAGTTCGGATTGCAATTTTAGTGACTACTTTCGTGAAAAGCTGTAGTGAATTTATTTAATTTGTCATGTTTAAAATTTAGACTCAAGTATTTTATTTACCCTCCATATGAAAAAGGCCTCTTATGTATAAGAGGCCTTTTGAAACTTACCAGATATCTGAATCGACTTTTTTCTTCAATTCTGGATATTTATCAATTTTAAACTCTGGCTCTTTAATGCCTCGTTTCAATTGCTCGCGGTAATCTTTTAACAAAGTACGTGCCATTGGCGTTAATAGTAAAATTGCAATCAAGTTAATGGTTGCCATGATACCCATAAACAAATCAGCCATTGACCAAACAAGTGGAACACTACCGATTGCACCGAAGTACACCATCACCAATACGAAAATACGGAAGATGAACATGACTTTCGGGTTGTTATTAATAAACTGTACGTTACTTTCAGCATAGGCATAGTTACCTAGTACAGCTGAATAACAGAACAAGAATAATAGAACAGCAAGGAAGTCTGAACCCCAGTGTCCAACTTGAGTTTCTAATGCACGTTGAGTTAATTCAACACCAACAAAACCTGCATCTTGATAAACGCCAGAAACTAAAATGATGATTGCGGTACTTGTACACACAATGAACGTATCTACGAATACACCAAGCATTTGAACCAAACCTTGGTTTACAGGATGCTTTACATCAGACGCAGCTGCTGCGTTTGGTGCTGAACCCATACCTGCTTCGTTAGAGAATAAGCCACGCTTAATCCCTTGCATCATTGCCATTGACACAGCAGCACCAAAGAAACCACCTGCTGCAGCATTGAAATGGAAAGCTTCAGTCACAATCAGCTTTACAATATCAGGCAAAATTGCATAGTTGCTTAATGCGATATAGAGAGCAACGGCTAGGTAAAGACCTGCTTTTAAAGGTACAAACATCTCTGCAAATTTAGCAATACGTTTAATACCACCAAAAATTGCCAATGCAACCATAACTACAAGAGCAAGACCAACCCAAGAGATTTCAAAGTCAACGCTACCTAAATGTGCAATAAGATTGGCTTTGTCCCAACCCCAAGCATGTGAAGAAGCATTAGCAATCGCATTAATTTGTACCGAGTTGAATACGAAACCATAAGTAAAGATGAGTGCTAGTGCGAAAACCACACCAAAGGTTTTACTGCGTAAACCTTGAGTAATATAGTAAGCTGGTCCACCGCGAAATTGCTTAGTCTTGCTATCTCTAACTTTAAAGAGCTGAGCAAGTGTAGACTCAATAAAAGCAGAACTCATACCGAGTACAGCAGTTACCCACATCCAGAACACCGCACCAGGACCACCAATTGCAATCGCGATTGCCACACCGGCAATGTTACCTACCCCAACACGGCTCGCAAGGCCAGTTACAAACGCCTGGAAAGGCGTAAGTCCATGCTCATCTGCGCCTTCTGTACGACTGCTTTTCATAACACGAATACTTTGTAAGAACATGCGAATTTGCACTGCCCCTGTTAAGACCGTATAAAAAATACCGACAGCCAGCAAGAAAATAACCAGAAAATCCCATAAAGGATCATTAAAAAATTGTACCCACGACATCAGTGTGGCATTGAGTTGTTCATTCATACTCGGTCCGCTTACGTTCTTGCTAATGTGCTATTAGCACAAGCCAAAATACTGCAATAAACAAAAAAGCCCCTAAAAATTGGGACTCCTTCAGTACATTTAAGAAAAAACTTTTAATGTCAATTGAATAGCAATTATCGTCACAAGTTTAAGCAACATCATGCCCAACACTAAGCCTTTGAAAGTTGCATGAGAGAAAGCGACCTTCAAAAAAAATAATATCATCGCACTACTGAACATTTCCCTTTTTGGAAAAGTAGTATGGATCGACTCAGCTACAAACTTGGAAACTAACAAATGACCACCGCTAAATAATCTCGCCTAATGATTCCCATCAATTAATCGAGTTATACAAAATCTGGATTTAAGCCAATAAGCATATTTACATATACTTGAGAGCGAATGTCTAAACTGGATATAAATTTCAAAGACTGTAACAAGCCATCGCCATAATGTGACTATCTGCGCCCCTTTCCCTTTGATTGAAGAAGAGTGCGTTTAGATCTGTACTAAGCTGTTGTTTTTCTTGTAGCCCAGTAGTTGCGTGAGTCATGTTCATTTTCATGGTTGCAATGGTAATCGCCAATCCTTGTTTCATGAACTGCTTGTTGATGAGTGGTAGACTCATTTAAAGCTCCTTATTCCTCGTGTATTTCTCCATTTCTACACCAAAATCCTTTTTGTAAAGGGATTTCGTATGCAGCCATTTCTTTCCTAACCTGAGTATGGAGAAATCATACCTGCGTAAAAAAGTCGGTATTATGCAGAAATTTAAAATTTTGTGTATGTTTTTCATTAAAATTTTATGTAATTTCTGGTTGTTTTTTATTCAAAAAAATCCATTCCGCTCTGTTTTTAAACATATTATACCTTTTTTTCAATTGAATATTTTTTAATCCAGTTGGTGTTGTGCATTTACTTTTTATAGCCAATAAGGCGATGCTTTTTTGTCTAATTTAAATCTAAAGTGGCATTTTCGCATTATAATTAACCAGACATTATGTCCAAACCAATTAAATTATCACATCTGTAAGGATATCTCTTTCTAATACTTTTTTCTTATAAATGAAGTACTTTCAAAGCATTAGATTAGGCTTCAAAAAAGCATGAAGTATTTAAGAAAAGATATAGGAGTACTCATGAATTTAGAACAAGTTCGTCTCGTTGATGAGGCTATCACTTCTCGACATTCTGTCCGCGCTTTTTTAAATACTCCCATTGAACCAGAAGTGATTAAAGATATATTAAAAGTCGCAAGTCGGGCACCTTCTGGAACCAATACTCAACCGTGGAAAGTCTATGTGGTAACAGGCAAAAAACGTGATGAAATTGTTGAACGTGTCTGTGCTGCACAAATTGAAGTTTCAAAAAACCCGCAACTTGCAGAACAATATAAAGAAACTTTTGCCTATTATCCTGAAAAATGGATATCCCCTTTTATTGATCGCCGCCGCGAAAATGGTTGGGGGCTTTATGGTTTACTCAAAATCCAAAAGGGTGAAAAAGAAAAAATGGCTGAACAGCAGTTACGTAATTTTAAACTGTTTGATGCACCAGTCGGTCTTTTCTTTACCGTAAATAAAACCATGGGAATCGGATCTAAAATGGATATTGCAATGATGATCCAAAATGTGATGGTCGCTGCCAAGGCCCGTGGTTTAGATACATGCCCGCAAGCAGCTTGGAACCATTTTCATCCTATTGTTTTAGATATCTTGGGTGCATCAGGTGAGGAAGAATTAGTATGTGCAATTGCATTAGGTCATGCTGACCCTCAGCATATTGTAAATACCTTTATTACACCTCGAGAGCCTATTGAAAATTTCGCAGTTTTTCTAGACGAATAATATATAAGTGGCCATTCTCTAAAAATTTATGAGAATGGCTTGGTTTTTACCTGTTTTGTCGCTTTTAATACGACAATAAAACCGCTCAGTGTAAATAACACCATCATTACGCCCATATTGAGTGATGCAGACCAAATCAAAAAGTTAAGAAGCACACCACCTAAAAGGCCACAAGCGAATTGCATACTTCCCATAATTGCACTTGCTGTCCCTGCACGAGCACCTTGTTTGGACATTGCCAGCGCCATCGCATTTGGTCCTGTTAAACCAATGCCTGAAATAGCTAAAAATAACCCTAACATAACTAACCATAAAGGTGCCGCAGAAACTAAACCAGCAATAAAGACAATGATGGCTCCAGTCACTTGTACAAATGAACCTGCTTTTAAACGTTTAGTGATCTCAACACGTGTTGTTAGGTGCTTATTTAAAGATGACATTAACATAATGCCAAAAGCATTTAGTCCAAATACGTAAGCAAACTCTTGCTGATTAAGCCCGTACTGATCCATAAAAACCGCAGGCGCTGAGCTGATATAACAAAATAACGCAGCCCCTGTTAAACACCCTGCAAACATAGGTAGGCGGAAACTTGCATCTTTAAAAATAGCTCCATATAAGGTCACCACTTGATAGAACGATAGCTTAAGCCTTTTATCATTTGCCAAAGTTTCTTTAAAAAAGAAATGTACGCATAACCAACAGATTGCGCCCACAATTGAAAGCGCGATAAAGATAGCCTGCCAAGGAAACCAAATTAAAATCCATGCTCCGATCATTGGGGCCAAAATTGGTGCGAGTCCCATGACAATCATCATGCTTGAGAAAGCTTGTGCCGAACCTTGAACATCCAATTTATCGCGTATTGCCGCACGAGCCATGACTACACCCACACAACCGCCTAATGCTTGCAAAATACGAGCGGCAATCAAGCTCCATTCACTAGTAGCCATTACACAAAATAAGCTTGCGACTGCATAAAGTGCGAGGCCAAAGTAAAGTGGTTTTTTTCTACCAATACGATCACTTAGAGGACCATATACCAGTTGTCCAATGGCTAAACCAAAAAAATAAGCTGGTAGTGTATTTGCCACCATTTGCGTACTTACCCCAAAATCATGAGCCATTTGTGGCAATGCAGGTAAGTACATATCAATGGATAACGGCCCTAACGCCGTGAGCAAAGCGAGCAACATAATCCAGCCAATAGAGTATTGACGCTGGGCTGTTTGTTCAGACATAACGATATTTCATTTTTCAATCATTTGCATACAGACAAGCTTACACTGTCTATCGTATGATTTGTGCAACATTGGTGTAGAAATACACAAATCCTTTATCACTCAGGTTGATCAGCAAGGACTTCCTTTGAAATCTTGGTTTAAACGCCTAAAAAGAGCGACTTACAACACAACATTTATGTATAACGTGCGAATGCTGATAGCCTTTTCAGGAACTGCTTTCGTGCCTTATTTTTTAGGCTATCAATTAGCAACAATTCCACTCACTTTAGGTGTGGTCGCAGCAGGTTTAAGCGATATCGATGATCGCTTTTCAGTGCGAATCATGAACCTGATTTATACTTATATTGGGTTCTTCGTTACCGCAGCTTCTGTACAATTACTTTTCCCCTACCCAATGGCTTTTGCTTTAGGGTTGATTGCTTCGTGTATTGGCTGGATTTTACTAGGTTCATTAGGACGTCGTTACGCAACCATCTCTTATGGCTGTTTGGTTGTTTCAGTCTATACCATGCTAGGCGTTCACCTCTTTGACCACTGGTATATCCAACCTGCCCTTTTAGTTGCAGGGGCTGCGTGGTATGGCTTAATTGCCACTATTAGTTTTTTACTCTTTCCGGTTCGACAACTACAAGACAAACTGGCTGCCTCTTATGCATCTTTAGGCGATTTTCTTTTTGCAAAATCAAATTTGTTTGATGTGGATATGACTGCTGCCAGCTATCAGCAAAGTATGATCGAACTGTCATTAGAAAACGGTAAGTTAATTACGATTTTTAATGACTTAAAAACAGCGTTATTGACTCGCTTAAAAGGCGACCGTGGACAAAAAGATACGCGCCGAAGCTTACATTATTATTTTGTCGCTCAAGATATTCACGAGCGAGCTGATTCTGCTCATATCGACTATCAAAAATTAGCCAAAATTTTTCAGCATAGTGATATTTTATTTAGATTCCAACGAATTTTGGCAGTTCAAGGTAAAGCTTGCCAAGAGTTAAATGAATGCATTTTGCAACGTAAACCCTATAACCATAATAAAAGGTTTAAACAAAGCTTTGAAAACCTACGCCTCTCTTTAGAGAAGTTACGTCGTGATCAGCATTATGACCTTTTATGGGTAAATGCTCTTTTCGCTTTATACCAAAATTTAAAGTCTATCGATTCCCAGTTACTCAACTTAGAAACAGAGCAACACATTCAATCGGACAAAGTGAAACAAGCCGAAAACCAGCTTAAAGATGATGATTTGCAAGGATGGAATGATATTGTCATCCGAATAAAACAGAACTTAACTCCTGAATCTGTGCTGTTCCGCCACGCGATTCGTGTATCGATTGTTTTATTTATTGGATATGTCTTTATTCAAATGACCCATATTGAATATGGCTACTGGATTATGCTTACGGCTCTATTTGTAAGCCAACCCAACTTTAACGCGACCAAGCGCCGTTTACGTCTAAGAATTGTCGGAACATTAGTTGGTATTATTGTTGGCCTTGCGATTATCTTCTTAATTCCTTCAACCGAAGGACAACTATTCATGTTGATATTAAGTGGAGTCCTGTTTTTTGAATTACGCAGTAAACAATATGCGCAAGCAACTGCCTTCATCACAATTTTGGCATTAATTAACTTTAATCTAGACGGTTCAGCAATGGCTGCGGCGATTCCAAGATTTGTAGATACTTTAATGGGATGTGCTTTAGCTTGGTTTGGCGTGACATTTATTTGGCCTGACTGGAAATTCAGACGTCTGCCTCGCAACATCAGACGCTCACTACAAGCCCAATGTAACTATTTAGCTGAAGTCGTCAAACAATATCATGAAGGCCGTAATCATGCGTTGAATTACCGTATTGTACGTCGAGCTGCACATAATACTGATGCTGAAGTCGCTTCACTTATTTCAACGTTAGCGACTGAACCAGACTTTGACCCGACTCGTAAGTCCGATATTTTTGAATTTTTATGTTTAAATCATACATTTTTAAGTTATATCGCGGCACTTGGAGCACATCGAGAAAACATTCAAGATCAAGCGGTCCTTAAACTATTAGACCAAGCCCTAGATGATATTCAAGGAGCTCTCTTAAGAGACGAAATGCCTGATCTTACAGCACAAAATATGCTCCAAACGATACGTCAGCGACTAAGCCAAAATGATGAAGATGACCAAAAATCACTCATTATTTTGCAACAACTCTCGCTCATGCTTGGTGTATTGAACCGATTTAGTATGTTAAAACAACGGCTAAGTCATGATCTTGATAATGATGCCAGTGAGCTTGCATCATTATAAATTTGCCTCGGAATTTAGTATTAAATTGGCATAATATCCTTTCCTGACTTATGCCAATTAGTGCTAAACTTAAAACAGTTTACAATTTGTTATTTGCACTATGACCGCGAAAACTTTATACGCTTATACGCTTCAGCCTGTTCCATATGATGTATCAGAAGCTGAACAACGTAATGCACAGCTTCTTATCTGGCGCAGCACCAATAAAATCAGCACAAAAATTTGGGCAATTATGGGTGTTGTTTTAGCCCTAGCTATATTAGGTCTTATTTTTATTAAGAACTACTCTACTGTTTTTTGCTGGGTTGCTATTGTCGCTGTAGTACTTTATTACCTAGGTCGTAAATACGGATTAGAATGGTACGTTAAACGCAAAATGAATGAATTTCCGGTACAGGAAATCAAAGGGATTCGTTTAGGTGTGCAGCCTCACGGTATTGTGATGCGTCAACAAATGGGTCTACAAGAAGGCGTTGGTACTATTGGATGGAAAAATATCTACGAATGGTACAATACACCTGATTTTATTTTGGTCAATTTCAAAGTAAAAGATCCAAAAGGCCAAGAACAACAAGGTGCTTATATTCTACCTAAGCGCATGGATTCTAAGAACTTCTCGTTCAATACTATTCGCACGCACTTAAAAGAATCTGTTGGCGAGCCAAAAACCCTGTAATTCTCTATTCCATAAAAAGCCTCCTCAGGGAGGTTTTTTATTAAGCTAAAATTAAATGATAATGAAAATTAATATTATCTCCAAAATCCATATTATCTCCCCAATCTTCGGCTATACTTCGTTACAAGATCTCCATCATATTTACATTTTCGACCATGTTTAAAAAAATTTTATTTCAAATTCATTGGTTTCTGGGTATTACTGCTGGCCTCATCTTATCCATTATGGGTGTTACAGGGGCAATTTATTCTTATGACCAACAAATTTTAAAATGGGTGAATTCTGATAGTTATGTTGTTCAAGCTGAAAATAGTCCAAAACTAACCCCTGCTCAGCTTTATCAGCATTTCAATACAACTCAGCCTGAAATCAAAATTAATAGCATTACAATTGCCAAGGACCCCACCTCTTCTTCTATTGTAAATATTGAAAAAGAAGGTGAACGCCGTGGCTACAATATGATGGTGAACCCTTATAACGCTGAAGTTCTTCCAGATGTTAAAGGCCGAAAGTTATTATTACTCATACAACAAATTCATCGTAATTTAACCGCTGGTGAAGTGGGTAAACAAATTACTGGTGCTTGTGCACTCATGTTAATTTACTTTGTACTCAGTGGATTATATTTACGTTGGCCCAAAAAGCATTCTGCTCGTCAATGGCTTGCGGTAAAACCGAAACTTAAAGGCCGAAATTTTATTTGGGATCTACATGCTGTTGTCGGCACATGGGTCATTGTTTTTTATCTTCTTTTTTCGTGTACAGGTCTATATTGGTCTTATGATTGGTGGCGTAGTGGCATGTTCAAAGTGATGGGCGTTGAACAACCTAAGTCACAAGGTCATGGCGCTACTCCTCAAAAGCGTGGAATGCAACAAGGCAAACAAACTGGCCGTAATAATGATCAACCACAATTAGATAATACTCAGCTTATTACAGCACTCAATCAAACGTGGAGCGGTTTCAATAGTCAGGTCGGACGTAATTATTCGACACTAACATTGAACTTACCGAAAAAAGATGATGGAAAAATTGAGTTAAGCTTTGTTGATGCTACCCCACAACATGAACGTGCACGTAACCAAGCCACTTATAATTATCAAACTGGCAACATCGAAAAGATGGAGCTTTACGAAGATAAAAAGCTTAATCAGAAGATTATGAGCAGTATGTTACCTGTACACCGCGGTAGCTTCTTTGGACCAATTTATCAATTTGTTGCGATGCTTGCCTCATTAGCTATGCCTTTGTTCTTGGTTACAGGATGGATGCTTTATCTTAAACGCCGTAAACAGAAAAAATTAACACAGGCAGCTCGCCAGTCTTTAGCGGGACAATATATTGATCCAAATGCAAAATCTTGGCTTATTACCTATGCAACTCAGACTGGTGTAGCCGAACAACTCGCTTGGAGTACGGCAACAAGTTTACAGGAGGCTCATCAACCTGTTCAGGTAAAACCTGTACAGCAGCTAACACAAGCTGATTTAGAGCAGCATGAGCAAGTTCTATTTGTAATCAGTACTTATGGTACTGGCGATGCTCCTGATCTCGCCACAAGCTTTGCTAAGAAACTTTTAAAATCGAATTTAGATCTTAAGCACATCAACTATGCTGTTTTAGCTCTAGGTTCTAAAGAATATCCAGACACTTATTGTAGTTTTGGTCATGCGGTGGACGCTTGGCTCAAAGCGAATGGTGCTCATGCCCTCTTCAATACAATTGAAGTTGATAATGCAAACCTATCGGATATCCAAAACTGGAATCAATCTCTCGCGAAAGCAACTAAATTAGATTTGCATGCTGTAAATTTAGAAAAAGTCTTTGATACATGGACATTGCAGCAACGTGACTTACTCAACCCAAATAGCTTAGGCCAACCTGCTTATAATATTGAACTTAAAGCAAGTCATGAGGCTATTTGGCAAGCAGGTGATATTGCAGAAATACAACCGGGTAATAGTGCTGAACGTATTAATGAGTTTTTGCAGCACCACCATATTGTTAAAAATTCAAAAGTTGATTCATTACAGATTTCAATTGAAAAAGCACTTTGGAACAAAGACTTAACGGGAGAAATTGAACCGTTTGCTAATCTGGACCATTTATTAGAACAGCTTCCTAACTTACCAACACGAGAGTATTCGATTGCGAGTATTCCTTCTCAACAAGTCCTTCGTTTAGTTGTTCGTCAACAATATGATGCGTCTGGTAATTTAGGTTTAGGTTCGGGTTGGCTCACTCAACATACGCAAGTTAATAATGAAATTGCTTTACGTATTCGTACCAATGAATCATTCCATCTAATTGATGACAACCGCCCTATTATTTGTATTGGTAACGGCACAGGTATTGCTGGCTTAATGAGCCTATTACACACCCGTACGCGTCATGATTACACTGAAAACTGGTTAATTTTCGGTGAACGTCAAAGAGCATGTGATTTCTTCTATGCATCAACTATTGAAGCATGGCAAACCACAGGAATGTTAAAACGCCTTGATTTAGCATTTTCAAGAGACCAAGAACAACGCGTGTATGTTCAAGATGTAATTCGTCAGAATGCAGCAGAATTAGTAAGCTGGGTAGAACGCGGTGCTGTTCTTTATGTATGCGGTAGTATTGATGGTATGGCAAGTGGAGTCGATCAAGCCCTTATTGAAATTATAGGTGAAGAACAGGTCGATGAGTTAAGACAACAAGGCCGTTACCGTCGTGATGTGTATTAAAGGTCAATAAAAACAAAAACCGAGTAATAGCTTAAATGCTTTACTCGGTTTTTTATTGCATTCAGATTGATTTTGCATACACTGTCTGCAATTTAAATTGCAACTCTAAGCACAATGCAAGTCAGTAAGTGGATCCGTATTTTCCTAGCAATCATTGGTTCGATTTTATTTCTAGATGGATTAGTTCTAATTTGTCTCAATAAAATTAATGTAGGCACAATTATTCCTTTAATTTTAGGTGCTTTTTTCTGCCTCTATTCTTTATTTTATTATCACTTAGAACGCTTTTTCTTTTATCACTATCGCTTACACACACTTTGGCGTTTTGGATGGTTATGCTTCTGGATATGGTTGATTGGCTTAGGCTATTTCTTTAGTTTTATTAAAGAAAATAAAAATACTTCAAATCATATACCTCTAGTAAAAGCAATTATTGTCTTAGGAAGTGGCGTCGAAAATGGTAAACCATCTACAATTCTTGCAAAACGTTTAGATACGGCCGCCCCTTTAGCCCTAAAACAGCAGCAAGCACAGGTTGTTTTAACAGGCGGTCTTGATTTTTCAGAAAAAGAAAGCGAAGCATTGGTTATGTCTCGTTATCTTGAACAAAAGTATCATATCGCAAAAGATCAAATGATCCTTGAAGATAAGAGTACTAGTACTGAGCTTAATTTAAAAAATAGTAAACCCTTATTAGAACAACATCAGATTACCTTAGACCAGCCAATCGCTATCGTGACAAGTGATTTTCATATACCTCGAGCAGTAGCAATCGCAAAAAAACAGGGCTATACCCAAGTTTATGGAGTCGCTGCCGAGACACCATTGGCTACTCGCTACAATGCATGGTTACGTGAATACTTCGCATACGCGAGTGGATGGCTTCTAAACGAATATTAAAATTAATGTAATAAAAAAACTGCTATTCAAAAGTAGCAGTTTTTTTATTTTGAAGAATTAGTGATCAGTACAAATATAAAATTGAGATACGTTAACGTTAATAAATTATAGATTAAGTTCTTATTTTTAATCACTCATAGCGTAATTTAATGAGAATAAAGCCCCCGTAAACGTATGAGTATATAGAGGTACCAAGTGGAACCTTAAAAACTAACGATCATTAAAAGAATAACTTAACAATGAAATAAAGACTTTAATTTTAAAATAGAAAAGTTGAATCGATACTTAGTCACATAGTAAGTAAATTTACATGCAAGCATAAGATATTTATGAAAGAATTAATTTATGAAATTAAATTTTCTGAAAGAAATAATGGTGGGCGCTGACGGGATCGAACCGCCGACATTCTGCTTGTAAGGCAGACGCTCTACCAACTGAGCTAAGCGCCCTTAATGAGAAAAGATAACTAATGTATCTCTATACTCTACATTCTCTAGACAAGGGAATCAAGAGAATGGCGCAGCGGACGGGGCTCGAACCCGCGACCCCCGGCGTGACAGGCCGGTATTCTAACCAACTGAACTACCGCTGCACTACAATACTTTAAAATAAAGTATGGTCACATATATGGTGGGCGCTGACGGGATCGAACCGCCGACATTCTGCTTGTAAGGCAGACGCTCTACCAACTGAGCTAAGCGCCCCAAGAAGAAAAAATTAATAATTTATTAATTTTTCGATATAAGATTGTCACATCTTAAATCATCTTCCAAACACAACCCGAACTGAAAAGTGGCGCAGCGGACGGGGCTCGAACCCGCGACCCCCGGCGTGACAGGCCGGTATTCTAACCAACTGAACTACCGCTGCACTTTCACAATATCGAAATTGTGGGGTAAACGATGTTAAGTCTTAAGTGGCGCAGCGGACGGGGCTCGAACCCGCGACCCCCGGCGTGACAGGCCGGTATTCTAACCAACTGAACTACCGCTGCACTTGAGAGCTTAACGTAAAGGCTTGGTGGGCGCTGACGGGATCGAACCGCCGACATTCTGCTTGTAAGGCAGACGCTCTACCAACTGAGCTAAGCGCCCTTAACGTCTTCATCGTTTGTGAGGTGCATTATAGAGAATCTTTAACAGGTGTCAAACGCTTTTCGACTTCTTTTTAAAAAAATGCGAATGAATGATTAAAAATAAGTCATTATTAAGTAAAAAACAATTTTTTGTATTTTATTTAAACACTTATTTCAATATTTACCACCTTTACACAGCTCATCAAGATTAGATAAAACTCGCTCTCAGGTTAAAGATTGTTCAGATAAATAAACTAATGCATCTTCAGCCACTAAATCAAATAGCTCAATGATTTCTTCATTACGCATTCGGACGCACCCATGCGACATTGGCACCCCCATTGGTTGCGTGTCTGGAGTTCCATGAATGTAAATGTAACGCTGCATGGTGTCGTGGTCTTCGCCTTTGTTAAAACCTTCTTCTAACCCATCTAACCAAAGAATACGAGAAAGTATCCAGTCTCGTTCAGGGTATTGGGCAGCTAACTCAGTGCTATAGACTTCCCCAGTTGGCTTACGTGCAATAAAAACTGCATTTTGAGGAGAATCGGCACCAATTTTCTTTGCCACTCTATGCCATCCACGGGGTGTTCTACCCGTGTTTTCCTGCTCACCAATTCCATTCTTTCCTGTAGAAATGACATAAAACTTATTATGTTTAGGCAAAGTTAATGTTTGGTTTTCTAAATCGATAAGAACATCAGCATCTTCGAGTTTAAATTGAGACATTGGACTTATTCTCTTATATATCAACTCAAATATTTTGAGTTTTAATTAAAAAATTATTGTAAGGACTTCTCTTGCACTGAAATAAAAGATTATCAATCTTTTTATACCTACGCGCAGTTTCACTGCTTGTCTTGCGCCAAAAATAAAAGATTATCAATCTTCTATTTTTGGCTCAGGCCGTAGCCATAACCAAACTGCAACGATGAACATAGTAATATCAGTAAAAGCCTTGACCAAAAGTGGCGCTGAAGTAAATAGCATGATAATTCCGCTAATCGCCATCATGATGCTTGCAATCCACTTCGCTTTACGAGGTACTGTGCCATTGACTCGCCAATCACGTAGTGTTGGACCATATTTAGGATGATTTAACAACCAATTATCCATTTGTGGCCAGCCTTTTGAAGCTGCCCAAGCAGCCAGAATCAAAAACACTGTTGTCGGCATACCTGGTAAAATTGCTCCAATAATGCCTAGCGTGATAAAAATCACGACTAAAGAGCGCCAGAACAATGTTCGCATATATAAACCTTAACCTGCTGTTAGCGTTAGTATAAAGTGTTTTTCTACTATTTTTTGTTGATCCGTTATGAAATTAGGATGAATTCTTCGAGTATTAAATATATGAATATTGCTTCAATTAAAACCTCCTATTTCGAGCCATGGCTTCAATTTCAACATCCTATAGTTCGACAGCTCGCGTTTTGTATTGCTAGTCCAAATTTACTTTGCCAACTACCGAAAAATCTATGTATACAACATCCCTTTAAACTACATCCAAGTGAATTTTGGGAAGTTCATTTTCAAAATTATTTACCACGCTTGGAAGAACTTGATCAGTCACCAGAACCTTTAATTCAGTTTTTATCTCGGCTTAAAAGTACACGCTTAGGTTTACGTTTTGAACATCTCCTCTGGTTTTGGTTACAAGAAGATCAGTATCATCCCTATCAATTATTAGGACATAGTATTCAAAAAATTGAGGGAGCAAAAACTTTAGGCGAGCTGGATTTTTTAATTTTAAATAAAGAATCTCAAAAAATTGAACATTGGGAAGTCGCCTTAAAATATTATCTGGGTGAGGAAGATTTAAATTTAGAACAATGGATCGGCCTGAACCGTCAAGATACTTTAAGCAAAAAGCTTTATCACTTTACGAACAAACAATTTCAGTTTCCTGAAGCATTGAACTTTGAAATTCAAAACCGTTTTGCAGTTTTAAAGGGACAACTTTATCTTCCTTTAGATTTAAATTTTCATCAGTCCCTACCTGATTGGATAAATTTACAGCGTCGTTTAGGGTATTGGGGCACCACAATTCCTCAATCTTCTTTTTATCGATTAGAAAGGCAAGAATGGCTGTGTCCAAATAAGCAACCTAGTTCGGATTCAGCACATTGGTGGACAGAAGGTTTATATTGCAAAAATAGTGAAGAGATACTGTTTTATATGTTTAGACATCCTTCACACTTAAAATTTAAGTCCAACATGCAGAAATTTAAATAATTAACAATAAATTTAAGATTCTAGAAACATTTTATAACGTTTTTACTATTAAACAGTCATGTTTCTTTTTCCGTTTGTTTTTTAATCTAAATTTACTTCATTATTAAATTTAAACGGAGAAAATGATGAAAAAAGTTTTAGCTGCTTCTGTAATGATTGCTGTTGTTTTAACAGGCTGTAATACGTTTAAAGGTTTTGGTAAAGATGTTTCTAAAGCAGGTGATGCTGTAACGAATACTGCTGAAAAAACACAAGATAAAATGTAAGTTAGAGTCATCATTTAAAAAACCTTATCTTCCCGATAAGGTTTTTTTATTTTTACATACCCATCCCGTAGAGATTCCCCTATTATATCGGACTATATTTCACCTGATCAGCACGCAATTTTCGGTATGAACCATTCAGATACTCTCTCGCTTAGCTTAGAACTGTTACAACAACCTTCTGTTACTCCTATTGATCACACCTGCCAAACCATCATGGCCGACCGTTTAGCTAAAATCGGTTTCCATATTGAACCAATGCGTTTTGGTGAAGTTGATAATCTCTGGGCACGCCGCGGAACTGAAGAACCCGTATTCTGCTTTGCGGGTCATACTGATGTAGTACCGACAGGTAAATTAGAAGCATGGAATTCAGATCCATTTGCACCGGAAATCCGCGATGGCAAATTATATGGTCGTGGTTCCGCCGATATGAAAACAGCTCTTGCAGCGATGGTCGTCGCATCTGAACGTTTTGTAGCAAAGCATCCTGATCACAAAGGTTCAATTGCCTTTTTAATTACTTCTGATGAAGAAGGCCCTGCTGTTAATGGTACGGTTAAAGTTATTGAGACGCTTGAAAAACGTAATGAAAAAATGACGTGGTGTTTGGTTGGGGAACCTTCAAGTACTCATAAACTGGGTGATATTGTTAAGAATGGTCGTCGTGGCTCACTTAATGCCGTATTAAAGGTTCAAGGTAAGCAAGGACATGTAGCTTATCCACATTTAGCGCGTAATCCAATTCATGAAGCGTCACCAGCTTTGGCAGAACTATGCGAAACGGTTTGGGACAATGGAAATGAATATTTCCCAGCAACCTCATTTCAGATTTCAAATATCCATGCAGGAACTGGCGCAACAAATGTTATTCCTGGAATATTAGAAGTTACTTTTAACTTCCGTTATTCAACAGAAGTGACAGCAGAGCAACTTAAACAACGTGTACACGAAATTTTAGATAAACATGGTTTACAGTATGAAATCGTGTGGAATCTTTCTGGTTTACCGTTCCTAACACCAGTCGGTGAACTTGTTAATGCAGCACAAACAGCTATTTTGAACGTAACAGGTACTGAAACTGAGCTTTCAACAAGCGGTGGTACCTCTGATGGCCGTTTTATTGCTCCAACAGGCGCACAGGTATTGGAATTAGGTGTTCTTAACGCAACAATTCATCAAATTAATGAACATGTTGACGTGCATGACCTTGATCCATTAACTGATATTTATGAGCAAATTTTAGAAAATTTACTTACTTAAAATATTAAAGATCATTGACTAGATAAAAGCATCCTTTTTAGGGTGCTTTTTATTATCTTTAACTGTGAGTATATTGTTTAAAAACCTTAAAATCCAGATAATTTATTTTCATGATCTTTATAGAAATTTTTTTGAGTTCTTATCTATCCATTGCAATATAGTTGGCCAGACTTCTTTAGCAGCATTTTTGCTCAAAACAATTCGGCTATGGGAATAATTTTCCAAGTTATTATTAGAGTAACCAAATTCACGAAATACATTATCTTGATTTTCAAAAGCTTTTAAATATTTATAACATCCTTTAACAGGTGCAATAAATTTATCGCCAGTTCCGCTAATAGAATATATTGGGACTCTAATAGAACTCATATGTTTTTTATAATCAATATTTTTAAATTCACTAATAAAATTTTGCTTTAAATTCCAGTTAAACCATGGCCGCATGGTGTAGTAGCTTTCATTTACTCGTCCTAATTTAAATTTATTAGCTGGTATCTGGCCTAGACCTTTAACAACAAGTTTTGCAGAAAAGAGTTTAATAAAGTCAAAAGAGTTATTTACTGCTCCAAATGCTTGGCAAGCTATAAAAGTAATACTTTGGATTTTTTTTAAATATTCTGGATAATTAATTAAGAACATGGTTAAGCATAAACCTCCGCCACTATGGGTCACACAGTGTAAAGAGGCCATATTAAAATTATGATAAATATAACGAAATGCAGATTTATATTCATATAACGCAACAGTTTCAAAATTAAATGGAATATCTGTTTTTGGGCTTGTACCGTGCCCTCGCCATTCTAAAATAAAACAGATATATCCATGATTTGCTAAGTAATCTGCAATACCCATACAAACAGTCTTGTCTGAAAAAGCACCATGAGATAAAAAAATTGCTTCTTTTTTTATCAGAGTGTTCTCTCTTTTAGCAATTTCCCATAAAGCAAACTCACCATGGTCATCTGTTTTTAAAATATGCAGCTCTTTATGAATTGACATTTATTTTCTACTGTTGCAAAGATTTTATTCTAGGTTGACTTAATAATGCCTGAATAAGTGGAGTATAAAACTCACCTTCATTAATAAGTTTAATATATTCATCACTATGCTCTACCCAACCTTCTTCGGCTAATGTATCCCAAATAGGCTTATAATCGAGTTTAATATCACTATTAAAAATTTTCTCGTACTTTCTGGTATTAATTTTCATTTCTTGTAATGCTTGAAATATCCAAATTAACTTTACGTCTTCAGTATCATGAACAAACATACGTTCAATAGGAAGTTTATTTAAAGATATTGCATTGTAGTATTCAGTTAGATTTCGATGATTCATTGATGAAACAGATTTAATACTTGATGAGTTAGATTGCAGTCTCATATTAACCGCTGCATAACCTAATCCACTCATTGTGGTCATTTTACTTTGGCCATTGGCATCTAAGCAGTCTCTAAGGTTATCTTCATATAAATATTTCTCTGAAATTAATTGGTTATTATCTTCTTTTTCCCAATCATATACTGTTTTTTGTTTATAACCGTTGCTTATTAAGAATTGTTTAGCAATGTTATACATTTCAATTTTCTTCTCAATAGAGGGCGTATTTTGCTTTTGTTTTGTCGCAAAGTCAGAACGACCAGCGATATTAAGCTCATAGTGAGTAATGTGTTTTATTCCTGATTGAACAATACTTTCCAAGTCTCCTAGCATTGCCTCAACCGTTTGATTTGGCCAGCCATAGATCAAATCGACGTTACAAGATAAAGAATACTTATGGAACAATTCAATTGCATCAAAAACCTGCTTTCTCGTTTGTTTTCGACCGCTTGTAGCGATTAACTCATCATTAACCTGTTGTACTCCCATACTGACACGGTTGAAACCTGCATCTTTAATTGCTTTTATTTTATCTTCATTAAAAAGTTGAGGGATACCTTCTAATGTCATTTCTATAGGGCTAGATATACCAGCATTGGGAAAAAGAGAAGATACAAGCTTAGTCAGTTTCATATAGTCATTAGGTTGAAGTAAATTAGGTGTACCTCCCCCTACATACAAACTTTCAAGCTTAGCTCCTCGATAGAATTCTTTATATAAGTGGGCTTCCCTACTTAAAAAATCCAGATAATAGTCCATTTCCCGCTTACCTTTATAATCTTGTGTAGGGAAAAGGCAAAATCCACAATGAGGTGGATCAGTAGGAATACAATATGGAATACCTAAATATAAATTTATAGACTTATATTGAGCATCCGTATTTAATAAAAAGTAATTATTTTCTTCTTCCATTAAATCTGTTTTCCACATTTTAGGTGAAGGATGAGTATGTAGAACTTTATTTGATAAATGTCTTACTTTATTTTTTTGGATGAAATTTTTAATTGAAGCAGTAGTCATAGTCACTATAGTTATAACAATATTACAAAACACACATTATTTAAACATAATATGTAATTCAATCTTTTTCTTCTGTTTTTCCTAAATTTTTTGATATTTGTTGATTGATGAAGTTAAGAGTAAAAACTTAGATTTATAAAAATATAATTTAGGTATTTTTCAAAGTCGCAATATATTTTTTAATTTCCTAGAATTTTGTTTAATTTATAAAAAAGGAACTCAAATGAGTTCCTTTTTTATAGACGAAGAGAATTTTGAATATATTGCAAGTTAGGCACATGGTAACGTTGATCTTGCATACGCACATATTTAAATACAGTTGCATGCTGCAAAGACTCTTGTATATCTTCATTCTCATCTACGACTTCAGAAATACGCAAACGGACAGAAACTGGCATCGATTTACACATCAGTGCAAAACGTTGGCTAATGTCTTCACTTTCAATAACTAATGCTACTGCTCGCAAATCAATTTCATTATGAACCGAATAAACAGGGAGTTTTACATCATGCCATTCAATGTGCTTTATGCCATTTTTAACATCCATAGCAGATAACACTATATTTTGCGGCAATAGCATCGGCACTTGCTGATGACACTCGATAATGTATGCATCAATAAAACCAGATGAGACAGTAATTAAATGCTGAAGCTCTTGCTGGTCCATTTCATTAATTAAGGATGTACTTATATTACTTTTCATTAGGCAAGTCCCCCTTCAAATGTCATGAATAACGTATCAATGTTGTGAAGTAAATCTTCTTCTTGGAAAGGTTTACCCATGTACTGATTAACCCCTAAAGCAAATGCTCGTTCACGGTGTTTTTCGCCAGTTCTTGAGGTAATCATGATAACTGGCATATCTTGATGTAGATCATGATGTCGAACAAGATTGAGAACCTCAAAGCCATCCATTCGTGGCATTTCAATATCAAGCAGCATCAGATCTGGTTTAATATTTTCCAATTGCTCAATTGCATCGACCCCATCTTTAGCGGTGATTACATCATAGCCCTGACGTTCAAGTAATCGAGACGTGACCTTACGCACAGTTACCGAGTCATCTACAATCATGATGAGACGGCGTTCATCAGACTCACGTTGTCTATAGATAGCTTCATTAAGCGACTTATGCCGTTGGGTAGATTGAATTTGGCGAGCAATATTTTGTCCATCTAAAATTAGACAAACTTGGCCATCACCTAAAATAGTTGCTCCCGCAATTGCCCCAATACTAGAGAATTGCTGTCCGACTGGTTTAACTACAATCTGCGCACGTGAGCCAATCAGTTGGTCGACTAATAATGCAACAGTTTGTCCATTATTTGCTTTAATCATTAATACTGGTAATGAATACATCATTCCACTTAAACGCGGAATGGGTTGATTACCAACAAATTCAGATAAATAACGTAATGGATAGCGCTTATTTTCAAATTCAAAGAACTCTTGTGCACTTCCGAAATATTGTTCTAATGAGGCTGGTGAAACCCGCACAATTCGATCAATTTGAGCCAATGGGATTGCAAATTGCTGATCAGCAACTTTAACCATTAAGGCATCACTAACAGCTACCGTAGTTGGAACACGTATGGTAAAGACAGTGCCCTGCCCATAGACAGAGTCGACACTCACGTGGCCACCTAAGGCCTTAATATCACTTTGTACTACATCTAGTCCTACACCACGACCTGAAATCTGAGTGACTTGATCGGCTGTACTTAAACCAGGATGGAAAATCAGCTGTAAAATATCTTGATGTTCTAATACTTGTTCCGAGTTAATCAAACCAGACATTAATGCCTTTTGACGAACCTTCTCGATATCAATACCTTGTCCATCGTCCTTAAATGTAACGACAACATCTGTACCTTGACGATGAATATTCAGTTCAATGCGTCCAGTTTCTGGTTTTTGCGCTTGCTCACGTTGCGCACGGTCTTCTAAACCATGGTCAATTGCATTTCTAAGCATGTGCTCAAGTGGTGTGACCAAACGCTCTAACATTGTCCGGTCCAACTCACCTTCAGTATTATTCACGAAAAGCTCTGCTGGTCGATTTAACGCAGTAGAAGTCTGTCTCACAATTCTTTGTAAACGAGGTAGCAACCGAGAGAATGGTACTAAGCGTGTTCGCATGAGACCTTCTTGAATTTCAGCCTGAATACGTGATTGTTGAATCAACAGACCTTCGGTGTCTCTGATCTTTTCAGATAATGTATTTTTAAAATCCACTAAATCTGATGCAGATTCGGCAAGAGATTTTGACAACTGATTTAATGAAGAATATTGATCCATCTCTAAAGGATCAAATTCCGTATACCGAGAGTTTTCAATACCGTGTTTTGCAATAATTTGAGTTTCTAATTCACCTTCCATTCGACGCAACTGATCTGCAAGTCGTTGAATAGCCAATTCCATTTCTGCAAGCGTATGACCAAATTGGCTTAAATCCATTTCAATTCGCGAACGGTTAATTGAATTTTCTCCAGACAGATCAATCATTTTTTCAATTAAATCTGCCGAGACTCGAATCATCTCATTATTTTGATCAAGGCGTTGTGTTTGTTCCCACGCACCCATCATTGGCGGTGGCTCTGTACCGTCACCTTGCACAAAACTCATGACATGTTCTGTGCTGAATAGATCAGTTCGAGTTAACTTATTAGGAATTTGAATTGCTGTTTCAATGAACTGAATATTTTCCAGACTTTGTTGTAAACCATCAAAGTGTTGATAATTTTGTTTAAAAATAGCCTCTTTTAACCAGACAATTGCACTCTCTAATAAATTGTCATAAATATTTGAGCTGAAGTGATGAAGTGCAAATTGTTCAAAAGCATTCTCAAGCTGATAAGCAATCGCTTGCACGGTTTCAAGTCCCAGCATACGGGAACCGCCTTTCAAGCTGTGCACTGCTCTTTGTAGCTGAAGCAAGATACTACGGTTAGTACGCTGCTCGAACCATTGTTTTAATAGATGATCGGCCGTTTCTAATAGTTCAGCCGCTTCCTCCATGAATGTCTGCTCGACAACAGAGCTAATATCCTGATCTTGAAGATTTTCCGTATAGCCTTGGTCAGCATTGAGAACTTGTAAGTCGGTTTGCCCAACAAGTCGACTATTAGACTCAGCAATCTGCTCACAACCAGAAGTTAACTCACTGAAGATTAACGCTGTATTATTTATCGTTTCTTGCGGTAATTCTGCAAAATTTACTTCAGGTATAACATAGGTTTCAGATTCTGCTTGCACTTCTTTAATACGAGAATCAAATACTTGACCTGCATTTTTAAGCGCTTGAATAGTATGAGAAGCAGCATAATCTAGATGCTGTTCACGTACTATTTGAAGACGATCAGCCAAGTCATCTTGAACTAGTCGAATAACATCAATGAGAGCAGATGAAGCTATCAACTGTTTTTGAATTAAGCGCTCATAAATACTTTCTAACTCATGTGCAATTAAACCAATATAGCCTGCCTGAATCATATTTGCCCCACCTTTTAAGGTATGCAAATAACGCATCAGATTATTAAGAGCTGCAAAGTTTTCTTGATCATTAACCCAAATATTAAGGTCTGTATCCATTCCTTCAAGCAACTCATCAGCTTCTTCAAGAAAAATATCTAATAGATCCGGATCAAAATTACGGTTTACCTGTTCAGTCGAAATGAACTGTCGATCTAGTTGTACACTTCGACTCATTAAGATCTGATCAGTGAATACATTTTCTGCTGATACTAGAGGTTCATTCGTTGTTTGTTCAACTTCAGTATTAAAGGTTGATTCAATAATTTCCTGATGAGTTTCTAATGGTTCAACATTAAGACTCGGAATATGTTGAGTATATAGTTTTAACTCTTCCAAGACATTTTGGTGTTGCTCAATAATACTTACTCTTTGTCCCGCAGCTAAGGCATCAAATAACTGAATTAATTGTTGATGTGCTTTTTGATAAATTTCAAAAACATAATCCGATTGCAATAAATCAGGTCGATCAAGTAATATTTTATAGCTGTCTTTGAGCTGGTTAGTATATTCATATAAACCAACCATTGCCTGCGACTGAGTATGTTGCAACAACACATCTGCTTGTTCACTTAAGCGTTCAAGATAATAAGGAAACTCTGTCCGTATTCCCTTCTCAAAGTCTAATTCTGCATCAAGCAATTCTGAAACATCTAACTGCAATAGCTGAGACACTAAACCATGTGGAGGCATGAGCGGGCTTGAATGCTCACCATGCTGCTCCATATAAGCATCCCAAATCTGATTAAATTTTTGTAGATCAGATTCCAATTGCTCAGTAGAACAATGGCTAGCCAATGAATCTAAACAATTTCGAATAAACTCGCGGTAATCGCGAAGTAATGAAATTTCTTCTGAATGAGAAGAAAGCTCTTCTTGTAATAGTATTTTAAATAAATGCTCAACTTTGGTACTGGCATCAAATATTGGTTCTACATGAGCCATAGCAGAGCTGCCACGTAACGTATGTAGCGCACGTATTAAAGCATTATAACTTTCATGCTGATGTATTTCTTGTTCTAAAAATTGATCAATCGTCGCTAAGTGCTCTTCTGCCTCTTCCATAAATAAAATTAAGGTTTCAGCAAGAGTCTGTTCAGTTTCTATAGCACTCTCTGGAGTGGCAATAGTTAAAACATTAGTTGACTGTGGTTCGAAGTCTTTCGTTTCTAAACCAGTTTGAGTTTCAGCAGTAAGAGTATCTGATAATAATAAAAGTTCATCTAACGCGGGTTCTATACTTTGCTGTTGTTGTAATTGTTGTCCTAATAAAATAAGGGGCCTAAAGTCTAAGGTATGATCTTTTTTAGATTTGAAGTCATCTACTAACTTAAAGAAATAGAACTTAAATACCAACTGAACATATTGTTGGATGTTAGGAGTTAATCCGAGACTCTGATTGATTACGCGATTCAGCGTATCTTCTACAGTCCAAGCAAGCTCAGCAGATGATTTTGCACCAATCATCCGGCCAGAACCTTTCAATGTATGAAAATAACGGCGGATTTCGGTAAGCGTAGCAATATTTTCAGATTGCATCCATTCGTCAATCAAAGATTGTAATTCAACAAAAATTTCCTCAATTTCTTCGACAAAGATTTCAAGGAATTCATCATCTTGTTGAGAATAGCTATCTTCCGGTAGCATCATTGCTTCAGTTAAAGTTTTTAATATTTCTTTCATAGCAAAGGCTTCTTTTGCTTGTCTCCCAAATGGAGAAAAACGACAGAGTCAACACCAGAAAAATAGCTGTTTTCCCCAATATTTATCTGGTGTTGTAATACTTTTTAGAAGAATAGCGATTATAGGAACAGCTATTCTCATCCCCAATTTAATCAGGTAATTTAAAGTCCGTTACCGATTCACGTAATGACTCTGCCATGTTTGCTAATTCAGAAACAGAGCGCGCTGTATCGAAAGTTGCAGTGGTCGTTTGTGAAGTAATTTCTTGTACGACTGTCATGGTGGTCGCAATGTGGCTGGCAGATGCAGATTGAAGTTTTGCTGCATCAGAAATGCTAGCAATTAAGTTAGCCAAATCGCCCGATACTTTTTGAATTTCATCCAAAGCAATACCCGCATCTTTTGCTAAGTTCGCTCCACGCACAACCTCAGTAGTGGTTTGTTCCATCGAAATAACAGCTTCATTTGTATCTGTCTGAATCGTTTTAACCAGTGTTTCGATCTGTTTTGTGGCGGAGGCTGAACGCTCTGCAAGACGCTGTACTTCGTCAGCAACCACGGCAAAACCACGGCCTGCTTCACCAGCCATAGATGCTTGAATTGCTGCGTTTAATGCAAGAATGTTTGTTTGATCGGCAATGTCGTTAATGAGCGATACGATGTTACCAATTTCTTGTGACGACTCACCTAATCGCTTAATACGTTTAGACGTTTCTTGAATCTGTTCACGGATTGTGTCCATACCTTCAATTGAACGGTTTACTACTTGCGCACCATTAGAGGCAATTTGTACCGAACGTTCTGCTACCTCAGCAGATTCAGATGCATTTGAAGATACTTGGTCAATCGATTGCGCCATTTCATTCATTGCTGTTGATGCACCAGCAATTT